>Ga0214917_10001410_pt1 | contig 30800 bp, 26 predicted proteins | sample LL_1208_BB_MetaG_FD_177983 | JGI IMG/M metagenome (GOLD analysis project Ga0214917, IMG submission 177983) | Freshwater microbial communities from Lake Lanier, Atlanta, Georgia, United States - LL_1208_BB | ecosystem: Environmental > Aquatic > Freshwater > Lake | place: USA: Georgia | collected... | reverse complement strand
CAAGCGGCCAGCTTCCAACTGAGGTTGACCGCATCGCGCAGGCCCTGGCACATGCCTTGTCCCAAAAAAGGCGGTTGTTGGTGGGCCGCATCACCGGCCAAGAACACCCGGCCTTGTCGCCACTGGCTCGCCACCAGGGCGTGAAAGCGGTAACTGGCTTGGCGCCACAGTTGCGCGTCTTGGGGGGAAATCCAGCGCGCGAGCATGCGCCAGCTGCCCTCGGGGGTGGCCAGTTCTTGCGGGTCTTCGCCCGCATTGATGGAGATTTCCCAGCGCCGATGGCGGCCTGGCCCGATGACATAGGTGCTGGGCCGCTCGGGCTCGCAGTACTGCACGCTCACCCGAGGCAGTTTGGCCAGGCCATGGTCATTGACCTGTGCATCGACCACCAACCAGGCTTGGTCAAAACCCAGGTCGATCAGGCCCATGCCCAATTGCTCGCGCACCCCGCTGGACGCGCCATCGCAGGCCACCAGGTATGGGGCTTGTACGGTGTGCGCTTGGCCGTGATCGTCGGTGACAGCCAACTGCACACCGCTGGCATCTTGGTCGACCCGTTGCAAACGGTGTCCCAAAGCCAAGGTGACATGGGGCATGCGGGCAATCAGCGCGCGCAGTTGGCGCTCCAAGGCCGGTTGGTTGAACACCACCGATGGGAAATGCCCTAAAGGGTAGGGGGGTGCGATGGTGGACATGCATTTGATGAGTTGGCCCTCGACCCCGTAGAACTCCGAGTCGGTGAAGGGCTCCATGTGGTCTTGCATGCCCTTGTCCAAGCCCAATTGCTGCAAGGTGCGCAAGATTTCATGGTCCATGGCAATCGCGCGGGGCTTGTCATAGATGTGTTGCGCGCTGTCGCCAATCCACACCTTGAGGCCACGCTGGCCCAGCAGGGCAGCGCCCACTGCGCCGGTGGGGCCACAGCCCACGATGGCCACGTCGTAAAGCTTGTCGGCTTTGGGGTGCGAACGGGCCATGGTGGGGAATGGGTTCAATGCCGCTGCTGGGGCAAACGATGGGGGGTGTTCAAACCGGTGCAAAGCACACTGCGCGTTGGGCCCGCTTCAAGGCATCGCTGGGCGCTGCGGAAATGCCCCAATGGTCCACCCGGCCCGTGGGCCACTTCCAGTCCTCGGGCTGGCCAGATTGGTAGCTGTCGTCGATTTGTTGCACCTCAGCGGTGTACTCCACCACGATGTCAAAGGGGCCAATGAAGTAATTGAACGCGTTGTTGCCCGGCCCATGGCGGCCTGGTCCCCACTCAATGGGGTGGCCTGCGTCCTTGAGCCGTCCGCCACCGCGCATGACCGCATCGAGGTCGGGCATCAAAAACGCAATGTGGTTGAGCGCGTCGTTGTCGGTGTCGCCCAAAGCTATGCTGTGGTGGTCGCTGTTGCAGCGCATGAAAGCCATGATGCGGGTGCGATCGGACAGCGAAAAATCCAGCACCTGCTCCAAGAAAGCTTGGCTGGCGGGCACATCATGGGTGTTGAGCACCGCATGGGCCAATCGGATGGGGCGGTCAGGTGCTGCATCGGCAGAGGCATGGGTGGCATCGCCATGCACCAATTGGTAAACACGGCCATGGCCATCGACCACACACAGCCCCACACCACCGGCGGGATCGGCCAAGGCAGAGACCGGACCGAGTACCCGCGCGCCCATGCGGTGCGCGGCTTGGGCGGCTTGTTCCATGGCCGTGCGCGAATGGGTGCGCAAGCTCACGTGGCGCACTGAGGCAGGACCGATGTGACCGTGCAGAGAAATCAGGTGGTGATCGGCTCCACTGCCGCGCAAAAAAACACCCTCTGCGGTGTGGGCGACCACCTCAAGTTGCCAAACCCGGGTGAAAAAATCCTCTGCCACTGCCACATCGGGCACGTTGAGGGCGACACTGCGCAAGTGGCTGACGATGGCGGAGGCATGGGTCATGGCGGGCGTATGGGTGATCAGTCGTTGGTTTTGATTTTGGCGCTTTCGGCGACTGCACCCCAACGGGCCAGGTCAGCGGCCAGCAATTTGGCCAGTTCCTCAGAGCTGGCTGGGGTGGCGGTGACTTGGCTGGTGGCCATTTGGGCGGCCACCTCGGGCATTTTCAAAATGCGATGCACTTCGCTCTCCAAACGCTTGATGGTGGTCGTCGGTGTTTGGGCCGGGGCAAACAAGCCGGCCCAGTAGCGGAACTCCAGTTGCGGATAGCCGAGTTCGGCCATGGTGGGCACATGGGGCAGGCTGGGCAAACGGGTGGGCGATGTGACAGCCAGAGCGCGCAACTGTCCCGAGGCGAGCAGGGCCGAGGCCGGGCCCGTATCGACCATGGACATGACCAAATCGCCAGCGATCAACGCGGTGATGGTTTCGCTGGTGCTTTTGTATTGGATGAATTCACCCGGCGTGCCGGTTTGCAGGCGGAACAATTCGCTGGCGAATTGAAAGGCTGGCCCTGAACCGCCATAGTTGGCTTTGTCGGGTTGGGCTTTCATGAATTTCACCAAATCAGGCAAGCTGATGATGCCTTGTTTGGTGTTGACCACCAGCAGCAAGGGAAAACTGGCCACCAAGGAGACGGGGACAAAGTCTTTGGTGGGCGAATAACGCAGTTTGGGGGTCAAGATGGGGGTGAACACCATGTTGCCAATCGGGGCCATCAACAAGGTGTGGCCATCGGCTGGCGATTTGGCCACCCCATCGGTGGCAATGATGCCGCCTGCGCCAACCCGGTTTTCCACCACCACCGCCTGACCCAAGGGGGCGGCCAGTCGTTGGCTGAGCAAGCGCGCCAAGGTGTCCATGCCCCCGCCTGCGCCTTGACCGACCACGATGCGAACGGTTTTCTGCGGAAATTCCTGGGCCCATGCCGACCCAATGCACCACACTTGGGCCAACAAGGCCAGGGCCGATATGAACAGCGATGCCCCATGCTGGGGGCGCTGTGAGGGCCAAAAAGTGTGGAGGGTGCGGTTCATGCGGGGCCTTGAAAACAATGGCAACGGAACGGTATCTGCGCAGGACACAAAGTGCTTTTGTATATTACCCCATCGTTTTTTACACACCATGCAACCAATGCACTACCCCACATCCCAGGCCCCGGTGGTCGATTTTCATGCGCACATGCTCCACCCCACGGTGTTTGAAGCGTCCACCAACCGCACGGTGTTCACCGGCTTTGGGGCCACCCCGGCCAAGGCACCGCGGCCGGGCGCGCAGAGTTTGATCGAGCGCATGTTCGACCCGCTCAAAGTGCTGGCCGATATGGACGATCGGCGGGTCGATGTGTCGGTGATCAGCTCCAGCACGGTGCTGCAAGGCAGCTCTTGGGCCGATGCCGACACCGATGCGCAGTTGTGTCAGCGCTGCAATGACCAAGCCGCGGATTGGGTGGCCCAGCACCGTCAGCGTTTTGTGGGCAGCATGGTCTTGCCCATGCAAAGCCCTGAGCGGGCGCTGGCCGAGTTGGTGCGGGCTCACGACCACTTGGGCCTGCGGGTGCTCAACCTGTCGTCGAGTTACCAAGGGGTTTATTTGGGTGACCCGGTGTTTGCGCCGTTTTGGAACGTGGTGGCCGAGCGCGGATTGGTCGCTTGGGTGCACCCGGAAGGGGTGCGCGATCCATGGTACCAGCGCTATGCCTTGTGGAACTCTTTGGGTCAATCGATCGAAGAAACCAAATGCATGGCCTCGCTGATGTACGAAGGCGTGATGACCCGCCACCCGCAGTTGCAGGTGGTGATGGCCCATGGCGGCGGCTATTTCCCGCACTACATGGGGCGTTTGGACCGCAACACCTTGAACCGGCCCGACACCGTGCGCCACATGGATGGGCTCACCCCCAGTGCCATGCTGCGCCGCTTCCATTACGACGCATGCGTGTATGACCCGCAGGTGCTGCAAGTGCTGATCGAGCGCGTGGGCGTGGACCGTTTGGTCATGGGCAGCGACTACCCGGTGGGCGAAAAAGACCCGCTGGCTTGGTTGCAATCTGCGGGGGTGCAAGGCGAGGCCCTGCAAGCCATCGCTGGCGGCAATGCCGCGCGCTTGCTGGGTTTGGCGTGTAAAAATGTCTCACCTTTGGGACTGACCTGAGGTAAGGATTCGGATCGGAGCCAGCCTTGGAAGTTTCATTCAAAGAAGAAATCGGGTCTTTGCGCTTGGGGCAAGGCGATACCTTTCATGGCGAAGGGATTTTGGCCATCACCAAAGCCTTGTTGCAGTCGGGCGTGGCTTATGTGGGCGGTTACCAAGGTGCGCCGGTTTCACACTTGCTCGACGTCATGGTCCAGGCCAAGCCGCTGATGGATGAACTGGGCGTGCATGTGGAGGCCTGTGCCAACGAGGCATCGGCGGCGGCCATGCTCGGTGCGAGCCTGCACTACCCCTTGCGCGGTGCGGTGACCTGGAAGTCGATTGTGGGCACCAATGTCGCGGCCGACGCCCTCTCCAATTTGGCCTCGCCCGGCGTGATGGGGGGCACTTTGATCGTGGTGGGCGAAGACTACGGCGAAGGGGCCTCGGTGATCCAAGAGCGCACCCATGCCTATGCGCTGAAAAGCACCCTGTGTTTGCTCGACCCTCGGCCTGACCTGCCCAAAATGGTGGACATGGTCGAGCATGGCTTTGCCCTGTCCGAGGCTTCCAATATGCCGGCCATATTGGAGTTGCGCATCCGCGCTTGCCATGTGCGCGGGAGTTTTGCCGCCAAGGACAACCAAGCACCTGCCGTTTCCACCCGTGCCCTGATGGAGGACCCCGCTGGTTTTGACTACATGCGATTGGCCCATCCGCCAGTGACCTTTCGGCATGAAAAGCTCAAAACCCAGGAGCGCATTCCAGCGGCCTGCCGCTACATCGCCGAGCACGGCTTGAACGAACACATGCCCGGCCGCCACACCGATGTGGGCTTGGTGGTGCAAGGCGGTTTGTACAACGCCTTGATGCGCAGCCTGCAACAGTTGGGTTTGGCCAATGTCTGGGGCGAAAGCGATATTCCCATCTTGGTGCTCAATGTCACCTACCCTTTGGTGCCCGATGAAATTGCCGACTTTTGCGTCGACAAGCAAGCGGTCATGGTGATCGAAGAAGGCCAGCCCGAGTACATCGAGCAAGACATGGCCACCTTGCTGCGCCGCAGGGGGCTGAACACGCCATTGCACGGCAAAGATTGGCTGCCCTCTGCGGGCGAGTACAGCGTGGAAGTCTTGTCCAAGGGCCTGGCCTCATTTGCCCAGCTTTACCTGCCCACCTGTGTTTCGCCCTCGGCGCAAGCATGGCTGGCGGGCAACCAAACACGCCGTGCGCAGGTGGCCGAGGTGTTGGAGACCCCTTTGCCAGCCCGGCCGCCAGGCTTTTGCGTGGGTTGTCCCGAGCGCCCGGTGTTTGCCGCCTTGAAACTGGCGCAACAAGATATCGGCCCGGTGCACATCGCGGCCGACATTGGCTGCCATGCCTTGGCCACTTTTGAGCCGTTTTCCAGCGGCCATTCGATCTTGGGCTACGGCATGAGCTTGGCCAGCCGCGCTGGGGTGTCGCCCATGATGCAGCGGCGCAGCCTGGCCATCATGGGCGACGGTGGGTTTTGGCACAACGGTTTGCTCACCGGTGTGCAAAGCGCCTTGTTCAACAACGACGACGCGGTGCTGCTGATTTTCAAGAACGGCTACACCTCGGCCACTGGCACCCAAGACATCCACTCCACCCCCAGCAATGTGGCCAAAGCTTTGGCCTCAGACAAACAGCACAGCCTGGCCCACACCAACCAAGCCATTGAAACCACCTTGCGCGGCATGGGCGTGCAGTGGATGCGCAGCGTGCACACCTACGAGGTGGACCGGATGAGGCGCACCCTCAAAGAGGCTTTGACCCATGATTTCACCGGCCTCAAAGTCATCATCGCAGAGGGTGAGTGCCAGTTGGAACGCCAGCGCCGCATCAAGCCTTGGATCGCGCAGTTGCTGCGCAGCGGCAAGCGGGTGGTGCGGGTCAAGTACGGCGTGGACGAAGATGTGTGCAATGGCGACCATGCCTGCATCCGCTTGTCGGGTTGCCCCACCCTGACCCTCAAAGACAACCCCGACCCGCTCAAGACCGACCCGGTGGCCACCGTCATCGACGGATGCGTGGGCTGCGGTTTGTGCGGCGCCAATGCGCATGCGGCCACTTTGTGTCCGAGTTTTTACCGTGCTGAAGTGGTGCAAAACCCCAAACCCTGGGAGCGTGTCTGGGCGGCCTTGCGCGCCCGCCTGGTGCGTGCCATGCAACCGGCTTGACTGCATGACCCCACCCCAACCCATTTCTTTGTTGTTGTGCGCCTTGGGCGGAGAGGGCGGTGGTGTCCTCAGCCAATGGCTGATCGAAACGGCCCGCTGCGCGGGTTACCTGGCCCAAAGCACGTCCATCCCTGGTGTGGCCCAGCGCACCGGGGCCACCACGTATTACGTGGAGGTTTTCCCGCTGCCGCTGGAGCAACTCGGGGGGCGACGGCCGGTGTTCAGCCTCAATCCTGTGCCCGGCGCATTGGACGCGCTGGTCTCCTCTGAATTGTTGGAAACCACCCGCCAAATTGGTTTGGGCTATGCCTCGCCAGAGCGAACCCGCATCATCACCTCCAGTGCGCGCAGTTTCACCACCCAAGAGCGCATGCAACTGGCCGATGGTCGGCGCGACAGCGTGCAACTGGTGGATGTGGTGCGCCGCTTTGGCCGCGAACACCATCTGCTCGACATGGCGGCCATGGCCCAGCAAGCGGGCACCGTGGTCAGCGCGGTCATGCTGGGGGCGATTGCGGGCAGTGGTTTGTTGCCCTTTGAGCGGGTTCATTTTGAGTCGGCGTTGGGTCAAGGGGCACAAGCCGCTGCCAGTTTGCGCGGTTTTGCGCTGGCCTTTGAGGCGGTGCGTGCGCCCAGGCAGTGGGCGGCCTTGGCCGAGCAAACGGTACCTGCCAACGAAGGCCCGCACCGGCTGGCAGCGGCCGAGCAAGAGGCGGTGGCAGCCTTCCCCGCTGCGGTGCAAGAGATGTTGGCGCTGGGTTTGGCCCGCGTGATCGAATACCAAAACCAGGCCTATGGACGGGTGTATCTGCGCCGCATGCGACAGGTTTGGCAGGCCGAAGCCGATAGCGATGCCGCCGGTTTGCAAGGATGGGCTGTCACCCGTGAGATGGCCCGTTGGCTGGCGCTGTGGATGGCATTTGATGACATCGTTCGCGTGGCCGATTTGAAAAGCCGTCACAGCCGCTGGCAGCGGGTGGCCCGTGAGGTGCGTGCCGGACCAGACGATTTGCTGCGGGTCTACGACCACTTCAAGCCTGGGGTGCCCGAGTTTGCCGCATTGCTGCCGCCATTTCTGGCGCAGCGCTTGACCGCATGGGACCGAGCGCGGGTGTTGCGCGGCCGAGAGCCCTGGGCCTTGCCCTTGAAGATTGGCACCCATTTGGTGCTGGGCATGCTGGCCTTGCGCGCTTTGGCCCTGCTCAAACCCTGGCGGGTGTATGGCCAGCGGTTTGGCCAAGAGCAGGTGGCAATCGAGTTTTGGTTGCAAGCGGTGCTGGCGGGCTTGGGGCGGCATTGGTCGCTCGGCCATGAATTGGCCTGCTGCGGCCAATTGATCAAAGGCTATGGCGCGACCAACGATCGTGGCAAGCTGAACTTGCAGCACCTGGTGGCCCATTTGGCGCATTTGCCCGACCCGCTGCAAGCGGCCCAGGCCGTGGCCCAAGCGCGCCAAGCCGCCTTGCAAGACGATGCCGGCAAAGCACTGGATGTGAGCTTGCGCGCCCATGGTGCGCCCGCGCGCGCAGTGCCCGAGCAGCCCATTCGGTTCATGCGCAAGCCTGGTGCTAGCGCGCGGCCCTGAATTGAACCTTATAAACACAGGAGAAGAACCCATGAAAACCTTGATCCCCCTTCCATGGTCCATGCGCGCGGGCGTGTTGGTGTTGTTGTGCGTGGGCTTGGCCAGCACGGGCCTGGCGCAGGCCCAAAGCTGGCCGCAAAAACCGATCCGTGTGATTGTCAATTTTCCGCCTGGTGGTGCTGCCGATCAAATCGCCCGCGCTGTCTCCCAGCCCTTGGGCGAGGCCTTGGGTCAAAGCGTGGTGGTGGAAAACCGCGCTGGTGCCAACGGCAACATTGGCGGTGAAGCGGTGGCCAAGAGTGGGGCCGATGGGTACACCCTGCTGATGAGTTCAGGGGGCATGGTCTCCATCAACCCGCACCTCTACAACAAGATGGCGTTTGACCCGATGAAAGATTTGGTGTCGGTGGCCGCAGCGGCCCGGGTCTTGGTCTTTTTGGAGGTTCGACCCGGATTGCACATCAATGACTTCAAAGAATTTCTGGCCTACCTGAAAGCCCATCCCGGCAAGCTCAGCTTTGGTTCACCCGGCAATGGCAGTTCCCCCCATTTGGCCGCTGAAATGATGAAAGCGCAGTCGCAAACCTTTGCGGTGCATGTCCCTTATAGGGGGGCGGCTCCGGCCATGCAAGATTTGCTCGCTGGTCAAATCGACTTCATGTTCGACCCCGGCATTGGCTTGCAGCATGTGCGCTCGGGCAAACTCAAAATGCTGGCGGTGGGCAGCCCCAAGCGTTCGCCCTTGTTTCCTGAAGTGCCCACCTTGGACGAACTTGGCCTCAAGGGGTTTGATGCGGATTCATGGTTTGGGTTTTATGCACCAGCGGGTACGCCCCCCGAGGTGGTGCAGCGACTCAATCGAGAGATCAATTCAGCGTTGAACACCGCAGCTGTGAAAGACCGCATTCAGGCTTTGGGTGGCATACCTGCACCGATGAGTGCCGCCGATTTTGGTCAAAGTGCCAAAACCGATAGCGAGCGCTTTGGCTTATTGATCAAAACCCGCAACATCCGAGGGGACTGAATTGGTTGACAGCCTTGTGCCGCGCACGACGGTGTTGACTGTTCAGGTTGAATTTGGCGATTGCGACCCGGCTCGCATCGTTTGGTTTCCCCATTTTTTCCGCTGGATCGATGCGTCGGCGCGTCACTTTTTCATCTCGTCGGGCGTGCCGCCATGGCATGAAACCGAGGCGGCCTGGGGCATCATTGGCACGCCCATCGTCAACACCGAAGCGCGTTTTGTGCAGACCAGCAGTTATGGCGATCAACTCGATATTCATACCTGTGTGACCCGCTGGGGGCGCAAGAGCTTTACCTTTTCGCACCGTGTTTTGCGCGGTCAGGAATTGATCATGGAATGCACCGAGGTGCGCATATTCGCCGCAACCAAAGAGGGAAAGGTGCCTGGCATCATGGCCATGCCCATCCCCGACGAGGTGCGCCGCTTGTGTCAGACCTGAGGCCGTGAGATGAATTGGTGCAAGGCCAGGGCCACTTCTGGGCCTTTGTCTTCACTCAGGCAATGGCCCGCTTGGTGGATGATTTGGTGCGGTTGGCGCTTGGCACCAGGCACTTGGTCGATGAACCAATGCTGGCCGCCATGGGTGAGTCGGTCGCGGCTGCCAAACAAGGTCAACAGGGGTTTGTGCCACAGCGTCATGGCCAACCAGGCTTGGGTGATTTCGGCGTCCCTCTCTTTGCGCCCATCCCAATGGGTCCAGTTGGCCAAATGCCGCACAGCCGCTGTGTGACTGCGTTGAGAAAATGGCGCAGCATAGATTTTGAGCGTGTTGCGTGACAGTTTGGATTGGCAGGCCGAGCGCATCACCCAATCCACCGGGTAGACAGGGCTCCAGCGGGGCCACAGGGCGCCCAAGGTCGCGAATCTGGATCGTCGTCGGGGATCCAGTGGTGAGCGGGTGTTGGCCAATGCCAAGCGATCAAAGCGTTGGGGATGCAGCAGGGCCAAGCGAATGCCCAGCAAGCCGCCCAGGCCTTGGCCATAAAGGGTGATGTGTTGCAGACCCAACTGTTGCAGCCACTCGGACAGGCTGGTCAATTGTGCGGCCACACCAAAACCGCTGGGGTGGCTGGGCTTGTCTGAGCGACCACAGCCCAAGAGGTCGGGCACCAAAACCCGGTGACCCGACTGCACCAGCCAGGGCAGCATGCTGCGAAACGCAAAGCCCCAGGCAGGAACGCTGTGCAACAAGACGATGGGTGCGGCCTGTGCGGGGCCTTCATCGATGTAAGCCAGTTTGACCCCTTGCACGCTGCAGTGGTGCACCGGGTAATCGTAGCCAGGCAAGTCTTCCCATGCCGGGTCAGCGGCCATCCCTGGGGTGGTTGAATCGCTGGTTGGGCTCAACGGCTTCAAGTTTTAGCGACAGCGCGCCAAAGTTCCTGGTGTTGTGCCAACCACTGTTGGGCTGGTTTGTCTTCCATCTGGCGTGGGTGAAAGTCCTGGTGAAAGAAATCACGCCAATGGCTGGCGCCCAATCGCAACAGGCCATGCTCGCCGAGCAACCAATGTCTGGCACTGCGCCAGGTAGACGCTTTCAAGAGTTGGCCATCGTGCCTAAGGTGCTGACAGGTTTGGCGGATCAAATCGATCAGAAAATAGGCGCTGACCACCCGCATCCAGCGCTTGCGCCAAAGCTCGTTACCTTGCAGCGCCCGATACAGGTCAAACGCGGTGCAGCGGTGTTCAATTTCCTCGCTCGCATGCCACATCCACATTTGGCGCAACCGGTGCGGGGCTTGCGCCAACATGTGCGGGTGCTGCAATATCCAAAGAGCCAAAATCGTGGTCAGGTGCTCGGTGGCAACGGTCACAGCCACCTTGTGGCGGGGGTCTTTGAGGCGATCCATGCGACCAAATCGGTGCTTCAATCGGGATGCCCAATGGTTGTCATAACCCAGGGCTTTCAGGTGCTGGTTATATAAATCATGCAATCGGCGGTGGGTGGCTTCTTGGCCGACAAAATCCTGGATGTGGGCTTTCCATGCGGCTTGCTCGGGCGCGGGCAAGGCGGACAAACCACTGCGCAGCGCGTCCATGAAAAATTGTTCGCCCACCGGAAAGCTCATGGACAAGGCATTGAACAAGGCGCTCGAAAAAGCATCCCCGCCGTTCCAATCACGACCCATGGGGGTCTTCATGTCGATCAGCAGTTGTCGCACGGTCAGGGCGTTCATGACTTGTTTCGCAGATGAATGACGCAAATAGGTTTATTTTGCCCCCTTGACCGCCCCAAGGACAAGCGGCCAAAGGCACTATCGGGTGGTGTCGCAGTTAAAGCAGTACTTATGTTTTCAATGTGGTGGCGCGAGCATGGTTGGGGTTTGGCAGACAGGCCTGGTTGATCAAAAGATTCTTTCAGTTACACCGCTAAGTGATTGTTAACATTGGAATTCATTTCCCTTTTAAACCACAAAAGGTTGATTTCAAACCGGTTTTGAGCGGGAATTCTGACTACAATCCCGCGCCAAGGAGCACATATGTCAAACCCATCAGATTCTCTAGAAAGCGTTGTCATTGGAGACGGCGTTGTTGTCAAAGGAACTTTTGTTGTCCCCTCCAAGGCCGTGGTCAATGGTGTCATTGAGGGCGATTTGACTGCCGAAGAGGTGTTGATTGGGACCACTGGCAAGATTTCTGGGCGTATTTCTGCCAAAGTGATCGATGTGCGCGGTGAACTGCACAACACCATCATCAGTGAAAAGAGTTTGATTGTGCGCTCGACCGGTCGCATCGCTGGCAAGGTCCATTACGTTGAAATTGAGATCGAAAAAGGCGGTGAAATCGAGGGCAGCCTCAATCAAGGCCCCGAGTCGCCTTTGTCAGCGCCCCGCATCCCGCCGGTGTTGCCAGATCCCAATCACTACTGACCTTGGTTGACCAATCTTGATCAAGCGAAGTATCACGCTCACGTTGGGCCTGCCTGCTGCAGTGCGGGCAGCCTGGACGCGCCCATATGTGGATGCGCGCATCATCTTGGAACAAAACGCCGATCTGCGCTACCTCACCATCAGCGCCAAAGTGCAGCAGATGCTGGTGCGCTCTGGCATCGTGCTGCTGGGTGTGGTCAGCGGCTTGATTTTGTTTCTCACTGTCACCAGCATCGCTTTGTTTGTGAGCCGCGCCAAGCTTGAGCGCTCCCATGAGCAGGTTTACCGCGCACTGCTGAGCAGTGCCGCCGAGGGTGAGGGCGGCGAACCGGTGGAATTGGACGAGGCTCAGATGGTGGCCTTGGCGCAAACCATTCGAGACCGTGACATGAGCATCCGGCGCTTCGTCGATACCTCGATGGTGGCGGTGGCGCAAGAAAACGAAAACATGAAAGACCTGTTGGACACCTCAGGGCTGACCGAAAAGGTCATCCGTGTGATCCAACGCAATGCCGCCAATGGTGGTTTTGCACCAGGTGACGACCTCAATGCCAACCCCTTGCTGCGAGGCAAAGTGGCCGAGGAATTGTCCAATAACCGGGCCATGCGCGAGGTGTTGTACGCCTTGCCCAACCGCATGCCGGTGAGCAATTACAGCGTCAGTTCAGACTTTGGTATTCGCAAGCACCCGATCACGGGTTTGTCAAATTTCCACACCGGGGTGGATTTGCTCAGTGAAACCGAGGACGATAATGTGCACCCGGTCAAGCCGGGCATTGTGGTTTTGGCCAAATATCATTCACAATACGGCAATACCGTGGTGGTCAGGCACAGCAACGGCATCGAATCTCTTTATGGCCATTTGGCCAATATGAAAGTTGAGGTCGGCGATAAAGTGACCACCGAGACCATCCTGGGGCGTGTTGGCAATACAGGTGTGTCCACTGGAAAGCATTTGCATTTGGAAATCCTCGTTGGCGGCTATCCCGTCAACCCACAAAAAGTCATTCGAACTGCGCAATATGTTCAACAAATTCAAAATCAGCCCTAGCGCTCAGCCCAAGATGGCCACGGCACCTCCGCCCGTGGCAGAGCCAGTCCCAGTACCGCCCGCTGCGCCCCCTGAACCCCCTGAACCCCCTCCGCCCCCCGCAACACCCCTCCCACCTAACCCAGCGCCACAGCGCAACAGCATGATGGACATCATTTCCAACTCCACAGCCAAACCTTCGATATTGAGCGAAGGCTTCGCGTTTCGCGGTGAGATCGTCGCCAAAGGTGCCATTCATGTGGAGGGTACGCTCAATGGCCAGATCCAGGTGGACGACTTGACCATAGGTTCACGCGGCCAAGTGGAAGGTGTGGTGACTTGTTCGAGCTTGCACATCAAGGGCAAATTCACTGGCACGGCCACTTGCAACGAATTGATCGTCACTTCGTCGGCGTCCGTCGATGGCCATGTGGTGTATCAAACTCTGTCGGTTCAAAAAGGTGCCTCGATCAAGGGCGAGCTGTTGTTGGTCAAGTAACACCAAGCCATAGATTCGGTCATGCAAGACACGGTCCACCTCATCAACGGGGATTTGCTGCGACAGCGCAGAGAGTCCAAGGGCTGGGCGCAGACCGATCTGGCCACGCGTGCTTGCTTGTCCCTCAAGCAGGTTCGGCAAATCGAGGAAGGTGGCAACAGCGCTTTCTACAGCGATTCTGTCAAGGCCACCGCAGCGAGAAAGTTGGCCACTTTGTTGGGCCTGGCCCCCGAGCTGGCCTTTGTTTCTTCTGCCAGCGATGCACAACCCCCGTCTGCGCTGGCTGAGACCGAACCGGCCTTACCCGCAAGCACCGCTGCCCCCATGCACAGTGCACCTGCCCCTGCGCCCCTCGCCGAGCCAGACCGCACCAGCGCTGCGCAACATGGGGCTGATCTTTCTTCGGTGATGACCCATGTGGCCGTGGCCACTGCTGACATCGATCCACCGCCTCCGCAAAGTTTGTTGGCCGAAGATGCTGATGGTGAGAGCCGGTCCAACGGTTTTTTATGGGTGGCCTTGCTGGCAGTGGCTGCTGGTGCCGTCGTCTTGTTGATGCCCAAAACCCCCGATGCCCCGGTTGCACCGCCAGCCGTGGTCGCCCCTGCCGACCCCTACCCACCGGCCCCTCCACCACTGGAACTGACCACTGATTCAGGGGGTACTGCGGGCAATCCTGGCACGGCAGCGCCGATGCCTGCGGCCCTCGCCCCAGGGGCAGATTTGGTCAATCCCGCAGCGCCCGCGCCCATGGGGCAATCTGCACCATCCCCTGTGGTGGTACCTGCGGCCCCGGTCATCACTGCGCCCAAAGTCCCCTGAACCAAGCGCTCAGTCGGTTGCCCCCATGGCCAATGCGGCTTGGCGGGTGCGTTGTGCTTGCTCAGGTGGGACAAATCCCACCGGCCAACCACCCATGTGTTGTTGGGCCACTTGCGACAGCGCGGTGATCCACTGGGGTTGATCGTTCAGGCAGGGGATGTAGTGGAACTCCTTGCCGCCGTCTTCGATGAAAGCGTCGCGCACTTCGAGCGCAATTTCCTCCAGGGTTTCCAGGCAGTCACTGGTAAAGCCGGGGCAGATGATGTCGACCCGCTCGGTGCCGTTGCGGGCCAATTCGCGCACCGTGGGTTCGGTATAAGGCTCCAGCCACTTGGCCCGGCCAAATCGCGACTGAAAGGTGACGCTGTAAGCACCTTTGGACAATTCCAGGTGTTCGGTCAGCAAACGCGCGGTTTTATGGCATTCGCAGTGATAGGGGTCACCCAGGTGCAAGGTGCGCTCGGGCACACCATGAAAGCTCATCACCAAATGACCTTTGCCATGCGTTTGCCAATGGTCTTTCACCCGCGCAGCCAAAGCTTGGATGTATCCAGGGTGATCGTGGTAGTGGTTGATGAAACGCAACTCTGGAATGTGACGGGTGCGAGCCGCCCATTGGTACACCGCATCGAACACACTGGCGGTTGTCGGTCCGGAAAACTGGGGATAGGCCGGCAAAATCAACACGCGGGTGGCACCTTGTCGTTTGATGTCGTCGAGTTGCTCGGCGATCGAAGGGCTACCGTAGCGCATGGCATAGCGCACCACCACCGCCGTATCGGCCGCCAACAGGGATTGTTGTAACAGGGCGGATTGTTTTTCCGTCCACACTTTCAAGGGCGAACCCTGGTCGGTCCAAATGGCGGCGTATTTCAACGCGGATTTCTGGGGCCTGGTGCGCAAAATCACGCCATGCAAAATGGCAAGCCAGAGCAAGCGGGGAATTTCCACCACCCGGGGGTCGCTCAAAAATTCGGCCAAATAGCGCCGAACGGCCGAGCCGGTGGGGGCATCAGGCGTACCCAGATTGCACAACAAAACAGCCGTGCGAGCGGGCTGACCATGGTGGTGAGGGGGTTCTGCGGCAAAGCGCGGCGAATTGGACATGCGTTATTCTCGCTCAGCCATGAACCCCACCATCCCCCCCTTGTCACACATCCGTGCCATCAGCCTGGATTTGGACGACACCTTGTGGCCCATCGGACCGATCATGCAGCGGGCCGAACAGGCGTTGCGCAATTGGCTTCAAGACCATGCCCCTGGGGCAGGGGCATTGTTTGCGCAGCCCGAGTGGATGGACCAAGCCCGCGCCAAGGCCAGGGACAGTTTGGTCGAGCGCCCGCACGACTTCAGTGCCATGCGCTTGGCCATGATTGGCAATGCGCTGGCCCAGGCCGATGAAGATGTGGCTTTGGCCGAGCCAGCGTTTGAGGTTTTTTTTGCCGCACGCCAACAAGTGACTTTGTTTGACGATGCCCACGAAACCCTGGACTTTTTATCCCAGCGGTACCCCTTGGCGGCATTGACCAATGGCAATGCCGATGTGCACCGGGTGGGATTGGGTGGTTTTTTTCAATGTGCGGTCAGTGCCCAAGAAAGTGGCATCGCCAAGCCAGACCCCCGCATTTTTTGGCACACCGCAGAGCGCTTGCAAGTGCCGACAGACACGGTTTTGCACGTCGGTGATGACGCCGCCTTGGATGTGCTGGGCGCGCGCGCGGCCGGCATGCAATGTGTGTGGCTCAATCGCAGCGGCGCAGCTTGGAACCACCCTGGCCCAGCCCCTTGGACGGTGTCATCTTTGCGAGAGTTGGTCCACCACTTCCAAGCCTGAGCGCACCGCTCCCTCTAAGGTGGACGGGTAGGGGCCTTGCACATGGTCACCGCAAGCCCACAAACCAGGGGCGATGAAAGCGCTGGGCCGCTTCAAACCTGGGGTACAGGCAAACGTGGCGCGCCGCTCCATCACCGTGGTGATTGGCGAGATGCCTTTGAGCTTCAGTTGGCGCTCCATTTGGGCCAGCACCATTGTGGTCACTGTGTCGCGCTCGCCCTGGCAAGCACTGACCACCGCGGCCAGTATTCCGCGTTGTGCGCTGTCTTGGCTGAGTGCGCCGCGGTCAAATACAAATTGGGCCGGTGCCAAGGGGCCGTTGTCCAGGGCCATCATGGGCCGCGCCAAGGTGGCTATGCCCTGGCCCGGTGGTTGGCAGCGCACGTATACCGTGGCAATGCCTTGGTGGCGCAACTGGGCGGCTTGGGTCGACCAAGCCGGTTGAATGCTTTGGGTCAGGCGGGCCGCTTCCCATGCCGGACAAGCCAGCAGCACCGCATCGCCCGCATGCTCCGGTTGCGGACAATTACGCTGGTGTTGCCCCAGCATCACCTGGGCACCGTGGGCTTGAAGCCACTTCGCCGCGGCATCGGGCAACAGGGCGCTCATATCGCAGCGCGGCAATAAGAAATCAGCCCCACCGGGAGCGCTGTACAAGGCGTCGCGCAGCACACGCAAAAACACCGCAGCACTGGCCTGGTCCACAGGGGTGTTCAAGGCGGAAACGCACAACGGCTCGATCAAAGCATGCATGACTTGCGGTCGCAGGCCTTCGCACACATCGCGCACGCTCAATTCGCTGGCACAAGCAAATCCGCTGCGATGCCAGCGGGCAGCCACCCTGAGCAATGACCCTTTGTCCCTTGCATCAAAGGCAGTGGCGGTCAGCACGCCGAGCAAGAGATTCCACGGTGGTGGCACATTTGGCAGCCGCAAGCCCCAGCCTTGGGCGTTGCGCAAGTCCATAGGGGTTCTCCAAAACACCTGCTCGGTGTCCAGTCCCAATTGGCGCATCAGGCCAAGGGTGGCGGTGTAGGCACCGATCAGCAGGTGCGGGCCGTTGTCCAGCCGCAAGCCTTGGTGTTCGATGCGTCTAGCCCGCCCGCCCAAGGCTGGGGCGGCCTCGAACAAGCGAACCTGCCATCCCAGGTTGGTGGCATGGACGCCTGCGGCCAGTCCTGCCCAGCCACCGCCGACTATCGTCAAGCGTTTCAAAAACGACCCAGGGCCTGGACTCTCCAAGCCAACCAAAATTTGCGCAACGGCGTGAGCCGCACCCTGTGGTGCAGGACGGGAAAGGAGGCCGCTTCGATTTCGCGCAGCAAGGTGCGGTAGATGCTGGCCATCATCAACCCGGGTTTTTGGGCGCGAAGATCGGCTTGCGGCAACAACCCAAAGGCTTGTTCATACAAGGCATGGGCGCGCGTGGCTTGATGGCGCATCAGGGCTTGAAACCGCGGGGAGTCCTGGCGTTGCAAGATGTCTTGGGCGGTGACCTCAAATTGCTGCAATTCGTTGATGGGCAGGTAAATGCGACCGCGCACCGCGTCTTCGCCCACATCGCGGATGATGTTGGTCAATTGAAAGGCCAAGCCCAGGGTTTGGGCATAGGAGGTGGTTTCGGTCTGGCTTTGGCCAAAAATGCGCGCAGCCACCTCACCCACTACGCCAGCGACCAAATGGCAATAGCGTTGTAAACCGGGGTAATCGAGATAGCGGGTTTGGCTCAGATCCATTTGACAGCCCTCAATGACCGATTGCAAGGGTTCAGCGGGAATGTCAAAGCTGCGCGCACATGGCATCCATGCCTGCATCACCGGGTGCTGGGATTGGCCTGCATAGGCGCGGTGCACCTCGGTTTGCCACCAGGCCAATTTGCTGGCGGCCACGCTGGGGTCCAGCGTCTCGTCGACCACATCGTCAATTTCGCGGCAAAAGGCATAAAAAGCCGTGATGGCGGCCCGCCGGTGCGGGGGTAAAAACAAAAACGCATAGTAAAAACTGCTGCCTGATCCAGCGGCTTTTTGTTGCACATATTGTTGCGGTGTCATGGAGCGCGATTGTGTCATCGCTGGCGCATGCGACAGGCGCGCCACAGCATCACAGCCCAGTCGCTGGGCACGAGTTTGGGGCGCTGTTGCCAAGGGTTGCCACGTTCAATTTTGTCAATGATGCGCAAACCTCCTTGCACCACCAATCGCAACTCCCAAGCGGCACGCCCCGGCAAGCGGTGGACCAAGGCAGCCCCTTGGTTCATCAAGGTGCGGGCAAAAGCCACCTCGGCGGGCAAATCCGATCCTTGGGGCAGGTAATGTCGACCACGGGTCAGGTCCACGCTCAGGTCCTGCCAAAAATTGATCAGTTGCAAGCTGGTGCACACCGCATCACTCCATTGCAGCGATTTCGCATCTTGCACACCATAGAGGTGCAGCAGCAAACGGCCGACCGGATTGGCCGAGCGTTCGCAGTAGGCCAGCAGTTCATCGCGGTTGGCATAGCGCCTGTCATCGCGGGTGAAGATCACGTCTTGCTCAAAGGCATCGAGCAAGGCATGCAGGCAGGCCAGTGGCAGGGCATGCGATTGAATGTACTGGGCCAAGGGTACAAACACTTCGGGCCAGTCGGTTTCATCCTTGGCCGCTGCCGGGTGTATTGCGCCATTGGGCAATGGACAAGCCCTCTGGAGAGCCAAGCGATAGGCTGCCAACTGTTTCAAACGCTGGTCGGGACTGTCATCACCCTCATCGGCCAGGTCATCGGCGGTGCGTGCAAAGTGGTAGATGGCGATCACGGCCCCGCGCAAATGGGGCGGGCACAGCCATGAGGCCACAGGAAAATTTTCGTAATGGTCAACGGAGCGCATGTTCCAAGCCATTGTCGCTTCACCCCACCCCCCTATAATCGAATTACTAACCAATTGGTCATTAACGAAGGGCTACGGTCAGGCCCGTCACCAGGAATTTACCGATGTTTCAACGATCATTCGCCGTCTGGATGTCCTTGGCCGGGCTGTTTGGCTTGAGCGCCTGCAAGCCCCCCGATGCCCGGCAAGAGCCCGTGAGGGCTGTCAAATTGCTGCAAGTGCAAACTTCTGATGTAGCCGCCGGTTTGGAGTTTGCTGGCGAGGTCCGGGCCCGGGTGGAGAGTCGCCTGGGCTTTCGGGTGGCGGGCAAGTTGATTGCCCGCCATGTCGAATTGGGTCAGCGTGTCAAAGTCGGCCAATTGCTGGCTGAGTTGGATCCGCGTGACTACGAACTGGCCACAGATGCGGCGCGTGCCCAGGTCCGTTCTGCACAGACCCAGTTGGAATTGGCCCAGGCTGACTTCAAGCGCTACAAAGAACTCAAAGACCAGTCTTTCATCAGCGGCGCAGAATTGGAGCGACGCGAGAGCACCCTCAAAGCGGCCCAAGCGCAATACGATCAAGCCCAGGCGCAATTGCGCTCGCAAGGCAACCAAGTAGGCTACACCCGCTTGCTGGCGGACCATGCAGGTGTGGTGACCGCGATTGAGTCGGAAGTTGGGCAGGTTTTGCTGGCCGGTACGCCAGTGATTCGGCTGGCCCAAGAGGGGGCCAATGATGTGGTGATTGCCCTGCCCGAGGACAAGTTGGGCTTGCTCAAGGTGGGCCAAAACGTGGCGGTCAAACCCTGGAATGGGGGGCGCGAGGACACAGCGCGGGTGCGTGACGTGGCGGCCAGTGCCGACCCGGTAACCCGTACCTTCACCGTAAAACTCGGTTTGCCCAAAGGTGACGGCTTGGCGCTGGGCAGTACCGTCCAAGTGGTCTTGCCACGCACCGATGCCTGGTCGCGCCAGCCATCCATTCAATTGCCCACCGCTGCTTTGCGCCAAGATGGCGGTAAAACGGCAGTGTGGGTGCTCGATCCGGCCAGCATGACGGTACGCTCTCAAACCATAGAGATCGGTACCGCCGATGGCAATCAAGTGGTGGTGGCCTCAGGTTTGCAAGCCGGCCAAGAGGTGGTGGTGGCTGGCGTTCATGTGTTGTCGCCGGGTCAAAAGGTCACCCGTTACACGCCACAGAGCGTCCAGCCCCTGGGGGCCACCCAAACCGCGCCTGGTGGCGGTCCGGTCCAAGCGGCAGGCGCGGCCTCCGCCGTATCGGCTTCGACCAACACACCCAGCCAGCGTTGATGCCCCATGAACACTCCTGCCAACCAGGGTTTTAACCTTTCGCTGTGGGCGATCAACCACCCGGCCTTGACACGTTATCTGATGGTGGTGTTGATGCTGTTGGGCGTGGCGGCCTATTTCAGCTTGGGCCAGGACGAAGATCCACCATTCACCTTTCGTGCCATGGTGGTACGCACCTATTGGCCCGGTGCCACCGCCCAGCAAATGGCCGAGCAAGTCACCGACAAAATTGAACGCAGCTTGCAAGAGACCCCTTATGCCGACAAGATCCGAAGCTATTCCAAGCCCGGCGAGTCGCAAATCATTTTCCAAATCAAGGACAACTCCAAGCCCAGCGAGGTGGCCGATGTTTGGTACACCGTGCGAAAAAAAATCGGTGACATGCGCCACACCCTGCCACAAGGGGTGCAAGGTCCGTTTTTCAATGATGACTTTGGCGATGTGTTCGGGGTGATTTACGGGCTCCAAGCCGATGGTTACACCGATGCCGAGGCCAAGGTGTTTGCAGACTCGGTGCGCCAACAGTTGTTGCGTGTCAAGGATGTGGCCAAGGTCGAGTTGTTTGGCGTTCAAGACGAAAAAATATTCGTCGAAGTCTCGCAAAAGCGCTTGTCCCAATGGGGCCTGGACATGAACGCCGTGATCGCCCAGTTGGGTCAGCAAAATGCGGTGGAGGGTGCAGGACAGATGCAAACCCCGACAGACGTGATCCAAGTCCGTGTGGCGGGTCAGTTTGAAGCGGTGGAGCAGTTGCAAAGCATGCCCATCCGGGGCAGCACCGGGCAACACGTCAAACTCTCAGACATTGCGCAAATTCGGCGCGGTTACGTGGACCCGGCGGTGGTCAAGGTGCGCCACCAAGGCCAGTCGGTGATTGCCTTGGGCGTGTCCATGGCCAAGGGGGGCGACATCATCGCCTTGGGCAAAGCCTTGAAAGAGGCCATGGTGGTCATTGAGCCCACCTTGCCTGTGGGCGTGCGTTTGCTGCAAGTGCAAGACCAACCCTCGGCCGTGACCTCATCGGTGGGTGAGTTTGTGCGGGTGCTCATCGAGGCTGTGGTGATCGTTTTGTTGGTCAGTTTTGTGTCTTTGGGTCTGCACAAGGGGGGGCGTTTTGGCTGGTATGTGGATGTGCGACCGGGATTGGTGGTGGGTATCACCATCCCTTTGGTACTGTCCATGACTTTTTTGTGCATGAGTTACTTTGGCATCGGCCTGCACAAAATCTCCTTGGGTTCACTGATCATTGCCTTGGGTTTGCTGGTTGACGATGCCATCATCGCGGTGGAGATGATGGTGCGCAAAATGGAAGAAGGCTTTGACAAGGTGCGCGCGGCCACATTCGCCTACGATGTAACCGCGATGCCCATGCTCACCGGCACCTTGATCACTGCCGCCGGCTTTTTGCCCATTGGCATGGCCAAGTCCACCGTGGGTGAATACACCTTTGCGATTTTTGCCGTCACTGTCATGGCTTTGTTGCTCAGTTGGTGGGTCTCGGTGTTTTTCGTGCCCTATTTGGGGACTTTGCTGCTCAAGCAACCCCGATCAACTTCAGCCCATGGCCATGAAGAATTATTTGATTCACCGTTTTATGGATGGTTTCGCCGCACGGTCAATGCCTGTGTGCGATACCGATGGAGCACCATTGTCGTGACCCTGGCCTTGTTGGGGTTGGGGCTGGTGGGCATGGGCCGGGTGCAGCAGCAGTTTTTCCCCGACTCGAGTCGCCCTGAAATCATGATGGACCTGTGGTTCCCAGAAGGCACCACCGTGCAGGCCAATGAAGCCGTGGCCCGTTCGGTGGAACAGGAATTGTTGGCCATGCCCGGTGTGGAAAGCGTGACCTTGTGGGTGGGTTCGGGTGTGCCGCGTTTTTACCTGCCGTTGGACTTGGTGTTTCCGCAGACCAATGTGTCGCAATTCATCATCGTGCCCAAAGACTTGAAGCAGCGCGAAGCGTTGCGCTTGGACTTGCCCCTTTGGATGGCCCGGGCCCATCCCGAGGCGCGGACGCGGGTCAAACTGTTGCCCAATGGACCCCCTGTGCCTTACCCGGTGCAGTTTCGGGTGGTTGGGACCGATCCCTTGGTCTTGCGTCAACGCGCAGATGAGGTCAAGGCGGTCATGCGCAACAATGCCAACACCCGTGGGGTGAATGACAACTGGAACGAGTCGGTCAAAGCCCTGCGTTTGGAGGTGGACCAAGACAAGGCCCGGGCCTTGGGCGTGACCAGTCAGTCGATTGCCCAGGCCACCCGCACCTTGTTCACTGGCACTTCCGTGGGGCAGTTCCGCGAGGGCGATCGCTTGATTGATATTGTGTTGCGCCAGCCTTTGTCTGAGCGCGACGCCATCAGCGATGTGGGCAACGCCTACATCGCCACGGCCACTGGCAAGTCCATTCCGCTGACCCAAATTGCCAAACCGGTATTTGTCTGGGAACCTGGGGTCATGTGGCGTGAAAACCGCACCTATGCCATTACCGTGCAATCTGACATTGCCGAAGGCTTGCAAGGTGCCACCGTGACCGAACAAATTTTGCCCGCGCTCAAGGCCTTGCAGGCTCAATGGGCTGGCCGTGGCGAGGGTGCCTATCAAGTGCAAGTCGCTGGTGCGGTGGAGGAAAGCTCCAAAGGATCCTCCGCCATTGCGGCGGGCGTGCCTTTGATGCTGTTTCTCATCTTCACCTTGTTGATGCTTCAACTGCAAAGCTTCAGCCGCTCAGTGCTGGTGTTTTTGACCGGTCCCATGGGCATTGCCGGTGTGGCCGCGGCTTTGCTCGCCTTGAACCGTCCTTTTGGTTTTGTGGCCTTGCTGGGTGTGGTCGCCTTGATGGGCATGATCCAGCGCAATGCGGTGATTTTGATCGATCAAATCGAGCAAGATCGAGTCCGTGGCGTGCCCACCTGGGATGCCATTGTGGAAGCTGCCGTGCGCCGTTTGCGACCCATTGTGTTGACCGCTGCTGCCGCGGTGCTGGCCATGATCCCTTTGTCGCGCAGCGTTTTTTGGGGCCCGATGGCCGTGGCCATCATGGGCGGACTGATCGTTGCCACCGCCCTGACTTTGCTCAGCTTGCCCGCCATGTATGCCGCATGGTTCAGGGTTCGGCGATAGTTTTTGTCAACACCATAGTGGCTTTTTCAAGCGGGTAGAATGAAGCACTGACCGATTTCAGGCGGGTGGACTGTTGCACAGGCCACCCGTTGCTGTTTTGCAATCCCGCGCGGGTGGCGAAATTGGTAGACGCACCAGGTTTAGGTCCTGACGGTGGCAACACTGTGGGGGTTCGAGTCCCCCCCCGCGCACCAAATGCCCCCGCTGGACCAACCCTCTGAGAGGGCGTACCGCACCCGAAAAGGAGAGAAAAATGACCGTTGTCGTCGAAAATTTGGAAAAACTCGAGCGCAAAATGACCTTGACCCTGCCGGTCAATGCCATTCAGTCCGAGGTCACCGCAAGGCTCAAACGTTTGGCCCGACAAGTCAAGATCGATGGCTTTCGCCCCGGTAAAGTCCCGATGAACATCGTCGCACAGCGTTATGGCTACTCGGTTCAGTACGAAGTGATGAACGACAAGGTGGGCGAGGCCTTTTCGGTGGCGGCCAACGAAGCCAAGTTGCGCGTGGCCGGACAACCCCGCATCAGCGAGAAAGAGGGCGCACCTGAGGGCGAATTGGCCTTTGATGCCGTGTTCGAGGTTTATCCCGAGGTCAAAATGCCTGAAATGGCCACCTTGGAAATCGCGCGCCACACCTCGCAAGTCAGTGAGGAGGCCATCGAGCGCACCATTGAAATTTTGCGCAAGCAACGCAGCACATACACCCAGCGCCCCGCCAACGTTGGCAGCGAAGATGGTGACCGTGTCACCATCGACTTTGAAGGCAAGATCGACGGCGAGTTGTTTGATGGCGGTAAATCCGAAGGCTTTCAATTCATGTTGGGCCAAGGCCAAATGCTCAAAGAGTTTGAACAAGCCGTTCTCGGCATGAAAACCGGCGAGAGCAAGACCTTTCCACTGAACTTTCCCGATGACTACCATGGCAAAGATGTGGCGGGCAAACAAGCTGATTTTTTGGTCACCTTAAAAAAAATCGAGGTGGCCCACTTGCCGGCCGTAGACGATGCGCTGGCCGCTGCCCTGGGCGTGCCCAACCCCACTGTGGCCGGTCTGCGTGAAGACATCAGCAAAAATTTACAGCGTGAACTCAATGCCCGCTTGTTGGCCCGCAACAAACAAGTGGCCTTGGATGCCTTGGCGGCCAAGGCTGAATTGGACCTGCCCAAATCCAGCGTTCAAGCCGAAGTGGACCGCATGATCGAAAGTGCCCGCGCCGACCTCAAACAACGTGGCATCAAAGACGCAGACAATGCACCCATTCCCGAAGATGTCTTTCGCCCACAGGCCGAGCGCCGGGTGCGATTAGGGTTGGTGGTCGCCGAGTTGGTGCGAACCTATCAGTTGCAAGCCAGCGCTGAGCAAATCAAAAAACACATTGAGGAGTTGGCGGCCAGCTACGAAAAACCCGCTGACGTGGTGCGCTGGTACTACTCAGACAACCGCCGCTTGGCCGAGGTGGAAGCCATTGTGATCGAAGCCAATGTGACCAACCATGTGATGGAGCACGCCAAGGTCAGCGATGTGGCCATTTCATTTGAAGAATTGATGGGACAAACTGCATGAACGCCTCAGACACACAAGCATTGGGCATGGTGCCCATCGTCATCGAGCAATCCGGTCGTGGAGAGCGCTCGTATGACATCTACTCGCGTTTGTTGCGCGAGAGGGTTGTTTTTCTGGTCGGGGGTGTCAATGACCAAACCGCCAATTTGGTGGTGGCCCAATTGTTGTTTTTGGAAAGCGAAAACCCCGATAAAGACATTTCGCTCTACATCAATTCCCCCGGTGGTTCGGTCAGCGCCGGCATGGCGATTTTCGACACCATGAATTTCATCAAGCCCGAGGTTTCCACCCTGTGCATTGGCATGGCCGCCAGCATGGGTGCGTTTTTGTTGGCCGCTGGCGCGAAAGGCAAGCGTTTTTGTTTGCCCAATTCCAAGGTCATGATCCATCAGCCCTTGGGTGGAACCCAGGGCCAAGCCACTGAAATTGAGATCCATGCCCGCGAAATTCTCAAAACTCGTGAGCAACTGAATAAAATTTTGGCCGACCGCACGGGCCAACCGCTGGAAAAAATTGAACGCGATACCGAGCGCGACTATTACCTGTCCTCTGACGAGGCCAAAGACTATGGTTTGGTCGATCAGGTCATTGCCAAGCGACCCTGACGCTTGGGTCGCCTCGGGTTGCTTGCCGTCCAGGGCCTGGCGCGAATTGGCTGAGTTGAATTGGTTATCATTTGGTCAAACCCCGAGCAAGGAAGGCATTCATGGCCGATAAAAAATCGAACTCCAGCGACAAAACCTTGTACTGCTCTTTTTGTGGAAAGAGCCAGCATGAGGTCAAAAAGCTGATAGCTGGGCCTTCGGTTTTCATTTGCGATGAATGCATAGACCTGTGCAACGAGATCATTCGCGATGAATTGCCCGCAGACTCTGTGGCCCGCGATGCCCGGGGTGACCTGCCCACCCCGCAGGAAATCAAAAACAACCTGGATAACTACGTCATTGGCCAAGAAGTGGCCAAGCGTTCTCTGGCGGTCGCGGTCTACAACCACTACAAGCGACTTCGCCACAAAGAAAAATCTAAAAAAGACGAGGTTGAACTCACCAAGAGCAATATTTTGCTGATTGGCCCCACCGGTTCTGGCAAAACCCTTTTGGCCCAGACCTTGGCGCGCATGCTCGATGTGCCTTTTGTGATGGCCGATGCCACCACCTTGACCGAAGCCGGATATGTGGGCGAGGACGTCGAAAACATCATCCAAAAGTTATTGCAAAGCTGCAATTACGACATCGACCGTGCCCAGCGGGGCATTGTCTACATCGATGAAATCGACAAAATTTCTCGCAAGTCCGACAACCCTTCCATCACCCGCGATGTGTCGGGTGAGGGTGTTCAGCAAGCATTGCTCAAATTGATCGAAGGCACCATGGCCAGCGTGCCGCCGCAAGGCGGGCGCAAACACCCTAACCAAGACTTCTTGCAGGTCGATACCACCAACATCTTATTCATTTGTGGGGGTGCGTTTGCGGGTTTGGAAAAGGTCATTGAAAGCCGCACCGAAGCCTCTGGCATTGGTTTCGGGGCCTCGGTGAAAAGCAAATTGCAGCGCAGCCTGACCGATGTGTTTCGCGAGGTCGAGCCGGAAGATCTGATCAAATTTGGCTTGATTCCCGAATTGGTTGGGCGCATGCCCATTGTGGCCACTTTGAGCGAATTGACAGAAGATGCCATGGTGCAAATCCTCACCGAACCCAAAAATGCATTGGTCAAACAGTACAGCAAACTGTTGGCGATGGAGGGCGTGGACTTGGAAATTCGCCCCAATGCGCTCAAAGCCATTGCCAAAAAGGCGCTGGCGCGAAAAACGGGTGCACGAGGACTGCGATCTATCCTTGAACAATCGCTGACCGACACCATGTTTGACCTGCCCAACACCAACAATGTCGAAAAAGTGGTGGTGGATGAGTCCACCATTGACGAACACAAACCCCCCTTGCTGGTCTACCGAGAGGCAGCCAAAAAGGCCTGAACCCCCCAAGCGCGGTTGAATTGCAGCGCTTACTCCTGAGGCTTAGACCCAAATGTCTGGACAAACACCTTTGCCGCCCGTGGCGATTGAACTGCCTTTGTTGCCATTGCGCGACGTGGTCGTGTTCCCGCACATGGTCATTCCCTTGTTCGTTGGACGGCCCAAAAGCATCAAGGCCTTGGAATTGTCCATGGCCGCTGAGCGTCGCATCATGTTGGTGGCACAAAAAGCGGCAGCCAAAGATGAACCCGTTGTCAGCGACATGTTCAGTGTAGGTTGCGTGGCTTCCATTTTGCAAATGCTCAAGTTGCCAGATGGCACGGTCAAGGTTCTGGTGGAGGGTTTGCAGCGTGCGGCGGTCAACCATGTGGAAGATGGAGAGACCCATTTCACGGCTCAACTCACCCCCATACAGGTTTTGCCCTTGTCGGCCAAGGACAGCGAGGTCGAAGCATTGCGCCGCGCGGTCATGCAACAGTTTGATCAATACGTCAAGCTGAACAAGAAAATACCGCCGGAGATATTGACCTCCATTTCCAGCATTGACGATCCTGGCCGTTTGGCCGACACCATCGCCGCCCATTTGCCCCTCAAGCTGGAAAACAAGCAAGTGGTGCTGGACCTGTCCGAGGTCAAATCACGCCTGGAAAATCTCTACGAACAGTTGGAGCGTGAAGTCGACATCCTGAATGTGGACAAGCGCATCCGTGGTCGTGTCAAGCGCCAGATGGAAAAAAACCAGCGCGACTTCTACCTCAATGAGCAGGTCAAGGCGATTCAAAAGGAACTCGGCGAGGGTGAAGATGGCGCTGACATCGAAGAGATAGAAAAAAAAATCAAGTCGGCCAAGATGCCAGCCGAAGCCCGAAAAAAAGCCGATGGCGAATTGAAGAAACTCAAACTCATGTCACCCATGTCGGCAGAGGCCACGGTGGTGCGCAACTACATCGATGTACTGGTGGGATTGCCTTGGAGCAAAAAAACAAAGATCAAGCATGACCTGGGCAACGCCGAAGGCGTGCTCAATGAAGATCACCACGGCCTTGAAAAAGTCAAGGACCGCATTTTGGAATACCTTGCTGTGCAGCAACGTGTGGACAAAGTCAAAGCCCCCATTTTGTGCCTGGTAGGCCCGCCCGGTGTGGGCAAAACATCATTGGGGCAGTCCATTGCCAAAGCCACAGGACGCAAATACGTGCGCATGGCTTTGGGGGGCATGCGCGACGAGGCCGAAATACGCGGTCATCGCCGAACCTACATAGGTGCTTTGCCTGGCAAGGTGTTGCAAAGTCTGACCAAGGCAGGTACGCGCAACCCCCTGTTTTTGCTCGATGAGATCGACAAAATTGGCGCTGATTTTCGGGGAGACCCCTCCAGCGCATTGCTCGAGGTGCTGGACCCTGAGCAAAACCACACCTTTGCAGATCACTACGTGGAAGTGGATTTCGATTTGAGCGACGTGATGTTTGTGGCCACTTCCAATTCGATGAACATACCGCCAGCTTTGCTTGATCGGATGGAAGTGATTCGCTTATCAGGCTACACCGAAGAAGAAAAAGTCAACATCGCCATCAAATATTTGCTGCCCAAGCAAATGAAGAACAACGGCGTCAAAGACGAAGAGTTGGCTTTGCACGAGTCGGCCATTCGGGACATCGTGCGCTACTACACGCGTGAGGCAGGCGTTCGTTCATTGGAGCGTGACTTGTCCAAAATATGTCGCAAAGTGGTCAAGGGTTTGCAACTCAAAAAAATGACGTCGCAAGTCGTGGTCACCCCCGATAACCTCGACGATTTTTTGGGCGTTCGCAAATACACCTATGGCCGTGCAGAGCAACAAAGCCAAATTGGCCAAGTGGTTGGCCTGGCATGGACCGAGGTCGGGGGCGATTTGCTCACCATCGAAGCGGCCACCATGACGGGCAAGGGCAACATCACCCGGACAGGTTCGATGGGAGATGTGATGAAAGAGTCGGTGGAAGCGGCCCGCACCGTGGTGCGCAGCCGAGCCAAACGCTTGGGCATTCATGAGGATGCTTTCGAGAAAAAAGACATTCACATCCATGTGCCGGATGGAGCCACCCCCAAAGATGGCCCCAGCGCAGGTGTGGCCATGACAACGGCCATGGTCTCGGTGCTCACTGGAATTGCAGTTCGCAGTGATGTGGCCATGACAGGAGAGATCACCTTGCGCGGTGAAGTCACTGCAATTGGCGGGTTGAAAGAAAAACTGCTGGCCGCCTTGCGTGGCGGCATCAAGACGGTATTGATTCCTGAAGAAAACGTGAAGGACTTGCAGGAAATTCCTGAAAACGTGAAAAACGGATTGGAGATCATCCCCGTCAAATGGATCGACAAAGTGCTTGAGGTGGCCTTGGAGCGCCTGCCCCAATCATTGCCCGATGAAGAGCCTGTGACCACGCCGAGCAAAGCCAACGATGTGGGGGCTGTTGAGGCCATCAAACATTGAAGGGCCCCCTTCTGGCCACCTTCAAATGCGATATAATTGATCTCCACAAGCGGGAGTAGCTCAGTTGGTAGAGCGCAACCTTGCCAAGGTTGAGGTCGCGAGTTCGAGACTCGTCTCCCGCTCCAAATGCAATAAGGGAAGCTCAAGCTTCCCTTTTTTGTCAGGGACAAGGCGCGGTAGCAAAGCGGTTATGCACCGGATTGCAAATCCGTGTAGGTCGGTTCGACTCCGGCCCGCGCCTCCAGTTGAATCAAGGACTTACGAATGATCGTAAGTCCTTTTTTGTTTTCGGTGTCAACCAAGTGTCAACCGAAATTTAGCGCTGCAAGTGGATTGAGCTTTCTGGCTTCTGCCAAATGGTCCGGCGAAAGGTGTGCGTAACGCATTGTCATCGTCAAGCTTTGATGCCCTAGCAATTTTTGAAGCGCCAAAATGTTGCCCCCGTTCATCATGAAATGGCTTGCGAACGTGTGTCGCATCACATGTGTCAGTTGGCCTTCGGGTAAGTTGAGAGATGTTTTTTTGATTGCTTCTCTGAATGCCCAACGGTTAGCTGTGTCATTAAAAAACCGATCTGCTTGAACATTGATCGGCTCGATTCGCGCCTTGATCAACGGCCAAAATTTGGAAATTTCGCCCCGAAAATTGAGTTACAGAATAAACATTACGAGCAAGAAACCCTCCGCCTTGACCCCTGGCTTTGTGAAGCGGATAATATGTTGTAATACACATGCACAGGAGTGTTATAAACATGACCGCCAGAACCATCAACGTACGCTTGCCCGAGGCGCTTTACAACCAGATCGAAGAGCTGGCCAAGGCGACCGCCCGTACCAAGAGCTTTTTGGCCATTGATGCGCTTACCAACTATGTGCAAAGTGAATCTTGGCAGATTCGAGACATTCACGAAGGCATCAAGGAAGCCGATGCAGGCGAATTCGCAACCGAAAAGCAAGTTAAAGCCGTTTTCGCCAAATACGGCGCTTGATTCATGTCAATCAAGTGGACCAAGTCAGCGCTCGCGTCTGTTGATGAAATCGCTGGCTTCATCGCCAAAGACAACCCGACCCGTGCCACCAGCTTTGTTCTGGAGTTGCAGGCCGCTGTGATCAAACTTCAAGCCCATCCTGGCATTGGCCGGGCTGGCCGCGTCCCTGGCACGCGTGAGCTGGTCCTGCACAAAAACTACATCGCCATTTACCGCGTGCGTGGCGGCGATATTGAAATTTTGAGGTTGCATCACGCAGCTCGAAATCTATGACTAACGGGCTCAGCCGTTCCTAAAGACCTTTGTAAAGCAACGCAGCCCTCACTGGGCGATGATCAATCTCAAGCTTCCAAAAATCGACTGATTACTGTCAACAAAGTGTCAACGGCATAGCCAGATAATGCAGTTTTAAAGCGGCTTCAAAGCCCGTAAATTTTCAAGGGTTAAATCTTTTCAATTGCAAATAAGAGTGGTTCGCATTTACAATTTGGTTTCCATCATTGAAAACCATATCAGCGAACATGAACATTCCATCAGCGAAGTCAGTTGCTTACGGGGTATCAATCGCAATAGCGCATTTATTCGCGGTCTGCCCAGC
>Ga0214917_10001409_pt1 | contig 30805 bp, 42 predicted proteins | sample LL_1208_BB_MetaG_FD_177983 | JGI IMG/M metagenome (GOLD analysis project Ga0214917, IMG submission 177983) | Freshwater microbial communities from Lake Lanier, Atlanta, Georgia, United States - LL_1208_BB | ecosystem: Environmental > Aquatic > Freshwater > Lake | place: USA: Georgia | collected... | reverse complement strand
CTTCTGCAGCGGCTTGTGCGGCTGCTTGTGCTGCTGCGGCTGCTTGTGCTTCTGCAGCGGCTTGTGCTGCTGCAGCGGCTGCTGCTTGTTCTGCTGCTACTCTAGCAGATTCTTCTGCAGTTTTTTGTTCAATAGTCGAAGTTAAATTAGATTGTATGCTTTGAATATTAGATGATTGAATAGTTACTGTTTCTACAGCCTGTGAAACTGTTGCCAAGCTTTCTGTTTTTGTTTGTAATGTAGCTGTGGCTGTTTCTACTGTAGATACATTTGTTGCAAGAGTTGTACTTGCTTGAGCTAATGTGTTGGCAGCTGAATTTAATGTATTTGTTTGTAATGTAGTTTGTGAGGGCCTTGGCGCAGTTACAGATACTGCATTATTGGCATTATTAGTTGCTACAACATTAGTTATAGTAGCATTTAATGTTGCAATTTGAGCATTAGCATTATCAATTGCTGTTTGAATTGCTGCTGTCGATGGATCTGGGGTAGGGGTAAAAGCTGCTCCCTGACTTAATGTTCCATTAAATCCAGGCCCTGAATTTGTATCTACTATTGCAGTAATTGGGCCGTTTGTGGTCTCTCTATAATTAAATCTTGCTCCAGTGGGGATTGGACCAGTAACGCTTACATCTGCCATCCAAGCCCCATCTGTTGGATTAACATCTGCATTAAATCTAATTTGTGTCATTTGAGTATCGGCGGTCATTTGAGGATATGGACGAACATCCCAAGCAACAGCAAGAGTATTAGTAGTAGTTGAATAAGTAACTCCAGATCCATTACTCCAAGTAGTCCAGTCGTATCCTGCAACAGATATAGATGGGGCCGAAGGAGTTGAATAGTAATTACCGCCTTCGTTAACCCCAAATGTAATTGTTGCGTTAGATCCAACGTATATATTATTATAAACAGTATTACCCATTCTTAAATTAAATGGAAGGTTCATTCGTATCCCTGCATCATCAGTATTCGCCAGTACATTTGTTGATGCTCCAATTGTTGCAGCCAAGGCGTTCACAGCATCTTGTGCATTATTAATTGCAACGTTTGCCTCTGTTAACTGTGTCTGAGCATTTGTCCTAGCAGTAGAAACTGCTGTTACTGCAGTATTTGCAGCAGTTATTGCTGTATTAGCTGCAGCCACAGTAGCTGTTGCAGACTCTACTGCTGTATTTGCTGTAGCAATTGTAGCCGTAGCAGAATCAATTGCAGTAGATGCAGTAGTAATTGCAGTATTTGCTGTTTGTATTGCAGTTTGAGCTGTTGAAACTGATGTAGTCGCATCAGATACCACCTGTGATACTTGAGTAAGAGTAGATGGATCAGGGTTAACTTGAGTTGCAACGCTAGAAATTATTGTGGCAGTAGATGATTCAACAGTTGAGGCCGCAGATGTTACCGCTGTTTGAGCTGAATTTGCAGCTGATAATGTAGTAGCATTATTTACAACAGTTTGTGCTGAATTTACAGCTTGAGTTGCTTCAGTGGCAGCTGTGGTAACTGTGGTAGTTGTTGGAGTAAGATCAGTAACTTGACTTACTGCAGTATTAACATTTGTTGTTGCTGTGGTAGCTTCTGATACAGCAGAATTTGCTGTTGTAACTGCTGTTGAAGCTGCTTGAATAGCAGTATTTGCTGTTGAAATTGCAGTATTTTGTGCCTGTATTGCAGTATTTGCTGCTGCTACAGCAGTAGTAGCAGTCTGTATAACCGTGGTAGTATTATTTGAAGCATCAACTGCTTGGTTAACTTCTGTAGTTGCGGTAGCCAAAGCATTATTCACTGCTTGTTGAGCTGGACTTACAACCACTTGCTCTACTGGTGCTGGATCATCAGCATATGCATAAGTTGGTCCTACAAAAAACAACCAGCCCATGACAAATAGGCTGGCAAATAATATCTTAATTCTAGTCAATTAGGATTCTCCTAAGTAAAACAATATTTTTGTTTACTTAAGAATTATATCATAGCAATGTTGTTAAATTAAATTAGTTAACTGTTATCTGTTTTATAAAAGCCAGTACCTTTAAACTGTATTCCGAATGATCCATAATGTCTTGTCATTACAGCGTTACACTTTTCACAATTGTATTCTGGTTCTACATCTTTGATTGACCGCTCAAATGTTTTTGTTTCATCTGGTGAACACTGACACTTATATTCGTAGAATGGCATTCTCTTATCTTTCTATGTTGGTGAGCAGTTTGAGGACATGCTCAGGTCCATCCTGCGGGTAGCGGCCCGCTATCTGCGACTCCCCAGTGACGGGGTGCAGATTTCTATTATACCTTATTTGATTTTAATTGTTTTTGGCTTCTTTTCCTCTGGAACAATACGTTCCAAAGAAATACGCAACATGCCGTCTTTAACTTCTGCGCCAGTTACTTCAATGAATTCAGCTAATGCAAATTCACGGGTAAACTTACGGGCTGCAATACCCTTATGAATTACCTTTTCTCCTGTTGCTTCAGTTTTGATTTCACCCTTTACTGTAAGTGTTTGTTCGTTTACAGTAACATCAAGATCAGCTTTTGAGAAACCAGCAACTGCTACTTCAATGCAGAAACTATCCTCATCTTCCATCTGGATGACGTTGTAAGGTGGGTATGTTGATTGTGTTGCGTGATTGTGGATTCTTGACAATCTTTCGAAGTCTCTATTGAATCCGATAAAGAATGGATCATTAAAAAGATCCATCGCTAATGTATTTACCATTTTGTGCTCCTTTTAAGCGAGTTAAATTAGTACCCCCATAAGGCAGGTACTAATATATTATATCATTATGGTAGTGGATTTACAACTATCTTGGTTGCTTTGCAACCCTTTAAATTAGCAATTAAAGCAGCCTTTTCTTTAGCATCAATAGTTAATGCCCATCTTACTTTAATTGAAACCCAGTTTGCAATATATTCGCAGGTGTAGGCTTTATTTGTTGGAAGCCATTCTGCTGGATCTTGATCTGATTTAGATCTATTTGATGCGCCAGTTACGGCAATTAAATGGCGTGGATCTGTTTGATCATTTGCATATTTTTCACGCTTTAAATCATCCCATGCAGATGCTCCTGAATCCCATGCTTCTGCAAGTGGAACCATATGATCTACATCTAACTTACCTGCTTCTGTGACCTTAGTATTATCATAAATACTTAGCCATTCCCCGCCTTTAATTACGCATCCTTTTTCAACTGTTGGTTTTACAATTGCTTCAGAAATAATTACAGCCTTACGTGAATCGCAACCATTTCCTACTCCAACCCAATGCTTAAACTTTGTTCTTACATAACCAGCACGTACTTCATCTGCAACCTTCAATGATTCAATTGCTTTTTGTACTGTTGGAAAAGAATTACCAGCAGCTTGTGCTGGCACCGTCAATGATATGAATAATCCTAGAATTAATAAAACTTTTTTCATTAAATAAGTTCTACCAATGCTGCCCATGTCTTTGGACCAATGATTCCATTTGAATCAATGTTGCCGTGGTTGTCTTGAAACTTAATCACAGCAGCCTTTGTTGCTGGACCGTAATCTCCGTCTTCAACAAGTGTAAGGGCATGCTGAACAACCTTTACTGAATCATTCTTATCGCCTGGCTTAATTTGTCCTGGGAACGCTGGCTTTGCAGCAGGAATAACCTTTGCTGTAACTTCATTTCCCTTATAGTTAGGACGACCAAAACCAACAATAAATGCTGGGATCTTCTTCTTATTAGTCTTATATGCACGAATCTTAACTACTGCTTCTCCGCCGTTTCTTTGGCTATTAGACTTCTTCTTGTCTCCAGCCGTGTTTCCTTCGATAGTAGTTACTGTGCCATCTCCATTGTCTTTAACTACAATTCCAACGTGCTCAATTGGGGCTCCGCCTTCTGCAAAATCAAAATAAACAATATCTCCTGGAGCTGGTTTAGCATCTTTTGCATCAGTCCATGTCCCCATCTTTTTAAATGCTGCTGCGCCTGCCATTGTTGAAACTGTATTAGGAACCTTAACTCCAGCCTCATTTGCACACCACATCACAAAGCTGCCACACCATGGTAGGAAGTTTGCCTTTGTAAATGCACCATATTTAGTTTCGTTATCTTTAGGACCTTCTACGTATCCTTCTTCACCTAGTGCTACTTCAACTAATTTTTCTGCTGTGCCTTTTGCTGCCATTTTATTCTCCTCTTAATATTGATTTTTTAACTTTTTTTGAATCCGCTTCTGATGCATACAGGGCGGCTAAATGTGCTTTTGCTGCTGATTGTGTTGGATGACATCCAACTAACTTACCGCTATCTTCTTTTACAACGGCATATCCAGCGCAACCCGCTGCTCCTCGTTCTATCTTCCAAGGCATTAGTTTACCGATGTCTTAAGAGATGCTGATAGTTGCCATGACCAGAACTGATGTTGGTCAATTCTTTCTGCAATAAAGTTTGCAAGTCCTTGCTCATTGGCTGCATTAGCCATATCAAAACCATCTTTTAGATCTGCAATAATTTTATTATTTGATTCTAGTAGATTTCTAATCATCTCTAGTGGTGATGTGGTTGGGAAATCATACTTAATATTAGATGCTTGTAGTATTTCATCAATCTGAAATGTTGCTAGTCCGCCAAGTCTTCTTGACCACTCTGCATAGGTATCAATAGAATCAAAGGCATCCTCATAAATTTCTTTAAAAAATGCGTGAAGTTGTTTAAATAAGATTCCTTCTACGTTCCAATGGTAGCCGTGTGATTTTGTATAAAATACAAAAGTATTAGCCTGTAACTGCTTAAGCTTAAGTAATAGGTCCATGCTATAAGTATACCATTTCTTTATTTTGAGCGGATGATGAGAATCGAACTCACCCCTTCTGCTTGGAAGGCAGAGGCACTACCAATATGCAACATCCGCATTGCGCCCTCGGCAGGAATCGAACCTGCGACGCAGACCTTAGAAGAGTCTCGCTCTATCCCCTGAGCTACGAAGGCATTCCTTAATCGTTTGGAATATCATCCTCGTGCATGTCTATTTCAACAAGGCCCATTTCTTTTGCCAGAGCATGTCCTTCTTCTGACATTTCAATAGTTGCTTCAAGATTATCGTTATAGCTAACTCTTATTAGTCCAGCCTCGTATAGCTGAATTAATGATCTATCTACGTGATCCTGATGAGCTTGCCATAACTCTGGTGCAACTTCTTTTGCTTTTTCTGTAATTTGGAATATAAATTCTCCACTTTCATCCATTCCTGTTAATTCAACAGCACCCATTTCTAGATACATTGATAGCTTTTCATCATCATCCATATGCTCTCCTTGTGCAACAGGTAGGACTTGAACCTACGATTACCGAATTATGAGTTCGGGGCTTTAACCAACTAAGCTACTGTTGCTTAGTGGTTTATTGTATCGTGCCATCTTCATTTTTGTCAATGGTTTCTTCTACAATTTGCTGAACATATTCGGAAAAATGTTTTCTAACGCTACCCATTGGTCTTACGCCAGCAAGTTTCCATATTCTTTTATATTCTATCACATTTGCAAATGTTGTTGGACATAAAACTATTCCATTATAATCTTTTAATACAGTTGGTAGCGGAACATGTTTTCCACAGCATTTACATTCTTTAGCCTTTTCTTGATAAGTACTCATATTATCATCATCCTATCCATCGCATCTCTAAGTTCTTCTGGCATTCTAGGTGCCCTTATCATATTATATGAATTTGTTTCCCCATCATTTTCTGTATGGAAATCATTATCATAGCTCATTGATTCATATGTATGTATATTTATTTCTTGATTTGTATCAAATTTACTTCTGCTAATAGCATTATAAATAGAACCACAAACTGCATCCGCCAAGTCTTTTGAACCCTTTCTTGGGTGATCAACCCTATCTCTCATAATTTTTAATTGAAGTAATTCATCTATGAGTAATTGAATATGTGGTCCAGTTAATCTTTCTTCCGCCACAACCATAGCCATGTCGTCATAATGTTTTTTAGCGACAGATAGAATCTCTGTATTGATGCCATATTGTTTTAGTTGTTGCATCATATCGTGAGAGTTCCATCTGTCAAAGGTACACACTCGTATTTTAAATCCACGAGTTCTGAGAGATAAAATATAATCTTTTACTTCTGTAAAGTCAACAGATTTATCTGCAGTAGGTGTCCAAAATCTTACTGCATCTATTTCCACCAGTGGGGCTGGCTGAGAATATGTATCTGTTACTTTAATGCTAACCCATTTGTTAACATGCGCCATTGCCACAGCACAATGGTCATGTTTTTGTGCAAGGTCTACGTGTAAAAAATATTCTTTATCTGGATCTGGAATAAACCATTCTTCCAGTCTACCAAAATTATCTACGGCAAGATGAGCTTTATTAAATGCCTTTTCAATCTTTTCTCTTGATTTAAAGAAAGCATCCACTGCGTCTGGTGGCATACATGCAAATCTTGATAGAGCATCTAAAGGGTTTGTAAAAAATGCTACTTTAAAATCATCAATTTTTCTTACAGGATTAATCTCCCAAGTAGGTCTTTTAATTGCATACACCTTTGGAATCTTATAAGAAACAATATGGTCTTCTTCCCATTCTATTGTAAACTCATTGCCTTCCGTCCCGTCTGGCAAATCTTCATCCATTTTAAACTTATGATCACGAATTAATGTTTCTTTTTCTGCCACTACAGCGTTGTATCTTTGTTGTATATAATCATTTTTATATCTAGGAAATGAAAGCAGAATCACCTTTCCAAAATCTGGAAAACGAGAATCAACTGATGCACGATACATATCGTAAATAGCTGCACCTGTTTTAGCTTGCTCATGACCTGTTGTGTTTTCAATTGCAAAGCCTGAAATTTCGTCAAGGATAACTACAATAACGTTATAACCTTCCCATGCTTCACGCTCTGAGTGGCCTGAGTGTACTGTAATTGCTTTATCAAATTTAACTTCTGAAGCCTTGTCATTATATTTGCCAGCAAACCAAGGCGATTTATCTATGCGTGTTTTAAATCCTTTAAAGAATACGTTGCTTGCCTGTTGTGAGTTAATAGCAATATTAATAATATCAATGCTATCTCCTGGTGGTTTGCCATAGTACGTTGCTGGATCTTTTAAACATAACAATAAATAAACAATATAGGCAACAGCAATTGTTGAACAGTAATCTTTACCAGAACCTTTGCCAAGCTGTGCAACTACCTCATTGGCAGTTTGTTTAAATCTTACTTTTCCTTCTTCTTCTCCGAATAGTTTGACAAGGGTTGATTCTTTGTAGATCTGCGAACTTTTTTCGATAAGCGTGTATTGATAGTCGGAAAGTTCTGGAAGCCCAAGGTATTCTGGACTTCTAACAAACGTTCTAAGATCGACTGGTTTTTCATCGAATTCCTCTCCATCAAGCATATCGATGAGATCATTAAAATCAAACGACATCTGATTCCTCTGCTGGGACTGATTCAATTACTCCAGTTATTTGAGATAATCTTTTTGCAACATCCATCTTACATTTAGGACATGTTGAAGTAACTTCTTTTAAAATCTTAACAAGAATTTCTTGCTTTCTTTCTGTTTCAGCAATTTGAGATGCAATTTCATTGTTCTCAAGAACACCTACTGATTGAAGCATACCAATTCTTTTTGTTTCTATATCTGCAATTAGCTTTAAAGCTGTAGCCTTAACTCCTAGCTGACCCGCCTGATCTGCATCCTCTACAGTTTTCCATGACTCTTTAATAAGCATTGCATAATGCTGGTCTGCTCCAGAGATTGCTTCTCTTGCACGGTCTCTAATATTGCTATCATTATGTACTACATTCTTCCAATCATCAATCAACTCTAAAACTTCTTTGCGTTGGATTCCTGTAATCGTGGCGATTTGAGTTGGCGTACTCCCTTTAAGAAGTTCTTCTACAACCCTATTCATGCGGTCAAAATGCTCTGATAATTCTATTTCGCTCATTAATATATTATACTTTCAGTCGACTAAAATGTCAATCAGATTTAGCCTTGGAAATCTTATACAGAATTAAATATCCAATAAGATCATCAATATCATTATCTCCTGCGTAGCCTTGGTTATTTTTTACTCTATTTAATTTATCATCAATACGAACCTTAAGCTGTTCTGTTGAATCCGCCGTTGAAAATATTCTGGCTGGTTCAAGTGCTGAATTACCATAAGATATATTTTTTTCAATTAACATATGTGCAATTTCATGGCATGCTGTCCAAATGCTGTGTCCTGCTGGGGCGCCAACAGAATGCAAATACAGGTCTGTACATCTAAATTCATTTACATCTTCAAATACTGGTTTTAACATGTTATCTCCGCTCTATCTAGTATTTCTCCATCGATCCACCAATCTTCAAAAACATTACCTTCATGCATAACATTTTCTTCAACAAGTTTATAATTAAATTTTTCAAATATATCTATAGCTTCTTGCTTTATTAAAGCATTATTTGGATCAGCATATAGATCATGTTCAAATGTTACTACAGAGAACCTATATCTGTCAAGAGGCAAAGCTTTTAAAGCATTTAAAGACTGATATGCTGGCTCAATGTCTATTTGTAAATAGTCTATTCTGGTAGGGAAATCATTTTTAATAAAATAATCTAAGTAATCAAATGTTGTTGCATCTACATTTAAACATTTATTAGATCTATTTGTATTATATTCGTTTGCTCTATATGAATCTATTTCTAGTCCGACTCCAGTCCACCCAAATTGAGTTTCCAGCAAGTAAGTATTGCTCATTATCTTTGAATCATAAGCGCCTATCTCCAAATAGAATCCATTTTGTTTTTCTCTGAGAGTATTAATAACAAAAGATTCTTGCCCTGCTTGGCTGTAACTTCCTTCATAAAGCTTCATCGTTTTTTAATTAATCCAAACTGATCCAGGTATCTTTGTATAGTCATAGCAGATACATTGCATTCTTTTGCTATTTCCGTAACTGTCTTTTTTTGTAGGACATATCTACGATATAGCCACTCTTTACTTTGATAATATTTCATCGTTCCGTTAATATACTATTTGAATAATGTGCAATTCCGAATGAATCTGCCACATCAAAATCATTTAAAGATAGACCATATTTATTATTAAAGTAGTCTACTGTTCTTTGTTTACGCATATTACGTAATTGGTTTTGATACCAGGAGTCAGCATAGCCTGGATTTTTTACTCTGATGGCCGCCTTTTCTTCTTTTGTAGGGTTTTTATTTCCTATGTATGCCTGCCAAGAGGAAGGAGAAATAGTAATAACCTTAGCTCCAGTAGACATCAGCTCTGCAATAACCACTCCATAAACATATGATAATTTAATTACAGCATCTGCTGACTTAACAAATACTGCACCCTCAACAACAATATAGTCAGACTTTAACTGATCTAGCATGGATCCCATTTTTACTTTAGCGTCATATATTTTTTCATATATATCGTTTCCCACTAAATTTATTTTGCCCCATTTAAGTGGAATATCGTTTTCCATTAAACAAAAAGCAATAGAATTTGTAGAGGCATCTATCCCCAAAACTCTATTTGCTTGTGTTTTTTTAAGGCTAGCTAATGTCATCTATCATCCTAAATAGCTTAGATTTATTTTCTAGATTAATATTCTTTTCACAAGTAGCGCATAAATTAGATTTATTATATCTACTCAACTGAATTTTACATTTAGCACATGGTCGCAAAGCTCCATTTCTAATAGCCTTGCGTTCATAATACTTTTCCATGATCCTTCTATTAGTTGCAATTCGGCAGCATTCATCTGTACAATATTTTTGATTGTGAGTTTTAGGATTGAATTCCTTTTTGCATTCCGAATTTGCACAAATCATATTGATGGTACCTCAAATTTTTCAATCTGTACGGTACCGACTGGAGTTTCTTTTGAATAGCACTCTTTCTTAATTGGACAATAAGTACAAGGCATTTTTGTTTTTGTTGCTCCAGCTGGCTTCATAGGGAGATCGCCATCTTTAAAGTTATCCCATACCTCACACATCCACAGGAATGTATCTTCAATTATTTTAGTGTTACGCTCATTCATAGAAACTGGTATTACTAAAACTTCTTGAGTATTTTTATTTTCATAAAGAAAGAATCCCTCTTTAGCATTTTTCAATTTCATATAAGTTAATATTTGAAGCAAATGATTTGCCGTAGGCTTCATTTCAGACTGACGAGTATCCCATACTTCCTGTTTAGCTGTTTTAATTTCTCCAATAACAGTTTCTCCGTCATACTCCATAATCAAATCTATAAAGCCACGGATAGGAGGATACTCATTAATAATCTCTTCTTCTTCTGCTCTAAACTGTGGCATAGTAGAAATAAGCTTTTGAAGTCTTTCGTGAGCCTGTGTACCCTGCGCCATGTTAGCAACTGCAACAGCATCATTATCATCAATGAACATTGCGCCAGAGAATGCCATATACCAGTATCTAGGACATGTTCCATGACCATACCCAAGAGAACTGGGGCTAAAAGACTTCTTGGTCATTTCGCCATCTGCACGTTTTGTATTACGATATGACTCATCAAGCAACTGAGCAAACAATTCTGGATCAAAATGTTTGCCCGTATGCTTTTTAAATTTTAGATTTTTTACTATATCTCTACCCATTTAAGAGTTATACCTCACAACATATTTAAGTGCATCTACCAGCTTGTCTATGGACTCTTTTACTGAATAATATATATTCTTTTTATTATTATTTGCTGTTCCAGCCTTGTCCTTAGCAATTGTAGAGTATACAGATGCAAGCACTGCAAACTTTGTAGACATAGCCTGAAGTTCCATAATTAAATGAGGAGCTTTTGCAGAAGGAACATCTGGATTCATTAACAATTTTACCACAATTGCTAGAGCCTTATCCAAATGCTCATCCTTCATAAACTCATGAAGATCATTAAATTCAGTAATATTACTGATTAGCTCTAGAGTATTTTTATCCTCTGCCATTTTTAATTTTCTTATCCCACTTATCTACGAATAAACCTAGTGCGTATCCAATAACAAAACCAACCATTATTCCAAAAAGAAATGCTGTCATAGCAACACCTTTTGAACAATAGCATAGCCAATCCACAAACCAACGATTCCCATTAATCCAGCAAATACTGGTGGGGCAGGGATTGGCAATTTAAAAATGCTAAATACTCCACCTACAGCAATTCCAGTAATTGTTGTATACAAAATTTCTTTCATTAGAAAGGCACCTCTACATCATCCATGTGCCAATCTTTAATTGGGCTAAATGTTTTTGGCTTATCCTTAGATAAAGACCATGTCGTTACTGCAATGGTATCTGCATTTACATCGTAAGATGTTCTATTATTTCCTTCTTTATCTTGCCAAGTCTCTTCATAGATCTTGCCTACGATAACTACTTCCTGGCCCTTTTTAAGAGTACTGATACTCTGTTCCGCCAAACTCTTCCATGCCTTAACTGTCCACCATGAAGTGTCTTTATCATCCCATTGATTTGTTGCATCATTCTTAACACGATCATTTGAAACAATACGAAGTCTTACTCCGCCACCGTTCAGCTTAACTGGATCCTGTCCTACTCTGCCAACGATTGTAATTGTTGGATTAGCCATTATTATTTTCCTCCCAGAATGCGATCAAGTCTTCTAAGACTGACCACTCAATGATTCCAAGACGAACCTTGGAATCCTCACCGATTATAATTTTAAGGGCAGGATGCATATCTCTGCTTACCTTAAAAGTGTCTGTACAGATTTTTGCCCATACATCTTTGTTTAAATTAAATGATGCTTTTGTTTCTTTATAGTCCACAAGGAACTGTTTCCATTTTGCATCACCCTTTTGATAATCACCACGCCCACTATTTTTTTGAGCTTTAGCGCCATCACGTTTTACTTCTGATCTTTCTGACATTATCCGACCACATAAGCATTCTTATGTCCGTCTGGACATTCCCAAGATATAGTCATATTGACTGCATCCCAAAAATATTCTTGTGCATCCTTGTCACACTTGTTACAAGGTTTAACTCCACCTATTTTTTCAAGTTCTGGAGCAAATATTTTTTCTGGCTTATTAAGAAATTCATTAATATTTGGCATTTATCTCTTCTTCTAAGCTGTCTACAACATCTGGATTTTCCTTTAAATATGCTACAGCCTTTGCACGTCCTTGAAAACGTTCTCCATTTACTGTGTACCATGCTCCACCCTTTTCTACTATGCCGCACATTTCAGCAACATCAAGAGTTTCTCCAACACGATCTACACCAAGAGTGTCCCCTTGGTAGTAAAAGTCGTACTGTCCCGATAAATTTGGGGGGCCGAGTTTGTTGTAATCAATAATCCAATTAACTGGTCGTCCAACTCTTTGTTCAATGATTTTGTCGCCAACTTTAACCCCAGCTTTAATAGCATTTGCCTCAGCTTCAGACGACCAAAGTTTAATGACCGTTGAGGAAAAGAACTTGACTGCCATGCCACCTGTGGGGATGTGACTAGCATGCATAGATCCAAATTGATTTCGTTGTTGTGAGATGAGAACAAGTAATGTGTTTTTGTTTGCATAATTTAACATTTTGACTGCGTGGGTCATATCCTTTGCTTCAGCGCCGATTTGCTTTGTATCTTGCAAATCTTTCATTTCATTTCCATCTTTTTCAAAATAAATTGCAGGAAGTAATGCAGAGATTGAATCAACTACAATCATATCTACGCCAGCTTCCATTAATTTTGTTGCAACATCAACCATATCGTTAACTGTTTTTGCTGGAGAATAGATAAGGGAAGATGAATCTACTCCTAAATTTTCAGCCCATGATTGATCATAAGATGCCTCAGCATCAATCCATGCACATGTCTTTCCTTCTTTTTGCGCCATAGCAATCATTTGTAAACAAAAAGAAGATTTTCCAGCAGACTTATTACCCCATACAAGTACCTGACGACCATACCCAAGACCACCACGCAAAGCAAAATTAAGCCCAATACTTGGGGTCAATTGCTTTTCTACTTGTACGTCTTGTGCTGATTGAACTCTTGCTCTTGTTTTAGGATCTAGCTTTGCTAATATTCCATCCATTGTTATTGTCATTTATACTCTTTCTTTACCTATAGTATAGCATTAAAATAAATTGCCGTGAAGTCTTTGTCGCTCTTTATTTATATTAATTTTCTTTTCTAGAATTTCATCTAGGCTGTGAAGCACTTGCTCTTCATTTCTCATAGCAGCATAAACATCTAATAGTCTAATAATTACATCTGCCATTTCTTCTACAATATTTTCACTGCCTTTTGATTTTCTAATAGCCTCAAGTACCTCAGTTACCTCTGAATGAACTAAAGCTAATTTATTTCCAATCTTGTCATGGTTATATTCTCCATCCCAAAATCCTTTTTCTTTTGCAATTTCATGAAGCATTGCTGACAATGCATCTAAACCATACTCAGTCAGAATCTGATTCGATTCCATTTTTCTCCCTTAAGCTAAAAGTAAATGATGGGGTTGTCTCATCATAATCTATAACTAATTCTTTATTACTTACATTAACATCTAAAAACCTCAATGTTGGAACAGTCAACTTACCATACTCTTCTAGTATCGCAACAAGGACTTGATTCATACTAATTGAAGTAATTAAGCCATCAACATCTTCTGTCATTTTATTTCCTTTACCATAAGCGTTCCATCGTCTAAGGTTGACAAAACTGGCTTACATTTCATTCCTTCACGCATTTTAGCGAGAGAAAACTTATACATAGTTGGGAAGACAATTACTCTTGTTAATTCTTTATCCCTATTAGACAATACAATATGGCTCATAGTTTTACCAGCTTTTGTCGTATATGGTGTAAAGTTTACAACAGTATATTCATCTTCTTCAAGGTTATATTCTTTGCGATATAAATAATCAACAAATAAGTCATCTGACTTAGGATCAATATCGCTAACCTTAATATATCTAGCAATTCGATTATCGCCTACTAGAATAAAATACATTTGATTAGTTTCAATTTGTGTTTGTTCGTGGTGGAATAATCCAATGGATCCAGTTTCATCTACTAACTCTACTCTGGCCCATCCATTTCCACGCTTGATTGATTTAACCATACCAAACATAACAAATGAACCTAGGTCCTCAAAGTCTTCAATTGGTCGTGCCTGTGCTTTAATTCTAGGTGGTATACCTTCTAGATTAAATGTTGGTATGCCTAAGTATTCGTAGTAGTTGTCTTTTTCGTTTCCCGTCCTAGGATTATCTTCGAAGGCAGCGCCACCAATCGAATTAAGGGCAGCAATAGCCCTACTGTTAATACCACTACCTTTTTTAGAAGCCTTTTCAATGAAGTCATTGTAGTTTGCATATGGTCTCTTTTCTATAATTTTATTGGCAATACTATCTGAAATAAATTTAACTTCAGCTAATCCAAATACAATTTTGTCTTTTTGTAAAGAAAAATAAACATCTGATTCATTAATATGAGGAAGAGATACACGAAGACCTAATCTCTTTGATTCGATTAAATATTCTGTTCTGGCGTCCTTATCATTTTCATTTTTAAGAATTGAAAACATGAACTCAAGAGGGTAATAAGTTTTAAGCCAAGCAGTATAATAAGACAACATAGAGTAAGCAACAGCATGAGAACGGTTAAAAGAATACCCAGCATGAGCCTCGAAAGTATGCCATAGCGTTTCGGCCTGCTTCTTAGAAATGTGTTTTGAAGCCCCATCAATAAAGCGATCCTTGAACTGGTCGAATTCTTTTGCATCTTTTTTCTTTCCAATAATCTTGCGGACCTTATCAGCCTCTGACCAAGTCATGCCACCCAAGTGTACGCAAGCCTGCATAACTTGTTCCTGATATATAATAACACCATATGTATTTTCAGTAAAAGGTTTCATGATAGGATGAATAAATTGCACTGCTTCATCCCCATGCTTACGCTTAATATATGAAGCACCGACTGTATTCATAGCACCTGGACGTACCAAAGCATTTGAAGCAGCCAAATCTTCAAACTTATCTACACCCATCTTAATCAAAAGATTAGTGTATGGTGTTGCTTCAGCCTGGAATACACCTTTAGTATATCCATCACTTAGCATCTTATAAACTTTTGGATCATCAAGTGGAAGATCAGAAAGATTAATTTCTTTTCCAGTTCTTTCCTTAATTGATTTAACTGTATCTGATATTACAGATAATGTTTTAAGGCCCAAAGCATCAAGCTTAATTAGACCAATGTCCGCAACTGTATCCATATCATATGCAACAACTGGAATTCTTCCAGATACCTTATCTTGTGCATCCTCACGAGATTCAACAGGAGCAAACTTTCTAATATCATCTTTTGCAACTACTACTCCAGCAGCATGAACTCCGACAGATCTAATTCGACCACGTAATCTTTCTGCAAGCCAAACAACTTCAGGATACTTCATTCTAAATTCTTTTGTATTTGGAGAATCAATGAAATCTTCAAATGTATCTACTGGCTTAAGTGCACGATTTACTTCTTGAAGTGGAACCATAAATACACGAGCAGCATCACGAACAACACCCTTATCCTTAAAATAAGTATATGTTGAAATAGAAGCAACATGTTTAAACTTCTTCTTTAAATAATCTTTAACTTCTTTTCTACGGCGGTCTTCAAAATCTGTATCAATATCAGGAAAGTCATTACGCTCAGGATTAATAAATCTAAAGAACAGCAAATCATATTTAATTGGATCTACATCTGTAATTCCTAGGGCATAACAAACAAGGGAACCTGCTGCTGAACCACGTCCAGGCCCAACTTTAATTCCATTATCTTTAGCCCAATTAATCATATCTGCCACAACAAGAAAGTATGAGGCAAAATTCTTTGAAGCAATAACGCCTAACTCTTCATCTAGACGCTCTGTATAAATAGGGTCTGAAGCCTTCTGAAGGCTCTCTAAGCCCTTTTCAGCCAGCTCCCTTAGTCTTTCATCGGCATCAGTCTTTGGGACTGGCAAAAGGTCTAATCCCTGATAAAAGTCATAGTCTTCAACTTTATCAGCAATTTCCATGGTATTTTCATATATATCTGTTCTTGAAATACCAGCTTGATTAAAATCAGATTCAATTTCTGAACGTGATTGAATAAATAGATTATAGTTTTGAAATGAAATTCTACGATCTGGATATAGATAATTTAATCTATCATTAATATCTTTAATCTGTCTAGACATATCAAAATCAGCATCCTTATCCATTTTAGGGGATGTTGATAAAATAAGCATAGCCTCTTCTAGGACTCTATCTTCTTCCTTAGCAAAATGGGCATCTCCTGTTGCTACCGCCTTAATTTTTAATTCATCGGCAAACTCAAGAAGTTTTGAATTTATTTCTTGCGGGTTGTGAGATTGAACCTCAATATAAAAATCATCACCGAAAGTCTTTTTAAAATCCTTGAGAACCATTTTAGCTTCAGAGAATTCATTCTTTTCGATAGCTTTAGAAATAAGCCCATTAAGGCATCCAGACAGGACAATAATACCTTCCGCATATTGTTTAAGTACCTCTCTGTCAATTCTTGGCTTGTGATAAAACCCTTCGTTCCAAGCCAGTTCCTGCAAAATATTTATATTTTCTAAACCCTTCTTGTTCTTTGCAAGAAGGATAATATGATTATACGCCTGAATTGATTTATCTGTTTTTGATGAACGATCAAATCTATCTGTAGGTGATATATATGCTTCTACCCCAAGGATCGGCTTTATGCCTTGTTCCTTGCAAGCAATTTGCATTTCACGGTGAGATGAAAGTGTGCCATGATCTGTAATTGCTAATGCTGTCTGTCCAGCATCTTTTGCTGCTTTAACAAGTTCGGCAGGAGAATTAAGCCCATCCATTAATGAATAGTAAGAATGCACATGAAGATGTGTGAAGTTCAACTTAATTCTCCGCCTTATTAACCTGTTACCAGTCTACGCTGCTACTTGAAGCAGATGACTCTTCGCCGTGTGAACCTTCTCCTGCAAAGAAAGCTTCTTGCTCTGTATAAGGCAAGTCACGAACGGCAGTTTCCTCAAGCTTGAAAAGCTCAAGTTCGCTTGAATCAAACGGTGTTTCATCCTTAGCGAGAGGAATAATTGTATAGCTTGTGTCTGTCTTTGTACCAGTACGCTTAATACGCCACATTAAATTTGTAATGCTACCCATTTCTCCAGCGTACTCAATAAGTGTAGGTGTTACTGTTTTACCACTTGAACCCTGAGAAAGAATTCCAACATATGGATCTTCCTTACCATCATCAACAAGAACATTGATATAAAGTCGTGAACGACCCTTCCATCCTGCCTTGTAGTCCTTGCGGTGTTGTTCACAGCCATAGCATTTGCCTTGATCATCCATAGAACAAAGAGCCTTGCGGCGGTAATCCTTTGGATTTGTATGCTCAACAGCAATAAAGCCTAAGCCATTCTTTTGATTATATGTTGGTGAATCTGGATCTAATTCCTGCAAAAAGCGAATCTTAACACTTTCGCCATCTTCTAGTTTGACCCAGCGACCTTTGCTTCCATCTCCGCTTGAAGCTTGCGGTTTATCCATTACCTTGTTTAAATCTTTTAAACCTTTAACGATACCCATATATTTCTCCTTGTATGTAGTTGATGGTATAGATCCATCTGTATTACCATTATATCATTGAATCCAAGATCTGTATTCTATATCAGATACTGAATTCATAATACAAGCTTTAATTTCCTCATCGGTCATATCGCCTGCATCTTTTGCATCATGAGGGTATATCTTACCATATTCATAAGAAGCCCACAAGAGGTCTTTATTTTTTAATCTATTGGCTACGCTCAAGCCAAGCTCTCTGCCAGCCAAATCTGCATCTGTCATTATAGTTATTTTATTAAAATATCTATTTAATATACCATGTTGCTCTGTTGAAAGAAACCCACCCAATGTGGCAACAACATTTGGAAATCCAGCCTGATGAACACGAATAGCATCAAAACTTGACTCAACAATAATTACATGGTTGCCAATTTTCTTAGCACGATGTACATTAAATAATGTTTTGCTTTTAGGCAAGTTGGTACTATTTTTAAATGTCTTGCCCTGAATTGACCTTCCGACAATTCCTATCGGTGTTCCGTCTGGACTATGAACTGGTACAGTAACCATATTCATATTTTTAGAATAACCTAATTCAAAATAATTAATTGAATCTAATTCAATTCCTCGTGATTTAAAATAGGCCTTAGCCTCGTTAGAATCCAATAGATCCTTATGAAGCTTGTTTAAAGTTTCATTTGAAAACTCTTCAAAGTCTGGCTTATCTTCAAATATACCCGCCATCAACTCATCAAAATTATTTAGTATTTCTGTTTCTTGTGCTGCTATAAATCTTATGGCTTCAAAATCATTTTTATGTAGTACTCGCCTTACTAGTTCTACCAGTGTTCCTGACTCACCACATGAAGGGTTGAAGCATAGCCAAACACCAGTAGATTTATTTATACAGCATGAAGCTGTATGTCTATTAGAATGAAATGGGCAATAAAACATAACCTCATTGCCTGGTTCCGCCGCAATATCAAGTCCTAAGCTTTTTATGATTGACTTAATGTGGTTGGGCGCATATTGCGTGGAACTAATTTTCCTTGCGTTATGCCCTCTGATAGCCATGCCTGCTTCTTTCCTACATATACTCCATAGAGTGTCATTAAGAACACCCAAGTTTCTCCGTCAAATTGTACCGAAAAGTTAGTATCTATGTCAAGAACCCTTGCATAGCCTTTACTTCTCATATCATGCGTCAGCATGCTTTCATACTGGTATCTCAATCTTGGAATACCAGAATCATCACCGAACTCAACCCTTACTTGAAATCTTTTTATTTGTTTGTGATTCATCTTGCTGGAATGGATTTTCATAAATTTCTTTGACGATACCACGGTTGATATCCCAGTCTAGATAGAAATTAAAGTCATGTCCGTGACGATTTTTTCTTGATACAATTTCAATCATATTTGTTTGCGGATATCTATGGATAGCCATAGCCATATCTGCATCATATTCAATAGCCTTAGACCAAGCAACCTGACTCATCATAGGCGGATTATCTTGATCTGAAACATCGTCAGCTGTCGCTGCAGTAATATCAATAATAGGAATATTATTTGAAACTGCAAGCATTTTAAATTCACGAGATACATTTCGATTTCGCTCAACTTCTGAATTACTTCGCTTATTGTCATTAAATAACTGGTGGTAATCAAGAATAACTAGGTCTGGCTTGTGTTGGTCAATCTTACCCTGAATAGTTGCAGGTGTTACTTCTGCTGCACCTTCATTTGAAATCAATACAAAGCTATTCTTGCCTTCAAACTTTTTCTTACCCCATGTACGGAAATCATCAATATTAATATCTCCTTTTGATAAATCACTTGCACGGAATATGCCTGAGCCAAGCATTGTGAAGATACGGTCACGCATATTTTCTGGAGACATTTCAAGAGACACAATCATTGGCTTAAATCCTTGTTCCCAAGCCTTACAAGCAAGGTATGCGGTAAACCAAGTCTTACCTCTTCCTGGCCAACCGATAGCAACAATTAAATGTCCTGGTGCCATTCCAGTAGGGTATGCTTTATCAATTGCGCTAAATCCAGTAAGGATTCCTGGGCTTCCGCCCATTACTGCAGAACGCTCTTTAACTGCTTCATAATGTCGTGCAGCACTTTCAACATCAATAATATCTAAGTCACGAACATTATTTGTAAATCTACTTAAATTTGCAAGATCGCTTTGCATCTGTGCAAGCACTCTTGAAGCGGCATCTTCTTTAAGAGCAGATCCACCTCTGATAAGGATGGACTTCAACTTATTAGAAATGAATTCATTTTTTAATTGATCAAGATAATATCCTGTTTCAGCCTTAGCCTCAACTGGCTCAAAGTCTTTATGTCTTTCAATCAAAACGCCAACTTCTGGAACAGCTTTAAACTTATAATAGTATGACTTTAAACTTTCCCAGATATCTCTGTGAGATGTAAATAACTCATCAACATTATCCGCCAATAGGGTACTAATATCTTTATTCTTACATACAGCAGAAATTAATGTTGCCTCTGTATTCACTCTTCGCCCTCCACCATCTTCTTCGTTGCATCCAACAAGATGCTGCGATTAATCTTATCTTTCTGAATTTCTTTATTCAACAAATCTATCCTGTCAAAATTATTATAAAAGAAGTTCAAAGGATGACCTTGCTTGTTAGTAGCAAAGTAATATACCAAAAGTTCTTTGGCACGTTCATATCCTACACTATCTATTACATCTTGCATAGCCCATTTTTCACGGAACTTATTAATTGTAATAGTTTTGTTATACTTCTCTTTATATAGAGACAGGTATAATCCAATTAGTACATATGGCTCTTTTTCATTTGCCACTCTTTAACTCTTCTTCCACTTCACGAGTTTTTTGAATAAGCTTGTCTTCAACAAACTTATAAACTCTTTCAGTAGCAGTATCTACATTCTCTCCTTCACGAAGATCATCTTCTACTCCCACCCCAATTTTAATGCTCTCATAGTTACCTAGGTTGCGTGTAAACGATAGGTCTACTTTAACTCTCGTTGTCATTTATGTTCCTTCCTCATATGGTTATTCAATGTGTCAGATGCAAATCCAGAACGAACCTCTATTTCACGCTTGCATTCTGGACAAATTACAACTCTGCTACTTGCCACTATTCCGCCTTCCATACTGGTACGAATCCGTTATCGGTCTTAGTATACAATATAATGTTATGTTTGAGAAGACCCAATAATTCTGCCCTTGAAGGTACATTAGAAGAATGACCTGAATCTAATATAAATTCATGCAAATCTAATATATCTTTTTCGTGAAATAAATACTTAGACCAGTTTTTATTATCTGGATCACCTATCGGATATATTTTTTGAGGAGCCTTTATTTTGCCCTCTAAAATATAATCATGTAAGGTAACTGTATGCTTATTTAATAGCTGAGATACATCTTTCATGCTATATGCACGATCCATATATTTCTCAACTTGAGAATAAGAATACATAACTCTTTTTTTATCTGGATAGCACCAAGCAACTACTTCATCTTTAGATCTAGAAGCACGAAGGATTTTATGTACTTTATCGTTTAAGAAGAAATACCGTAATTCCTTGAGTTTGCTCTTTCTTTTTCGTCTAACCATCTTCCGAAAGCACTCGTTTCCTTATTAATCATCCAGCGTTTGCCACAAAGTATACAAAATAATTCTATATGTAGTTTTTGAGAAAATACTCTATCAACAAAAACTCTTCCTTGACATTTACCGCACCACATTATAGTGTAAACAACTTCCCGTCCACCACGCATGAGTAATCAGGCGCAATATGTATCATCTGAATATGAGGATAATCATTAACAATATGTGCGACAGCAAAACCCTTTTGCCAATCGTGATGCTGGCTATATTTCATTCCTGGCCCCTTTTCATCACACATGTGACCAATTTCATATCCACGGAGAGTTTCTCCATCTCCATTGTTTCTAAGCTCATATGTTACCATATGTGAAGCAATTCTGTGTGAGTGTCCTCTGATTAAAGATATTTGAAGATCTTCCATATCTTTTCTCACAGAGCCTGTTGCTGCAATTGAAATTCCATGGTGTACGTGAACATCTCCAAAGCGGCGCTTAGGCAATTCATTATAATATATATATTCGTATCCCAAAGAATCTAGGTTCCATAAAGTCTCAGGAGTTACTTCATTTAAATAGTCTGGAAGCTTTGCATCCATATAATTAAAAATTCTAACATCGTGATTGCCAAGAGCTGAAAATAGTTGTGCGTCTGGCAGCATCTCACGAGTTTTAGCATAAAAATCTCTTGCACCTTTTGCCTCATGCCTCATCATTGGAACAATTAAATCTCTGCTATCTGTCTTATGAAGATTTAAAAACTCTGCTGATCTTCCCTCTGTATACTTGCTGTAGCAAGCTTGATCATCAGTATCTCCTAAATAGTCAACCACATCGGGCTTAAACCATTTCATTACCTTAAACCAAAGGGCAATCATTTTATCATCTTGATATGGAAACTGCTGATCGGACGATAGCATCCATTTTAAATCGTTGCTCATTTTATACCTTAATATGTAAAAAAGTCACGGGTGCGTGACTTTGATGTTACAGTAATTGTAACATATTGATTTAGCTTGTCAATAGATTATTCGGTTAAACTTGAAGTATTTCCAGATGCTGTCCAGTGGATTTTAGCATTTGTTAATGACTTTGTAGTTGTGGTTGCAGATTTACACCATATATTAAATCCATCTTTAGTTGCATTGATTATATATGGTGTATATGCAGCATTTTGTGACGTTGAAGGAAATTCAATTGTTAGGCTAATTGATGGAGTTTCTGTAAATCCATAACTTTTTAGATTAACTGGGAATGATTTCATTGTAGGGGTAAGTGACTTTCCAGTAATTATTCCGCCCACAGTTGTATTTTGATTCTTAGATACAATTGAGGTTCCGCCATTTATTGTCTTGCTTTCAATCTGAACTGGAGTTACTGTCTCTCCCTTGGCAATAATATTAATATTTTCAACAATCTTACGTAGAACATCAGCTGTAACTGGATCTCCATCTCCGATAGAAATTGACGTTAGATTATTGAATGCCATTTTTTATTCCCCCTGCTTATCCTCTGCGGACAAATCATTTTTCTTTTCTTCCATTTGCTGAGTAATTTCAGCACGAAGAATTGCAATTTGTGTCTCATAATTTGAGACGATTTCGCCGATGCGCTGTTGCAAAGCGGCTATAACTAGTTCTACTTTTTCCATGTTTTCTCCCATGTCTAGATTAACAGTATACCATTACTGTTAATTATTGTCTAGGTCGTGTAAAGCCCTATATGACTCTGTTGTCATATCCTCATCTGTAATATCTGGTTTTCTTGAATAACCCTCTTTTAATTTTGCTCCGCAGTCTGGACAATCAGTATGTGCAAAATATGGATCAAGCGTGGTGGCATATAGCTCTTTATCTTCTAGGCATATCGAACACCAAAATTTAAACATTACCATTCTCCAATTCCATAATTCTTGTTTCAAGTAAATCTATTTTATCTTTCATATCTTTAACTAAAGGTATTAACAAGAATGCTAGCTTGTGTTCATTTCTCAATGCTGTTGGTTGTCCTTCTAAATTTCTTTCAACAAAAAATCCTAACCCTGCTTCCTCCAGGTCTTCCGCTATTGGACCCATTGCATGTGTTCCCCAAATAGAAGGGTCTGTTTCTGGATGATTATTTATATATGTATAAAATGCTGGCTTAACATCTAGAACTTTTTTATAATAACTTTCTGGCAAATAAGTTATATTTTCTTTAAATCTTCTAGATGAGCTATCTGCTACAACTGCAGTAATATATCTAAAGTTTGTTGCTCTTACTGTATTTCTAATTTCAGCTGCATATGATCTAGCAGAAGAATCTGCTGCAAATCTAAATACGTTTGAATTTGTATTTATATAAAATGATCCACCTGGATCTGTATAAGGGTTTCCTGCTGCAATTGTATAAGGGCCACCATCGTAACCAATTAATATTTTGTTTGAAAATATAATTCTAGGCAAATCTGCTGCTCTGGCTGTAAGATCTCCATTACCCATATCAAATCCGCCGATTCTTCCTGTAGCTGAATATATATCACCTGTAAGGGCTAAGGAACCTGTAGAACTTAAATTAAAGGTTTGTGTACCACCACTATATGCACGAATTCCCGATGTGTCTATTGCAAGACCATTTATAGTGTTACCAACAACTTCTATTTTATTTAATGATAATGTTCCTGTTGTTATTTTAGATCCACTAATTGTAGTTGTATTATTATTAATTGCTGTAGCAACATCTGCTGCAGCTACCTTTAAATCAGCAGTATCTTGTGCCGCCACAGCTTTATTATATGCAGTAGTGGCATCATTTTGTGCCGCAACTGCCTTATTATAAGCATTTGTTGCTGCAGTAGATGCAGAATTTGCTGTAGCGTTTGCAGTATTTGCAGTACTATTTGCTGTTGCAGCTGTTGTTTTGACATCTCCAATTGTTCCACCATCTGAAAGTCCAGATCCAATATTAATAGTTCCAGAAAATGTGGATGATCCAGTTATTGTAGCTCCTGAAGCATACAGAGCACCTTCTTTTGTAACTTTAAATGGGGCAGTCGCTGATGAATTTCTTCCGATCCACATTCTGTATGTGGCATCATTAGCATCTAATCTAATAATATTATCTGTATTTGACCCGCCTAATTCAATATAACCTGTGCTACTTAGCCTTGCATTATTTTGATTTAATAAAGAATCAGTAAGAGACCATCCACCAATAGTTCCAGCATTTGCAATAATTCTTCCGTTTGCAGCATCAATAGTTACTGAGTTAGATCCATTGGCAACTTTAAGACCAGTGGCATTTAAAGCAAAACCATTACCTGTTAGAGTACCTGATGAATCAATTGTTCCATTATATATAGAAGCATTTGAAGTTGACATAAAAATATTTCCAGAGAATGTACCAGCTCTTGCTGTTAAATTTCCAGTTACCGATAGGTTTGTGCCATCCCAAACTAACTTGTCATTTGTTCCTCCAACAGATAGTCTTGCTGCTGATGAAGCTGTAGTATTTCCTTGGATATACCAATAGTTTTCAGGACCCAAGTACAATCCTTTATTTGCATTATTCCCGCCTATTCCATAACCCATTTTCATATCGCCTGCAGTAATTGCTACATCTGCTGCAAGAGATGTGCTTGCTGGAATTACAATATTTGGATAACTTTTCCAATCTGTGGTATTAACATTTCCAAATTGATCATAAGTGGTTACTGATATCTCGTACGTTTGTCCAGCTTTAACTCCATAAAGATATGTTGATGTTGTTGATTTTCCTGGAGCAGACATATATGTATAATCTGTTGTTCCAAGCCGTCTAAATCTTATTTGATAGCCATATGTTGTAGCATCTGAGTTCTCTGTCCAGGTAAATAGAATCTTTTTATTAAAAGTAAATAATCCATCTGGATCATCCTGTACTGTTGTTGTACCAACTGAAAATGTATTGGTTGGAGGATTAGCATCTACTGTAACTGGATCTTGAATTGTAATAGGCCCTGCCACTGTCCCCTTTTTATTGGCATCAAGGAACATGTCTCTATGTACAACGTATACATATTTTGGCAATAAGTCAGATGTTAAAATGGTACATTGATTTGAGGTTCCAACATAGACAACCTTTGAAGATGAATTAAATGAATTACTATTGCTTTCATAAACAATTGTATCCCCATAGCTAACAAATGTTGGAGTATCCCATTTTAATTGATATGAATAAAATCCTCCAGTTGCTACTACGTTAGTTGGAGCAGTAGAAAGATCTTGTATAGTTGGTGATACAGAATATGTTGCAGATGTTGGACCTAGTATTGGGGTTGTCTGTGTCTTATCTGGATTTTCATAATAATATTGAAATACAAAATTATATTTATCCGTAAGCTTTACTGGCAAATTTTCAATTGTTATTGAATAAGAATCTTTTGATGTAATTGAATTTGAAGTCTTTACAGATTCAGGATTTTTTTGTAAATCTGGTGTTGATACAGATGTATCTCCACCATCTAGTCCGTCATAAAGTCTCATGAAAATGAAAGCCCTATTCTATATTCTACGTCAATTTCTCTACCGTAAGATTTAGTTATTGGTGTTGTTAAAACAGATCTACTAATGATAGATGAATATGTATTGAATGTATCTTCATCATTAATTCTTAATCCGTCTAGGAGAACGGTTGTTCCTCCTGTCGATTTAGCTTTAGCTCCTACAGATATTTTATTTATGGCTGTAGCGTCTGGAGAACCACTTGTAAATCCTGAGCTATATAAATTACTTAAAACTGATGTGCTTACCTTGTTCAATAATGATGAGTCTCCTGCAAACCTCATTTCATAATAATCTGAAGCAGAGCTATAAAATCTTATAAATACATAATCTAAATTAGTATCCTGTTGTTTAAATGCTAGGGTTAGGCTATCATTTTGGCTATATCCCGAAAGATCAAAAGTAGTTGCAAGATTATATTTATTGGATGCATTAGATGTTGCTGATATACTAAACCAAGTATTTCCTATGCGTGGTGTTGGCGTTGTAGTTGTTGATGCAACAACTCCTGAATCATCTAACCAGTTCAAATTATTTTCAAATGTAGATATAAATCTACTACTGTAGTCAGAGTTGCCATCAGTTGCTGTTGGAAATAAGCCTACCTCATATATTGTTCCTACGATATCCGCTGGAATAGTTGTTTTATAAACAACAGAATATGTTGAGTTGCCAGTTAGACTATTTGTTTGTATATCAATGCTTCCCAAACTTACGGCAGATCTATAGAATTCAAACTCTAGCTGTGTATTGTTTACCGAAGCAGCAGTATTTCCAATTCCAATTGCTATATCTTTATTGTCAAAGGGAACAACTCCAGCTAAATAGGAGGTTAGAAATCTTTTACCATACTTGGTAAGCAGATTTTTTGTACGGCAAACTTCTTTTCCATCTTCATAAAATACATACTCGCCCTGTATATTCATATTATCCTCCCTTTCCATAAACACCAATTACCTCGTCCCCGACATGATTTTTAACATTGAAAACAAACCTCATATGTGGAACCTTTTTTTGATCATAATAAATTTCTGTTTTTACAAGGGTTATATCTTCAAGGTTTGGTGCATCTAGTTTTTGAATTTTTGTAGCGGGATCATTTGCTTCTTCATCATCTGTATTGTCATCTGAAACAACAGCAGAAAATGTAGCTTCTGGCTTAGGCAAAGTTCCAACTACATCCGCTTGAATTTGGTATGTGAAAGGATCAACTAAATCATAATGTTCTTTTTTTAGAACCTTGATTAGAGGATCGTCTTCAAATAACTTTAATTTTGGGTTATTGGTTGCCATATTAACATTCTACCATTTCAGCTGACATAAATCGACCTACAAAGAATTTTAGTTGATGGCCCATCAACCCAGTCATGATTTATATCTAGCAGCACATACTTGCCTGCAGACTGGCCAACGGGGATGCTTGTATCTTCAGAAGAATACAAGTTAACATTGGGATAAGACACTTCTAGAATATCGCCAATTTGAAGTAAAGGGTTTGGGAAAATTTCAATTTCAAGAACATCCTGTTGTTTAGACCATTGTGTTTTCATCCAGTCTGACAGAGCCTTGGCTTCCGACTCTTTTTGTATCCAGTTTGAATCAAATGCAAATTGTTCTTCTTTATCTATTGCTGTAAGAGTTGGATCGATATATTCAAAAGAATCTGACTTTACAATACTATCACCAATTACTTTAAAAAACTTTGTTTCCCCATCACTTAACATTGTGTAGGTTCCAGAGTTATTTAATACGTAGGCCTCCATTGAAAAGGCATCAATATTAGAACCAACTATGGTAGCAAACGGATTCATTGTAATTACAGGATATCTTGGAATAGCTGGAGCATTATCCCCAGATGTTATTCTTGACGACACCTTTAAAATTTCTCTTGCTACTGGACCAAACTCTTCCATATATCCAATATCTTCTGTTTGAGAAGATGTAGATAAAACAAAATTAGAAAACTTTTTAACTAAAAAGGAATTTTGTCCTAGGTAAGATTTTAATGGATTATATACTTCTTTAGTTATAAACTGCTGATCTGTAATTGGTGCTGTATAGAAATAATCATATCTAACGGTACCTAGTCCAGAAATTAGTCCTGCCCTATTTGTAATAGTTAATGGAGATTTATCTATTGCTACAATTTCTGTGTTATCAATCATCAACTTAAATGTCATAAAGGTTTCTGAATTTGCGGTTGTTTTATTAACCTTTAATTGAATATTATAAAGTTGCCCACCTTGAATATTTTGAAATTGATTTGCATCTGTTTGATCGTCTGTAAGCGCAGTTGCAACTCCATTTTCAACCTTAATAATTTTTACGCATCGTTCTTTTAGATTTCTTGCAACAGCACTTTGTGGAGGCTCTACACTTACAATATAGCCAGAAGTATTAGATTCATTTAAACATACAGCAAGTCCGCCAGAGCATATCTGATTTCCAGTGGATGTTCCGTCTGCATTTTTTGCAACTGGGAAATACATACTTGTTGCAACAACAAAGTTAGAATACCCGCTTTGAATAATTTTAGCATTGGTGCTCGTTATAGTATATTTAGTAGCACTAGTAGATGTTGGAGTAGCAGTAACTGTAGAATTAACAGTAAGCATTGATCTTGGAGTACTTAATGCAGAAGAGTCTGATGAATCCAACGATATTAAACTATTATTTAGAGTAGACGTTTTTGCATCTTTATCATATACATAGGTTGTCCATCTAGATTTTATTGCTGAAATATTTACTTCATGATCGGCTGGTGCAGACAAAAGACCAAATGCATTTCTTGTTTTAATCCTAAATTCTCCAGTTGGTTTAAATGTTCCAGCAACTGAAATACCCTGATACTTTGCAATATCAACATCAGATGTTATCCATTGTTCTGCTACTGTTGTTGTTCCATAAATTTGATATGTATACTTGATTGCATCATATTCAATTATCTCTTTATTAATTAAAAGATATCCCGCCTTTTGATAAAATACATGATCTACTGCCGAATCATATACAGAAACTGGTTCTGTATAAATAGAGTCGCCTGTCCCTGCTGAAGCTAACAAAGTCTTTGTTAATGCTGCAGCACCTAATTGTATTAAACCAGACTGATACACAGGGTCTGCAGAATAAGCATATTGAGAAGTTAATTGTGGTGTATATCTTACCTTAATAGCTTTAGCAGATGGCACTGTAGTTTTCTTTAATGAAATTATATTTGGTTGAGCATCTCCCTTTTTATCGTATCTCAACTTAAAATCTGCAGGATCGTTTGCAAATATATATTCTCTTGTATAAAACTGCAAGATATCATTTTCATCAAAGACAGCAATCATTTGAGTATCGCTGCATAAATCTTGTATGTGCTGCCACATTGTTTTGGTGCTGTCTGTATAATAAAATTTTGGGGTTATTGTAGATGAATCGGTTGTGCCAACATTAAATTTATAGTTAGTAAATCCTACGCTATCTAAAAGTCTTCTTACAATTGCCTGAGAAGAATAATCTCTCATTAAAATATCTGGGGCCATTATTTTTTGTAAGTATCCTGCACCATCAAGGGCACTTATACTAACATCCCCATATTCAGTTAAAGAAAAATCTTCTGTTGAATAAAAAATGCCGTATGGTATCTTGTCTGAATTTTCAATTTTAATAAAAGGCTTAATTAAAATATTTTTATAAAGGTTAATCTTATCTTTATTAAATGCGACTGTTTTATCATAAATAAATCCTGATCCATCATAACAGTTTAGATCAAGAGACAATGAATTTGCAGTAACTGTACCTACTGGAGTTACCCCGTCTGATGCATTAGATGACTGTTTTCTTACATCAAAAGTAACTAGTCTATCTGTAACATCTTTAACATACTTAGCTGCTATTTCTATTACGCCCAAATATTCATTTGCAACGCTTATTGATGTTACTTCAACTTTAATTGTTTGTACGCCAACTGGTGTTGATGGGCTTAAAAATTCTGTTGTAGACCAAGATGTACCGTTGTAGTATAGATCAACAACACCCGAATCTGGCACAGATATATTTGTACCTATTGTTGTTTCTACTCCAGAAAGGTTTGTCAATTTTACAGTCCATGCCGTTGGTTTTGAATGCGATGTTTCAAATTTAATAGTAATTTTATTTGTATATGCAGTTTTGGCTGAAGGATAATTTACTGTAAGTAAACATCCTGATAGACTTGTTCCAACAGCTCTTTTACTAACCCAGTACTTATAGTAGGTTTTATCTCCTGGGTAGTATAGTCTATATGTCATATCATTGGATGCTGAATATATAGTAGGGTATTGATTAACACTAGAGTTCATTATAAAGTATTTTATGCCCGCCGTTTTTGGTCTACGTGGATCAATAATTGTTTTTACTGGAAATAGCTTTTGAAAAGGCAGAGTATCCCCTGATGAAGTAGTTACATCTGTTGATGATGTAATTGAAACTCCATCAATAATTTCATTCATGTTATATTCTAGCCAACACCCTGGTGTGGAAGAATAAGAAATAGCCTTGTTAATGGCATCTAGTGCTACTGAATTGCTTAGCATTATACTTCTTCCAGGCCGATACTAACATCCCAAAATTCTTGAGCTGAGTCTGACATTTTTTCTTTAACATTTCGTCTTACTAGGGTGTGGCTACATTGACTAAATATCACTGTAATAATTTCATCTCTAGCAGAAACTCCATTATATGATATTTTTATTTTGAAAGAACCTACTCCTTTATTTAAGTAAAATGTTTTTAACTCTACTGCTCCATATCCGCCATCTACTGTCATTGAACTATATGAAGGCAACATTTTCCAAGATGTGCTCAAAGTTTTTTTATCGGCAGTAAAAATTTTACGCATTGTCCCATTAGCCATTCTTTGCTGCTTTTCAATTCTATTATTATCGATACTAACTGAATCCCTATTATGCTCACTCAATTTTGTCCAAATTGGGGTATCGTTTGTTGAAGTATCAATATATAATACTGAACCAACTGGTAATGTAATTGCCATTATATTGACCTTCTTTCTCCGACTTGTGATTTATTAATTTTAGCATCTTTTCC
>Ga0214917_10001408_pt1 | contig 30822 bp, 33 predicted proteins | sample LL_1208_BB_MetaG_FD_177983 | JGI IMG/M metagenome (GOLD analysis project Ga0214917, IMG submission 177983) | Freshwater microbial communities from Lake Lanier, Atlanta, Georgia, United States - LL_1208_BB | ecosystem: Environmental > Aquatic > Freshwater > Lake | place: USA: Georgia | collected... | reverse complement strand
AAGAGCCTGGCATCCCACTCGGGCAAAATTTTGAACGTTCGCACGATTATGCAAGGAGAAAGCCTTCGTGGCCGTAAAGATTAGATTAGTTCGTTTGGGAAAGATTCGTACCCCGCATTACCGCATTGTTGTTGCCGATTCTCGCAAAGCTCGCAATGGTTTGAAGATCGAGGAGATTGGCCGTTATTCGCCAGCTTCAGATCCATCATTGATCGAAGTTAACTCCGATCGCGCGCAACATTGGCTCAAGAGCGGTGCTCAACCAACTCCAGCTGTAGAGGCGCTGTTGAAAGTTACTGGGGATTGGCAGAAGTTCAAGGGACTTCCTGGAGCCGAAGGAACTCTCAAGACTCTTCCTCCTCGCGCAGATAAGCGTGTGGCTTATGAAGCTGCAGTTAAAGCGGCGATGAATGAGCCAAAAGATGGCGCGACAACTATGAAGAAGCGCGCAGCTGAGAAGCTCGCTGCAAAGAGCGCTCCTGCTGATGAAGTTGCAGCTCCTGAAGCAACTGCAGAAGCAGTGGTTGAGACTCCGGTTGAGTCTGCACCAGAAATAATTGCTGACGCTACTGCTGAAGCACCTTCCGATGCAGCAGCAGAAACTCCTGCAGAGTAATTTCCGTGATGATTGACGAAGCGCTAGAGCATCTAGTCAAAGGCATCGTTGATAACCCTGAAGAGGTAGTTATCTCTGAAAAAGAAGGTCGCCGCGGTACAACGCTTGAAGTTCGCGTTCATCCTGAAGATATTGGCAAAGTAATCGGTCGCAATGGTCGGACTGCGAAAGCTCTACGCACTGTTGTCTCCGCACTTGCCGGGCGAAGTGTTCGCGTTGATCTGATTGAGGCGGACGAAGCGCGTTAATCGCGCTCTCTCGCAATTGTTACTCGTTGTTGGTCGCATCGGTCGCGCACATGGAGTGCGCGGCGAAGCTACGATTGAAGTGCGCACCGATAATCCTGATGAACGTTTTCAGATCGGCGCAACCTTGCATACTGATCCAATCGATAAGGGTCCGTTAAAAATACGCGATGCCAAAGTGCATAGTGGAACTTTGTTGCTCTCATTCGTCGGAGTAGATGATCGAAACGCCGTTGAGAAACTACGTAATGTCTTACTTCTGGCTGAAGTTAACCCAACCGATGCGAATATTACCGAAGACGATTTCCATGTGTCACAAATAATTGGCTGCAAAGTTGTAGATAAAGCTGGGAAAGATTGGGGGAGCGTTGTGGAAGTTTTGCAATTGCCTGCCCAAGATACTTTAGTGGTGAAAAATGAGACTCGCGAAATTCTCATACCTTTTGTTCGAGCATTTGTTCCAGAAGTTAATGTGCAAGAGAAAATCATCACAGTGATGAATGTTGAAGGTTTGCTATGAAGATTACCGCCATCTCAATTTTTCCTGAGTACTTCGCGCCGCTGGAGCTATCTCTAATAGGAAAAGCGAGAAGTCAAAACCTCATTGATTTTGAAGCAGTGAACCTGCGTAATTTCACCCACGATAATCATCACACTGTTGATGACACGCCTTATGGCGGCGGAGCGGGAATGGTCATGAAACCAGAGCCTTGGGGTGAAGCACTTGATTCAGTTATCGCAGAGAGTTCAACAGATATTGATCTGATCATTTTGACCCCAGCCGGCAAGAAATTTACTCAACGTATGGCCGAAGAAATGGTCAAAAGTGAGCACTTAGTGTTCGCATGCGGCCGATATGAAGGAATCGATGCGCGCGTTGCTGATTACTATCGCAGTGTTTCAAAGGTAAAAGTTCAAGAGATTTCGATTGGAGATTATGTTCTCAATGGTGGCGAAGTGGCCGCTCTCGTCATGATTGAAGCAATTTCACGACTCATCCCAGGCGTTATTGGTAATCCAGAATCACTCGCTGAGGAATCACATAACGAGATCGGCGCACTGGAATATCCAACATATACAAAACCTGCGGAGTGGCGAGGTCTAACAGTTCCTGAGGTATTAATGTCGGGAAATCACGGTCATATTGCGCAATGGCGCAGAGATGAAGCTCTTCGTCGCTCGAAATTAGCAGAATGAGGCCCGTTACACGGGAATAATCGCGACACGCCGAGTGTTGGTCAGGACACGACGGAGAGATTTGGGCATTATCCGCCCGTATCCAAATCGCTAGCAAAAGTTTTACCTACGGATTGGTGGTGAGAGATCGATGGCAACTGATTACGACACGCCCCGAAAAACGGATGAAGAGTTACATGAGGAGTCCCTTGAGGAGCTAAAAGCGCGGCGCGCAGAAGCGCAATCGGGACAAGTTGATCTCGATGAAGAGGAAGCTGAGAACGTCGAACTTCCTGGCGCTGATTTATCTGGCGAGGAACTCGCGGTTCGAGTGGTTCCGAAACAAGAAAATGAATTTACATGCTCACGTTGCTTCTTGGTTCATCACATCACACAACTTGCACGCGGCGAAGGCGCTAAAGCAATCTGCAAGGATTGCGCTTAACTTCTTAAAGCTTCAACGAATTTCTCTGGTTTCTTCGAGCTAACCAACCAATAAGGCGTTGGATCTCGGGGATCGTTGATTTCGATCTTGACTCCACTTTTAATCCAAAATCTAAAGGCGTGAAATGCGCTGGGATTTATTCCAGCTCCACGGAGATATCTAAATTCAGTATTTGTGAGGATAGTTATTGTTCCAATGAACTTTTTCTCGATGTGGGCTCGCCCTACAAAAAGAACCTCATCATTAATGGATAAATGCAAGGTTGTAAAAAAGTAGAAGAAGCAAGTTAAAGGGACAGTTACTAGTATCGCAATGAGAGCTGCAGTATCTCCAAGGCCCGCCCAGATCGCAATCACAATCGAGAAAACAAGACTCACTATGAAGATCCATAACCACCAGGGCCAACGAATATTCTCTTGCCATTCTCTGCTTTGCACGGTGCGAGGTTACTTTGAACTGTGGGAGATGCGCTTCTCCTAACAAGGTAATCTTTCCCCTATGTCGCGAGGTTTAAATATCGTCGTACCTGCCAACGCTGCGGTCCCCGAACGCCATGCTGATGCTCCAGTTCCAGGAACGCTTCTTGGTTCGCATAATCCAGATTGTTATGGATGTGGCGCTTCACATCCCGCAGGTCTCCACCTCACCGCATATTCCGGTGAAGGTATGACAGTCAATGCAAAGTTCACAGTAACTGAAATGCATCAAGGAGCACCTGGTCTTGCACATGGAGGATTGCTTTCATGCGCTTTCGATGAGGCGCTCGGAAAATTGATGTGGTTAGTTCGCCAGCCAGCCGTTACTGGAAAACTTGAAACCTCTTTTCTTGCCCCTGTTCCCGTTGGTACAACGCTATTTATTAAATCCGAAATTATGGGACAAGATGGGCGAAAAATATATTGCCGCGCTGAAGGACGAATTGGCTCTAATGAAGGAAAGCTCGCAGTCGAAGCTGCTGCGATTTTTGTGATTGTTCCAATGGAACATTTCATTGCTAATGCACCCGAAGGATTTCGCAATGTACTAGCTGGACGTAAAGATCTCTCCATTGCGACAGAATTTGAAATTAATCCATGAAAGTCCTCATTACTCGTCTTGATAAGGATCTTCCGGCGCCACAGTATGCAAAACCGGGTGATGCCGGCGCCGATGTTTATTCGCGGATTGATCTCTCAATTCCTCCGGGGGAGAGAGCTTTAGTCCCAACTGGCCTTGCGATTGCTATTCCTTATGGATATGCCGCTTTTGCTCATCCGAGATCTGGTTTAGCAATCAAATACGGCGTTGGCATGGTCAATGCCCCAGGCACAATTGATGCGGGGTATCGAGGAGAACTTCAAATCATCATCATTAATCATGATTTACAAGATACGTTTCACATCAAGCGGGGGGATCGAATTGCTCAATTAGTATTCCAACAAGTTGAACGAGCGGAATTTGTTGAAGTTGAAGAACTTCCTGGTTCTGGTCGCGGCGATGGTGGATTTGGATCAACGGGGAGAGCATGAGTCACGAAGAAGATAAAGCTAAAATTGTTGCGGCAATGGGAGGCAAAAAAGGCCTCATTGATTCTGGACTTCCTGCGCTGGTATTTCTCGCCGTCTTTAATTTCACCAAAGATGTACGTCAATCTTCATACGCCGCACTGGGTTTATCGCTAGCTTTAACTGCGCTCCGTTTAGCTCGAAAAGAAACAATTCAGCATGCTATTTCTGGCGTAGTAGGAGTGGCGATATGTGCATGGCTCTCAAATAGAACAGGCAAGGCGGAAGATTTCTATCTTCCTGGTCTCTGGACTAATGCAATCTATGGAGCGGCGTATCTACTTTCCATACTTCTGCGATGGCCGGTAATTGGATTGATCATTGGTCCGCTCCTTGAAGAAAATCTTCGCTGGCGCAAAGATCCGGCTCGAACTAAGGTCTACATGAAGGCCACCGCTTTATGGGTTGGAATGTTTGCTATCCGACTCTTGGTTCAATATCCACTCTACATTTCAGGGAATGTGAATGCGCTCGGAACTGCACGACTAATCATGGGATATCCGCTATTTATAGCAACAGCCTGGGCCACATGGATTGTGATTAAGAGCGGTCCAAAGTTGAGAGAAGATTTGAGAATCGACAATAACTAGTTAGCGACGAAACAGCTTTTGAGCTTATCTTCAGCTTTTGCGCTCGCAACAAAAATTAATTCATCTCCGGCAGAGAAAACATCATGTCCCGAAGGGGTAATGACGTGATGATCACGAATAATCGCAGCAAGTGAAGCATCTTCGGGAAGCTCGACTTCTGCGACAGACTTTCCAATACAGATGGAGTTGTCGGGAAGAGTTAACTCAACAAGGTTTGCTTCCCCCGCTTTGAGAGAGAATAAGCGAACGACATCACCCACAGATACCGCCTCTTCAACAAGAGCAGCAATGATGCGCGGGGTAGACACGGCAACATCGACGCCCCATGAAGAATCAAATAGCCACTCATTCTTTGGATGGTTGACACGTGCGACTACCCGAGGAACGCCATATTCAGTCTTTGCAAGAAGAGAGGCGACAAGATTTACTTTGTCGTCGCCAGTCGCTGCAACCATAACCTGACAAATATCTAATTTTGCTTTATCAAGAGCGCTAATTTCACAAGCATCCGCCAATAGCCATTCAGCTGAGGGCACACTCTCCATCTTGAGAGCCTTTGGATTCTTATCGATGAGAAGTACTTGATGCCCATTTGCAATCAATTCTCGAGCAATGGCGCGTCCCGCATTGCCGGCTCCCGCGATAGCAATTCTCATTATTCACCACCAGGTGCTTGAGAAAGTGACCGTTCAGTTGCTGAAAGATTCTTATCTTCGACCATAACATGAACAACATCTCCTTCTTGGAGAACAGTATGTTCATTAGGGATTAAGCCCTCTCCTAATCGGGTGATAAATGCGACGCGGGCATCCGTATGTTGCTCAATAAGTGAAACAGGCTTGCCGTACCAATCTCGATGAAGCGGAACTTCCGCTAACTGCACTTTGCCTGAAGCATCTTGCCATTCAGAGCGCGATCCTTGGGGGAGGAGTCGTCGCATGATCTGATCGGTGGTCCATAGAACAGTTGCAACGGTTGGAATTCCAAGTCGTTGATAAATTTCTGCGCGAGCTGGATCATAAATTCGTGCAACGACGCTTGCTACACCATAGGTTTCACGCGCAACGCGCGCCGCAAGGATATTGGAGTTATCACCATTAGAAACCGCGGCAAAGGCATCAGCTTTCTCAATACCTGCTTCTAGAAGTGTGTCGCGGTCGAATCCAACTCCTGCGACAGTTAATCCGTTGAAATCAGCGCCGAGTCTGCGAAAAGCTTCGCGATCTTGATCAATAACTGCTACTGAGTGACCTAAAGCTTGAAAATCTTTAGCCAAGGTCGCTCCGACGCGACCACAGCCCATGATGACTACATGCACAAAAGGAGAATTTACACCTTTAGGCTACGTACTCTGTAATCCACGCGAAGGATTGCGGCGAATTCAAGCAATAGACCGTCATTAGGAGTGATGATGCAGAGCGGCGACCGAGTTGAAGTTGAAATCACTGCGATTGCTCACGGAGGTCATTGCGTTGCACGATATGAAGGACAAGTAATTTTTGTGCGATATGCCATTCCGGGTGAGCGAGTTATCGTCGAAATCACCGATGTCTCCAAATCATTTGCCCGCGGGAATTGTGTTGAAGTGATTACGGCCTCGCCCCATCGTGTTAAGCCGCCGTGTAGGTATGCCCACGTTGGTGGATGTGGTGGTTGCGATTTTCAACATATTGAGATTTCTCACCAGCGGAAGCTAAAAGCACAAATAGTGAAAGAGCTATTCCAACGTCTTGCGAAAGAAGAAGTAGATGTACAAGTGGAGGAAGTTCTTCCCACATTGCATTGGCGTAATCGAATGGAATTCTCAGTATCCGAAAATGGAAAGCTCGGCTTATTTGCAGCTAGAAGATCAACGATTGTAGAGATTGATCAGTGCTTGATTGCTAATCAAGCGATTAAAATAGAAGAGATAAACCAACGCAAGCTGCCTAAGGGTAAGAGAGTTGATGTTTCAATAACGTCGAAAGGTGAGCAAGAAATTGTTATTGAAGGACGCGAAAATAACTCATTAATCCATGAAGAGGTCAGTGGATTTACTTTTTCGCTCAATCCCATCTCTTTCTGGCAGAGCCATAAGGGCGCAGCCGAACTTCTCTCAAAAGTAGTTAGAGAATTTGCAACCATCGAAAAAGTCGACCATGTCTTTGATCTTTATGGCGGAGCGGGGCTCTTCACCGCTGCGCTATTGCCGGAGATTGGTCCAGGAGGACGCATCACCCTTATTGAAGCTGATGACAACGCTATAACCGATGCCAAGAGGAATTTTGCAACGGATGAGCGGATCGAAGTAATTCAAGGAAAAGTGGAGCGTGCACTTAAGAAATATGTTGCAGCAAATGTTGTAGTTCTAGATCCACCTAGGTCAGGTGCTGGCGTCTCTGTTATCGAATCAGTGGTTGCACTCAAACCGCGGACTATTGTTTATGTGGCATGCGATCCTGCAGCTCTCGCTCGCGATACTGCCTATCTTCGGGAGCGCGGCTATACCTTGGAGAAGATTCGTGCTTTTGACCTCTTTCCCATGACCGCTCATATGGAGTGTGTGGCGCGTTTCATGCCCGCTTAGGAATTTTGCGCAAGCGCTGCCAGCGGAAAAGAAAATGCTTCAAGTTAGTATTCACCCATGAGCAAAAACTCCTTTGGCGCGCGCACCTCTCTCGAAGTTTCTGGAAAGAGCTATGAGATCTTTGACATCACCAAACTCCCAGCGGCAGCCACGCTTCCTTTCTCTCTCAAAGTTCTTCTTGAGAATCTACTTCGTACTGAAGATGGCGCAAACATCACAGCCAAACAGATTGAAGCGCTAGCTTCATGGAATCCGGATTCCCAACCCGACACCGAGATTCAGTTCACTCCTGCTCGCGTCATCATGCAGGACTTCACTGGCGTTCCATGCGTCGTGGACTTAGCAACAATGCGCGAAGCTATTGCTGAACTTGGTGGCGATCCCAGCCGCGTTAATCCACTAGCGCCTGCCGAACTCGTGATTGATCACTCTGTCATTGCTGATACATATGGCACAAAGGATTCATTCCAACAGAACGTTGATATTGAATATGAGAGAAATCAAGAGCGTTATCGTTTCTTACGATGGGGTCAGAGCGCATTTGATGAATTTAAAGTTGTTCCGCCCGGAACCGGCATCGTCCATCAAGTAAATATCGAGTACCTGGCTCGCGTTGTAATGACTCGTAGCGTTAATGGAGTAGAGCGCGCCTACCCAGATACAGTCGTTGGTACGGATTCCCACACCACCATGGTCAATGGCCTTGGAGTATTAGGTTGGGGAGTAGGTGGAATTGAAGCTGAAGCAGCTCTGCTGGGACAACCTGTTTCTATGTTGATTCCGCGCGTTGTTGGATTTAAATTGAAAGGCTCTCTTCCAGTAGGTACTACCGCAACGGATCTCGTCCTCACCATCACAGAAATGCTCCGCAAGCATGGAGTAGTTGGGAAATTTGTAGAGTTCTATGGTCCTGGAGTGAGCGCGCTTCCGATGGCAAATCGCGCAACGATCGGCAATATGTCTCCAGAATATGGTTCGACGGTTGCTATTTTTCCTATTGATGAAGAGACAATTAAGTATCTTGAGTTAACTGGTCGCACCCCAGAACAGCTTGCACTCGTTGAAAATTACGCAAAACGTCAGGGAATTTGGCATGATCCGAGCGCGTCTCCGCGTTATTCAGAGCACCTCGAATTAGATCTCGCTTCCATCGTTCCTTCCATTGCTGGACCAAAGCGTCCACAAGATCGTGTTTCACTGAGCGATGCAAAGGCTGCATTTGCAAAGAGCGTTCCGTCATATCTCTCTGACAAGAGCGCAAAAACTCCAGTCAATGTGATGGTAAATTCGCGAGCTGGTTCTGTCACTAATGGTTCTGTTGTCATTGCCTCTATTACTTCATGCACCAACACTTCTAATCCCAGCGTCATGATCGGCGCAGGTTTACTCGCAAAGAAAGCGGTAGAAAAGGGACTACAGAGCAAACCTTGGGTAAAGACCACTCTTGCTCCCGGATCTAAAGTCGTCACGAATTATTACGAGAAATCTGGATTAACCCCCTATCTTGAGAAGTTGGGTTTCAATCTTGTGGGATATGGCTGCGTAACGTGCATCGGAAATTCTGGCCCACTACCCGTCGAGGTAAGCAAAGCAGTCAGTGACAATGATTTGGCCGTTGCAGCGGTGCTCTCAGGTAACCGAAACTTCGAAGGTCGCATCAGTCCTGATGTGAAGATGAATTACTTGGCCTCACCTCCTCTCGTTGTTGCGTATTCAATTGCAGGTTCAATGGATCATGATTTTGAAAAGGATCCACTCGGTAAAGATCCGCAGGGTAATGATGTCTTCCTTAAGGATATTTGGCCGACTCCGTCAGAAATTCAGACCGTTATTGATGACGTTGTATCTTCCGAAATGTTTAAGAAGGATTACTCCAGCGTCTTCGCCGGTGACCATCGTTGGACATCGCTAGCAACTCCTACTGGAAAAGTTTTCGAATGGGATGCAAAATCAACATATGTTCGTAAACCGCCGTATTTCGAAGGAATGCCGCGCAATCCAGTCCCCGTCACAGATATAAAGTGCGCGCGAGTCCTAGCAAAACTTGGTGATTCTGTTACAACAGATCACATCTCTCCAGCAGGTTCCATTAAAGTGGATTCGCCAGCAGGAAAATATCTTGCCGATCATGGCGTTCAAAAAGCGGACTTTAATTCGTATGGTTCGCGACGTGGAAATCACGAAGTGATGATTCGTGGAACATTTGCAAATATCCGCTTGAAGAATCTCTTGTTAAATGGAGTTGAAGGTGGATTTACTCGAAACTTCTTGAATAACGGTGAACAGACCACAATTTATGAAGCATCAATGGCTTATCAAGCTGCGAAAGTTCCATTAGTAATTTTGGCAGGAAAAGAATATGGCTCTGGCTCTTCACGTGACTGGGCAGCCAAAGGAACAGCGCTGCTCGGAGTTAAAGCGGTGATTGCAGAATCATTTGAACGAATTCATCGTTCAAATCTGATTGGAATGGGAGTGCTTCCTCTTCAGTTTAACGACGGGGAAAGTGCAGAATCATTGGGTCTCACAGGTGAAGAAACCTTTTCAATCGAGGGAGTAACCGCCCTCAATGATGGCGGCATTCCTGCCACTGTGAAGGTGACCGCCGGAGATAAGAGTTTTACCGCAAAGGTTCGTATTGATACCCCAGGTGAGGCGGATTACTACCGTCATGGCGGCATCATGCAGTACGTCCTGCGCTCTCTAATTTCTTAGTTCGCCGATACCATTACAACATGAAGTATCTGCCACGCATTAAATCGCCGAGCGATTTAGCGCGCCTCAATGTGGCTGAACTTGATGAGCTCTCCCAAGAAATTAGAACTTTTCTCGTTGAGAAGGTCTCTAAATCTGGAGGCCATCTCGGTCCCAATTTAGGAATAGTGGAGTTAACGATCGCAATTCATCGAGTCTTTGAATCACCCCGCGATGTAGTTGTTTTCGATACTGGCCATCAGAGCTATGTTCATAAGATCCTTACCGGCCGCGCCAATGGCTTTGACAAGCTCCGTCAACGTGGTGGTCTCGCGGGTTATCCCAATCGCGATGAAAGTGAACATGATGTCATTGAAAATTCTCACGCTTCCACCGCGCTTTCTTGGGCGGATGGAATTGCGCGAGGCTTCATGATTCAAGGTGAAACTGAGCGCACAGTTGTTGCAGTTGTGGGCGACGGCTCTCTGACCGGAGGTATGGCTTGGGAAGCCCTCAACAACATTGCGGCCGCAGAAAATCTTCGACTTGTTATTGTTGTAAACGATAATGAACGTTCATACTCGCCGACTATTGGTGGCGTTGCAACATATTTATCTACTCTTCGGGCAACAAAGGGTTATGAGAAATTCTTGGATTGGGGCAAGGGAGTACTTGAGCGAACTCCCGTTGTAGGTCAGCCGATTTATGAAACTCTCCATGGAATGAAAAAAGGCATCAAGGATATTGTCGCCCCACAGGGCATGTTTGAAGATCTTGGGTTGAAGTATTTAGGTCCTGTTGACGGCCACGATATTGCTGCACTTGAGAAAGCGTTGTTACAAGCGAAGAAGTTTGAAGGACCAGTACTCGTTCACGCTATCACAGAAAAAGGACGTGGTCATGCTCCGGCGGTGCAGGATGAAGCAGAAAAGTTCCACGCCGTAGGTGTTGTCGATCCCGAAACTGGCGAGCCCTTGAGCAAGACCGGGCCATCATGGACCAATGTTTTCTCTGACTCTCTCGTTGAAATAGGTCGGGAACGCAAAGATGTAGTTGCCGTTACTGCTGCAATGCTTGGTCCCACAGGCCTTGATAAGTTCCAAGAAGAATTTCCTGAGCGCACCTTAGATGTTGGTATCGCAGAGCAACATGCCACAACTTCTGCAGCGGGCATGGCTTTTACTGGACTTCATCCTGTTGTTGCCGTCTACTCAACATTTTTAAATCGCGCATTCGATCAATTACTCCTTGATGTTGCGCTTCACAAGGCGGGCGTGACTTTCGTACTTGATCGCGCAGGCATTACTGGTGATGACGGTCCATCGCATCACGGTATTTGGGATTTGGCACTTACAGGAATTGTGCCCAGCGCTCATGTTGCAGCGCCTCGTGACGGTGCACGACTTCGCGAATTGCTACAAGAGTGCGTAGCTATTTCTGATGCACCTTCGATAATGAGATTCCCTAAAGGTGCAGTTGCGAAAGAGATTCCGGCATTTGAACGACGCGAAGGCATCGATATTCTTTATCGCGGTGAGAGCGCAGATATCTTGCTCGTGAGCATTGGCGCAATGGCCTCCATTGCTGTTGAGGCTGCCGCGCAGTCCTATCGCGAAGGAGTAGGAGTAACTGTTGTTGATCCGCGTTGGGTAAAGCCACTACCTCAAGATTCTCTTGTGACTCTCGCTAGACGTTATAAGCGAGTAGTAGTACTGGAAGATGGAATAAAGCATGGCGGAATTGCTAGCACCATCTCTGAAATCTTCCGCGAAACTGGTTTAGAGATTCCATTACATTCCATCGGCGTGCCTTTGGAATTTATTGAACATTCCAAACGTCAAGAGATCTTGGAAGATCTAGGAATTACAGTGCAGAACGTGACGCGTCAACTCGTGGGTTGGGCATCAGATGGAGTTAAGCAGGAAGCGATGCAACTCCATGCGGATGAAAACGTTGACCGCAAACCGCTTCACTAATTCCCTCACGATCTAAGTAAGGCAAGATTCCGCCAAGATGCATCGGCCATCCTGCGCCGAGCAACATACATAGATCGATTTCAGCAGGAGTTGCTACAACTCCTTCATCAAGCATCATGCGAGCCTCTTCGGCTAAGGCTTTGAGAGCTCGCAAGCGCACTTCTTCAGAAGTTGAAGCTTTCGAGCCTTTCTCGATGAGTGCGACAGCTTCAGGATTTGGAATAAGTTTTCCAGTTTCATCTTTAGTGTAGAAAGTCTTAACTCCCTGATCAACGAGGCGTTGGACAGTTGGGGAGACGCGATATCGAGGGCCAAGGTTTGCATTCAAGGTTTTTGATACGTGGAGCGCAACGCCTGGTCCAACAAGTCCAAAGAGTTCAAATGGAGACATGGGGAAACCAAGCGGACGAAGCGCATTATCTGCGACATCGGCAGGAGTTCCTTCATCCATCGCATCGGTAACTTCGCCCATAAATCTAGTTAAGAGACGATTGACGACAAAGCCAGGTGCATCCTTACAAATAATCATTGTTTTCTTAAGATCTTTACCGACATTGATTGCAGTTGCTGTGGTTGCATCATCTGTTTTTGAGGTGCGCGCAACTTCGAGAAGTGGCATGACTGCAACTGGGTTGAAGAAATGGAATCCAACAACTCGTTCGGGGTTCTTGAGCCCTTCACCCATTTTCTCGACAGACAGTGATGAGGTATTGGTGGCAAGTACGCACTCAGGCGAGATGATTGCTTCGAGGTCTTTAAAGAGCTTTTGTTTAATGGCGAGTTCTTCGAAGACTGCTTCGATAATGAAATCGGCGCCAGCAAAAACGGACTGGTCGACAGAGCCTGTGACAAGGAGTGAAAGTCTGCGTCCAGCCTCTTCGTTAAGACGTTTCTTCTCAACTAATTTTGCAATTTCAGCGTGCACCCAAGCCACACCTTTATCAACACGCGCTTGATCAAGATCTGTCATCACAACGGGAACCTTGAGGTTGCGAACCATGAGCAGAGCAAGCTGTGAAGCCATTAGACCTGCCCCAACGATTCCAACTTTAGTTACTTTGCGAGCTAAAGCAGGTTTTGGTGCGCCTTCAACTTTCTTACGTTTCTTCTGCATCAGGTTAAATGCGTAGAGCGATGCACGTAGGGGATTACCCATTACAAGGTTGGCAAGAATTTCATCTTCGGCATCAAAACCTTGATCAAAGGTGTTAGTACGCGCTGCATAAATGAGCTCCAACGCGCGACGCGGTGCCTCGATATCTGCGCCGCCGTACTTCTTGGCAACGGCAGCTTTTCCTGTTGCTATCGCTTTATCCCACGCAGCGACATCAGATGAGTAATCGTGACGTTCAATCTTCTCTTTGCCGGAGATGATACGCGCTGCAAATGCCATCGATTTCTCAAGAAAATCTGCAGGTTCAAAGACTGCATCCACCACTCCAAGAGATTGGGCATCCTTCGCTTTCATCATCGTGTTGTTATTTAACGCGTTGAGAATGATGACTTGAACTGCTTTTTCTGGACCAATGAGTTTGGGGAGAATTGTTGCTCCACCCCAACCCGGGACAATGCCTAAGAAACATTCTGGGAGCGCTGTCATTGCAGTTGATGCCATGGTTCGGTAATTGCAATGCAACCCAACTTCTAGGCCGCCACCAAGCGCAAGACCATTAATAAATGCAAAGGTAGTTTTCTTGCTACGACCTAGCCTTTTAAATATGTCATGACCAAGTTTGCCGATTGCAAGAGATTGGCTTTTCTCGGTAACAAAGGGAAGGCCAGATAAATCTGCACCTGCGGCGAAAATAAATGGTTTGCCAGTAATTGCAATCGCGACCGCAGTGGAGTTTTCGGCTTCTGTGATCGCGTTATCAAGTTCCTGGAGAGATTTTGGTCCGAGCGTGTTAGGACGTGTGTGATCAAGGCCGTTATCAATTGTGATAAGAGCGAGAGTTCCAGAAGCGCCGAAGGCGGATAGATCTATCTCTCGAACAAAGGCTTTCGTTACAACTTCTTCAGGCGCGCCAGCAGGTGTATTTACTTCTGACATGAGTTATGCCGCCTTACCGTTGTAGTGAGGGTTTTCCCAAATAACGGTGCCGCCCATTCCGAGGCCGATACACATCGTGGTGATTCCGTAGCGGACATCGGGGCGTTCTTTAAATCCTTCAGCGAGATTGAGCATCAATCTGATTCCCGAGGATGCAAGAGGATGACCGACAGCAATTGCGCCACCATAAATATTGACTCGAGGATCATCATCGGCGATGCCGAAGTAATCAAGGAATGAGAGAACCTGGATTGCAAAGGCTTCGTTAATTTCAAAGAGACCAATATCTCCAATGGTTAGTCCTGCTTTTTCTAGCGCCTTAATTGTTGATGGCACGGGCCCATATCCCATAATTTCTGGTTCAACACCTGCAAAAGCGAAGGTCACAAGTTTTGCTTTTGGAGCCATACCAAGTTCTTTAGCTTTCTTCTCACTCATAAGTAAAGCAGCAGTTGCACCATCATTAAGGCCTGCGGCATTACCAGCAGTAACTCGACCTGCAGGTCGGAATGGAGTCTTTAACGCAGCGAGAGCTTCGAGGGTTGTTCCAGGTCGGGGTGGTTCATCAACAGTTGCAACGCCCCAGCCTTGCTCTGCAGAGCGCACTGCAACTGGAATCAAATTTGGTTGTATTTTTCCTGCAGCATAAGCCGCTGCAGTTTTCTGCTGAGATGCAAGCGCATACTTATCTGCGCGTTCTTTTGTGAGGTGTGGCAATTTATCGTGAAGACGTTCTGCAGTATTACCCATTGAGAGCGCATCGGTATCAACTAATTTTTCTGCGAGATAGCGGGGATTAGGATCCATACCTTCGCCCATTGGATGATTTCCCATATGTTCAACGCCGCCTGCAATCGCGATGTCATAAGCTCCCATTGCAATAGAACCAGCAAGCGTTGTCACTGAAGTCATCGCACCGGCGCACCAACGATCTATAGAGTAGCCAGGTACAGTGTTAGGAATTCCGGAAAGCAGAGTCGCGCTACGGCCAATATTCATTCCTTGATCACCAAATTGTGTTGCTGCCGCAATCGCTACATCATCAACATCGCTCGGTTTTACTTGCGGATTTCGTTCCAATAAACCTCTGATGCAACGCACGATGATGTCATCAGCGCGGGTTCCGGAATATAAGCTGCCGGCTTTTCCAAAAGGAGAGCGGACGGCATCGACGAGAAGAACATTTGTGGAGGCAGTGGCAGTATTCATGGCGCTAGGTTACTCGCCAGTAACCTATTGGGAAATTGAATTCAGCCGAGAATTACTTTGCGAGAAGAACTGGCGCAGGGCTCTTTGTTGGTTTGAGATAGAGCCAGATCGCTCCTCCAATGTATCCGCCCCAAACCACAAGTTGGAGCCAGGACATAGTGGTGTCAAAGCCAATGGTTCCAGCAAGAATAGAAGCGAGAATTGAATCGGGCGCCAACCATGAGGTGACATCCCAGGCGTAAGCGCTCTCGCCAGGTAGCCAGCCGAGCTCTTGGAATTCATGGATTCCGTACGAGAGTACGCCAGCAGCAACGATGATGAGTGCAACGCCGGTGATGTTGAAGAACTTCGAAAGATTAATCTTGATGGCGCGACGATAGATCGCATAGCCCAAGAAGACCGCAAGTACGAGGCCAGAAATAAGTCCTATGGTTGCGGGAACTTTGGAGCCAACGGTTTGGAAATTCGTGTAAACAAAGAGGGCAGTTTCAAGACCCTCACGCGCCACTGCAAAGAATGCAGCGGAGGCAAGAGCCAGCGGACCGACCATGGCGGCGGTTTCAACTTTCTGGTGGAGCTCTTCGCGAAGGGCACGCGCTGTGCGCTTCATCCAGAAGACCATCCAAGTAACGAGAGCGACGGCAACGAATGAGGTAGTGCCTGCGAAGAACTCTTCGCCGCGAGCTGAAAGCTCAGCAGAGGTGAATCCAAGGAAGCCACCGAGGCCCACGCTTAAAGTAAGAGCTGCGCCTACGCCGGTCCAAATTGGGGTAAGGAGGAAGCGGCGATCGGTCTTAACGACATAGGCCACCAAGATGCCAATAATGAGCGCGGCTTCGAGTCCTTCACGTAGGGCGATCAGAAAGCTACTGAGCATGGCGGGAGGGTAAACCTGGGAGGGGTATTTTCGCAACTCCAATGTTGCGTAATTCGGGTCACTCGCTAAGCGGGTTTTCGCCTTCCGTCATCGCTAACTCTAAATTCTCATTGGCTGCATCTGGGCTCGGAGGGGGCAGGATTTCGCATAACGAGCTCGCAAGCGCCTTGGCGCAGTGGTCGATCTGCCACTCGCGAGCGCCATTGAGTCTGAGTTCAGTTTCAACTTTTGAAATAAGGTTTTCGGAAAACTCATATTTTCTCTCCGTACCGCTATCGAAAGAAATCTTTCGGACTAATTCAGGAGAGATGAGATTTTCCAGAGGAATTGAGAGACTTTCAGCAATTTCTTGGAGTCGCATTTTTGCGTGGGAAACATGGGCGTAGGCCAGAGGAAATTTAACTTTCCAAATTTTTACGGGAGGAAGGTTATCGCTCTTACTACGCAGTTGCGGCCATTCAGATTCCGGCAGAGAGGAGGCGCGGATAAATGTTTCTAACCATAACTCAAGATAACTTTTTTGGACTTCATTTCTAATTCGAGCCTTTGCTTCAGGAAGCTTCATTAATTCTGCAACGCTTTTAATTTGAGATTTTGCCATTGCTACGACAACCGCATCTGAAAGTAATCGACCCGGGGCTAAATCTATTTCTGCTGCCACTCTATTTCGAGCAATCCAGAGTTCCTTAATAATCGCCATCTGATAGCGCGATTTGATTTCATGCATACCTGAAGTTCTTCGCCAAGGATCCTTACGAGATTCTTTACGGGAAGGATTTTCTTGAGCGCTGATAATTGCAGCAAAGTCTTGCTGCGCCCATTTTAACTTTCCTTGAGCCTCAAGAAGTTCCGCAACTTTATCTCGCAGATCCAGTAGAACAGCTACATCCAGAGCTGCGTAATCCAACCACTCTTGCTGTAAAGGACGAATAGACCAATCAACTGCAGAATGCTCCTTGGCAAGAGAGATTCCCAGTAGTGATTCGCAGAGAGCGCCTAATCCAACTCGGGGAAGGCCAGCAATCCGCGCGCCTAATTCCGTATCAAATAGCTCAATCGGGGTAATGCCAAACTCACGTAAACAAGGAAGATCTTGGGTGCTGGCGTGAATGACAACTTCAGCTTTAGCGATGACGGTATTGAGTTCTGAAATCAAAGGGGATTGGGCTACTGATATGGGATCAATGAGATGGAGCCCGCCACCGCGACGAAAAATCTGAATCAGATACGCGCGTGAGCTATAGCGAAATCCGGAAGCCCGCTCTGCATCTATGGCTATCGGCCCGACACCTCGAGTTAGCGCATCTATCGATTCACGGAGCGCTTTTTCATCAGTGACAACCGGAGGAGTTCCGTCTTCAGGAACGTGAAGCGCTCTCAGAGTCTTTATCTCGTCAGAAATTATTGTCGCCTAGTTCTTGGTGTTCTTATCTTCATGTTTATCTTCATGTTTATCTTCATGTTTATCTATGTAGCGGAAGTGAGCTCACGCCTTCAGGCAAAGGAGCTAAACCTGCTGCGCTCGCCATCAACTCTAACCACGCATGAACATGCTTCAGTAGTTCTTCCGGATTTGTCGCTGTCCATGAGGCGCGAACTTCAATTTCAGAGGATTCATCATGGCTAGATAGTTGACCGTAGGAGGCGCTCATTACGCGCGTAACGGTACCGCTCGGCGCAACAAAGGCAGCTCCACTATTGGAAAGAGCATCAATAAACCACGACCAACCTACATCAGGGAGTAATGGGTCTGCTTCCATCTCAGTTTCAAGAGCAGAGCGCACAAAAGTTACACAACGAAAATTGCCTTCCCACGTTTCCTGTCCCGCCGGATCATGGAGAAGTACAAACCTTCCTGTTGCAATATCGTCGACGTCATCTCCGCTCTGTGAAGCTCTGGAGAGATCAACTAAATCTGCTGAGACTGCAAAGGCATAGGGCGCTAAACGTTGCGGAGCTGGAATCTCTTCAATTCTTATCTCCGGACGAGGTGAAAGTGTTTTCATCTCAGAGACAAATGAGTGAAAGAAATCTGTTGGATTTGCCACGGTCTAAGGGTAGGAGAGTTGGAATTGAGTCAGGGGGAGGCGCGAGCGGAGATAGAAGGAGAAGAATTAATGGCTTGACGTTAACCTTGCCGCATGGGTTCGCTCCTTGCTCTCTTTTCGAGTTTGTTGTGGGGCACCGCTGACTATTTGGCGGGCAATCTCTCTAAGCGATTTAAGGCGTTAGCGGTCACAGGCGTTTCGCAAGTCTTTGGTCTTATCTTTGGACTCTCCACCATTTTTCTGGCCAGTGATTTCATCGCTCCCAATCTCTCTTTTGATGGTTATTTTCTTCCTGGTGTTATCGCAGGTATCGCGGGATTTATTGGACTGACTGCTTTTTACACTGGACTTGCCACAGGTCGCATGGGTGTTGTCTCGCCAATTAGCTCACTCTCAGTTCTTATCCCTTTGATCTTTGCTCTAGCTCAAGGTGAACGGCCTACTGGTCTTCAAACAGCGGGAATCATCATCGCAATTGCTGGGGCATTTATGGCCAGTGGCCCTGAATTAAAGAATGGACTTCCCATTCGCCCCTTGCTTTACGCGGTTATTGCAGCGCTGGGTTTCGGTACCGCACTTACTTTTATTGCAATTGGTTCAGAGACTGATTCACTTCACACAATGACTGCAATGCGTTGCGTATCGGTAACCATCTGCCTTCTTCTTGCCTTGCGATATCAAACCTTAGGTGGATTTGGAAAGGCTCAGGTACCGCTACTTATCTTTATTGGCGTTGCGGATTTCTTGGCAAATTTCTTGCTCGGTGTTGCAACCACAAAAGGACTAGTCTCAATCGCTATGGTTTTTGGATCTCTCTTCCCAGTCGTGACAATTTTACTGGCCTATAAATTCCTTCACGAAAGACTCCATAAGGTGCAGTATGTGGGAATAGCGGCCGCACTCTTTGGTGTAATACTCATTGCAGCTTTCTAGTAATTAAACTGCTCAATATATTTAACGAGGTTTCCACACTTCAAAGATAGTGTCATTTTCTACTTCGGAGTGAGCGAGTGAGTAACGTTCATTCAGTAGAGAGTCGTCAAAAAAATTACCATCGCCCCTTTTCGGAACACGGGTTAAGTAGAAGGTATCAATGACCTTCTTCTCAATGAGCGTTGTAAGAAAACGCACGCCGCCTTCGACCAAGATTGGTGCCCCTTGCTCGGTAAGGGCGCGATCGACAACTTCTGTGGGCGCTTTAATAAGAAAGCATCGAAGAGGCGTTGAGCCTGACTCTTGAAGTGGTGGATCAAGTGGTGGATCAAGTGGTGGATGACTTGTTGCAACATAGAGCGGGATTGGAGTACGTGAATAGGGTTCATTACGAAAAGTGTTTCCGCCAATAACGATCGCCTTTGCCTGTGAGCGGATAGCGTGAAAACGCCTCCGATCATCGGGGGGACTGAGAGGAGCAGATCGGCCGGCTTGTGTAGTTGCGCCATTGGCAGCAACAAGGAGGTTGGCCAGAATTTTTCCATCCATTGATTGGCGGATCAGATTCTCAGCGAAGCTCGAGCTCACTCCCCGCACGTTACCTCCCTCGTACAAATGTCAGTGGGAACTTCTACCTTGGAGCAATGATCATTGATTGTGAAAGCTGTGTAATGCGAGATATCGCTTGTCGAGATTGCGTTGTCTCGGTTTTGATTGAGGCTCCAAAAACCTCTCTATCAACGAGTGCAGACTCTGCTAGATCTGAAATTGGCTCAGAAGAGTCACGAGTGATCGACCTTCTTGCCTCGCGAGGAATGATTCCGCCCCTTCGTTACGCTCATCATGAGGGAAAATCCACCAATTCACAGGATTCAGAAGCGCTCTCAGGTTGAGGTTTCTGTGTCTTCGCAGTTAGCCTAAACCGATGATTCCCCCCACATCGCTGATGCGCGCCGCCCGTACTCTCGGGAGATCTCTTCTTGCAATGACTTTAGCGATGACTTTGGCCATCACTTTAATTCCGAGCTCACAAGCAGCGCCCACCGCAAATCTCAAGGAAGTTCGCGCCCAAGTTGAACAGCTCCAAGATGATGCCGCCGAAGCTGGCGAGAATGCTCAAGCTGCAAAGATTCAACTCTCAAAATTAAAGAAGCAGCTTGCTTCAGTTCAGCAACAAGCAGATGTCCAACGTCAGAGCGTTGAATCAATCAGAAAATCTCTTGCAGCAATCGCAATCGCACGTTACAAATCAACTGGTCTTGGCGAAGGTCTAGAACTTCTCTTCTCCTCTGATCCATCTTTATATCTTTCAGCGGCTGGCTCACTTGAGAATGTCACTCGTAAGCAAGCGATAGAACTCCGTAAATATGCCACCGCAAAACAGAGACTCGATGCAACAACCTTAACTGTTGCCGATAAACTCAAATTGGTTCAAGCTGCGGAAGCGCGATACCGCGCTCAGGCGGCAAAGGTTGAAGCCAAACTTGCTGCAGCAGAGAAGTTGCTCGCCAAACTTGAGAAAGAAGATCGTGAACGACTCCTCAAACTCCAGGCGATGGATGAAGAGGAACGACAGAAATACTCTCTCGAGCAGGCAAAGCTTGCGAATGCAGTCTCGGGACGTGCCGGTGTAGCGCTGCGCTATGCGGTTAAACAGATTGGCGATCGCTATGTATGGGGAGCGGCGGGCCCAATTCGTTGGGATTGCTCTGGCCTAACAATGCGCGCATTTGAACAAGCCGGGGTAAGACTTCCTCACTCCTCTCGAGCTCAATTTAGCTATGGTCGTTCAATCTCACGGAGCAACCTCCAGCCAGGAGATTTAGTCTTCTTTGGTTCACCTATTTCACATGTGGGCATCTATATTGGTAAAGACAAGATGGTTCACGCTCCTCGCCCAGGTTCGCGAGTCCAAATTGCAGAATTCAGTAATTTCTTTGGCCGCAAGAAATATGTAGGCGCTCGCCGCCTCTAAGTCACCTCAGAACTCACTAACTACACGATAGTTATGTCATCAATTCTCTTAGTTACCAATGACTTTGGCCCGCGCGCAGGGGGCATCGAAACCTTTGTCATTGGTCTTCTCGAGCGGATTCCACGAGGCGAAGTCGTGGTTTACACCTCATCTCAACCAGCGAGCGAGGAATATGACCAACGTTGGTTGCAAGAGTATGGCGTTGAAGTAATTCGTGATCGCGGAGAGATTCTCTTACCCACACCTAGGATAATTTCTCGGCTAAGACGAATCATCGCCGAAAGAGAAATTTCAAAAGTCTGGTTCGGTGCAGCAGCGCCGCTAGCTTTCTCAGCACGATGGCTAAGGCATTCCGGAGCGGAACATATTGTTGCCTTGACTCATGGACATGAAGTTTGGTGGTCGAAAGTCTGGCCATTCTCATGGTTTATGAGAGAGATTGCAAAAAACGTTGATGTTGCCACCTATCTCGGTGAATTTACTCGCAATGCCATGGCACCACGCTTTAAAGACTCTTCAAAATTAATCAAGATCGCACCGGGAATCGATACCGACCATTTCACTCCAAGCTCCTCAACCGATCTTCGAATAGAACATGGAATCTACGGAAAACCAACCCTAATTAGCGTTGGACGCTTAGTGCATCGCAAGGGGCAAGATCGCCTCGTAGAAGCGATGCCGAAAATTCTTAAAGAAGTTCCAGATGCAACTCTGGTATTTATCGGAGAAGGCCCACATCGAAAAGTGCTCGATGATTTGGTTTCAGAGTTGAATCTTCAGGAGAAGGTTAAATTCATAGGAAGAATTCAATATGATCAACTTCCACGATATATCGCAATGGGCGATGTCTTTGCTATGCCTTCAAGGTCGCGTTTATTTGGACTTGAAGTGGAAGGTTTGGGAATTGTTTATCTCGAGGCGAGTGCTTGTGGACTTCCTGTTATTGGCGGCGCATCCGGTGGAGCGCCCGATGCAGTTGAACACGGAGTTACTGGTTATGTTGTCGATGGCAACAACATTGATGAGATTGCCAGACGCGCTGTAGAACTTCTTCGAGATAAAGAATTGCGAGAGAAGATGGGCAATGCTGGCCGAAAATGGGTTGTTGACGAGTGGCGATGGCAGATTTGGTCTGAAAGATTTAACAATGCGCTCAAGATTGGTAGTTAATTCTGGAAAGTGTTAGGCAAGCAGGCCTAGTTTTCGCGCGGCATTTATCGCCTGAACGCGATTGGCGGCACCTAGTTTTTTGTAGACTGAGGATAGATGAGTCTTGATAGTGGACTCTGTTACGAATAACTGTGCTGCAATTTCAAGAACCGTATCGCCAGTTGGAAGTTTTTCCAAAATTTCTAATTCACGTGGGGTAAGGCCAGTTTCCTTATTCTTTGCAATGATCGCTTCGGTCATGCGTCGTGCTGTGAACGATAGAGGTTTTTCCGCGCTGGCTCTTATCGCCAGAAGGAGATCGTTTATGGGCGCGCTTTTGTCGACATGAGAACTTGCGCCAGATTGCATAGACGCCAGAACATGTTCAGGAAGATTAGACATGGTCAAGACAACTATTCCTAACTTCTGAGACAGTGATCGCGCCCAGGCAATCACTTCCAGTCCACTTCCATCAGGGAGATGAAGATCAACGACGATGACATCAGGATTGTGATGAGAAATTTGAGCAAAGGCTTCACGTTTCGACGAAGCTTCTCCAACCACGGTGATAGAAGGATCTTTAGAGATCAGCCGTCTCAAGCCCTCTCGCACGATTGCGTGATCATCTACAACAAGAACTCGTAGAGTCATGAATTCCTACTTGCGCTCTTCTAGCAAAAAAGGTATTTGAAATTGCGTTCCAGTCCGATCCGAACTGCATACATATTCATCGGCAATGATCTTGAGGAGTTCATCGATTCCACGTAAGCCGAAGTTTTCCTTCGTGTTCGCCTTTTTCTTGAGATTAACATCTCCTACACCATCATCGCCGATTAAGAGGATAAAGCCAGAAGTCGTTAATTCGTATTTCAGATAAAAGGCAGTCGCTGAAGAATGTTTCATCGTATTTCGAGCAATCTCAAGGAGTACTTCGTTGAGAAGACTCTCTGATTCCTCCGATAATTCTGGATAGCTCATATCAATATCTATCTTTAAAGAGCTCAACATTGAACGAATTTCTCGATCAACATCACTACGACTTTTCTGGCGAGTTCGGTATATCTCATCCCTGAACCGCTGTGTAACGCCCATGATGCGAAGGCGAATGGAGCGGAGTTGCGCGCGGTGGGAGGGATCTAGAGCTTCCTCGCCAATCAGTGCATCTAAGTCATAACCGATCACGGCAAGATCTTGCGCGAGTGTTTCGTGGAGTCGTCTGGCCAGGCTTAACCGATTGAACGGATCTACCTGGCTGAGTGAAACTTTGTGATGGGCGTCGTTATTAGGCAAAGAGTTCGGCAATCTCTGCCGCGAACTCTTTTTGTACAACGTGACGCTTGACCGATAGCTTCGCAGTCAAATGACCGCCGGCGATAGTGAAATCAACCGGCAATATTGTGAACTTACGAATCGATTCAGCGCGGCTAACAGCCTTATTAGCTTCGTCTACTGCAGTTTGGATCACAGCAATGAGATCAGGATCTTTGGTGAGCTCCGCGAGAGTTGCACCATCTTTCTTGTTTGCTGTAATCCAACCCTTAATTGCTTCAGGATCTATTGTTACAAGAGCTGCGATGTAAGGCTGGTTATCGCCAACAACGATGCACTGGCTAACAAGAGGATGAGCACGAAGGCGATCTTCAAGAACTGCAGGAGCAACATTCTTTCCACCTGAAGTAACGATGAGTTCTTTCTTTCTACCAACGATATATAGGTAGCCCTCTTCATCGAGTTTTCCTAAGTCGCCGGAACGGAAATATCCATCGTCGGTGAAAACTTCCTTATTCGCTGCATCGTTCTGCCAATAGCCTCGCATAACAATCGGACCCTTGATGAGAACTTCACCATCATCGGCAATTTTGATAGTTGTGCCTGGAATTGGTTTTCCGACTGAACCAACTTTGTGGGCTGTAGTTAAGTTAAGGGTTGCACCTGCGGTTGTTTCAGTAAGTCCATATCCTTCAAGAACTCGCACTCCTGCGCCACGATAGAAGTGGCCAAGACGTTCACCGAGCGGAGCGCCACCTGAGATTGCAGCTTCAACTCTTCCGCCTAAACCATGGCGAATCTTTGAATAAACGAGCTTGTCAAAGAGACCATGTTTGAGCTTCAGGGCCAGAGAAACACTTCCTGAATCAAGCGCTTTGCTGTATTCGATCGCCACATTTGCGGCGGTGCGGAAGATGGAGCCTTTACCTGCTGCGTCAGCTTTCGCTTCAGCGCCGTTGTAAACCTTTTCAAAAATGCGGGGAACTGCAAGCACGAATGTTGGTTTAAATGAAGCCAAATCTGCAGAAAGTCGACCGATGACATCGCTGCAATGAGCGAGATGAAGTCCGGCGCGAATTGAACCGATTTGCACCATGCGTCCGAATACGTGAGCAACGGGAAGGAAGAGAAGTGTTGATCCACCTGGCTTCATAAAGAGATCGGCAGCGCCCATGACAACATTTCCGCATTCAGATAGGAAGTTGCCGTGGGTGAGTTGTACACCTTTGGGTTTTCCTGTGGTTCCAGATGTGTAGATGAGAGTCGCAAGAGTGTCGGGGTTGAGCGCGTTGCGACGATTATCAATCTCTTGATCAGAAACGTCTCGACCTAAATAAGCAAGTTGCGCCAGGACGTTCTCTGTCATCACCCAACAGTTCTTTACTTTTGCAGGAAGAATTGGAGTGACAAGGTCACGGTGTTGTGGAGTTTCAACAATAATTGCGACAGAACTGGAGTCAGAGAGAATCCAATCCACTTGTTCTCCCGAAGAAGTTTCGTAAATAGGAACTGATACTCCGCCGGCAAACCAGATTGCGAAATCTAAAATCGTCCATTCATATCGAGTGCGCGCCATAATCGCGACGCGATCTCCAATTTGTACTCCCGATGCAATGAGTCCTTTGGCAGTTGCTCGAACTTCAGCTTCGAGTTCGCGCGCAGTAACGGGTTGCCATCCATCGCCAAGTGGTCGCGACACCATGATGCGTTCTGGTTCAAACCAGGCGCGTTCGGCAACGAGGTTGGTGAGGTTTCCTGCGGTGGCAGCGGGCTCTAAGGCTGGAGCGAAGTATTCGGTCATGGGGCGAAAATTAGCGGTTACTCATAGGTAACGGGAAGAGGTAACCTCCGCCTATGGCCGATATGTCTTCTAAATCCACAACAATTGATGCCTCCGTTGAGGATGTACGCGCAGTTCTCTTCGATATTGAGGCGTACCCCACATGGTCCACCGCAATTAAGTCCGTTGAAGTTCATGAAAAAGATGCATCAGGTCGCCCCACCAAGCTAACTATCAAGGTCGAGGCAGGAGTTCTCAAAGATCGCGCAACTTTGAATTATGACTGGAGTAAGGCGCCGAACGAGATCTGTTTCTCGCTCGAGGAAGCTGATTTGATGACCGAGATGGATGGTTGCTATCTCATTAAAGATAACGGTGATGGCACTACGACGGTTACTTATTCCCTTGGCACAGCGCTTTCCATGCCAGTGCCTGACATGATGCGTCGCAAGGTGGAGATGACCACTATCGAACAGTCAATTTCGCAACTCAAAGAAAAACTCGAGAGTTAATTAGTTCTTAGCGATGGGTTTTGCATTAGGGATTGATGTCGGTGGTACGAAAGTCCTCGGTGGCGTTGTAGATAGTTCAGGCGCGATTGTTAAGACTGCGCGCCGAGATACTCCGCGAGAAGGCGGACTTGCTCTCACCCAGACGATTGCAGCAGTTGCTCAAGATTTAATGCAAGAGTTTGAAGTAGATGCAGTAGGAGTTTCGGCGGCAGGATTTATTTCATCGGATAGAAAAACGATGTTAGCAACACCGAATATTGCAGGGTGGAATGGTGTTCGTCTCACAGATCAATTAGAAGAATTAATTGGTCGTAAAGTTGTTTTAGAAAATGATGCCAACTCTGCAGCATGGGGCGAGAAAAGATTTGGAGCTGGGAAAGAGTTCGGTACCGTCATTATGTTGACTGTCGGAACCGGACTTGGTGGCGGATTGATTGTTGATAATCAGCTCTATCGAGGGGCCTATGGAATAGGCGCTGAATTTGGCCACACTCGCGCAGTTCCCGAAGGTCACTTGTGTGGTTGTGGAATCCGTGGCTGTTTTGAGCAATATGCATCGGGAAATGCGCTGTTACGTCATGCGCGCGAAGCGATCCATGCCTCTCCAGATTTAGCGAAAAATCTTCTCGCTCGTGGCGACGGCACAATTGAAGGATTAACAGGTCGTCACATTACTGCTGCCGCGCAAGACGGAGACACTGTCGCAATCGCTGCATTTAATACAACAGGACAATGGCTAGGCGCGCTCTGTGCCTCCCTGGTTGCAGCGCTCGATCCTGAAGCATTTGTTATTGGCGGTGGAGTAATAGATGCTGGTGACATTCTTCTTACGCCCACTCGAGAATCTATGAATCGCCTTATTCCGTTTACCGGAAAACGCCCTGCGCCTGTCATTGTTCCTGCAACTTTAGGTAACGATGCCGGTCTAGTCGGAGTTGCAGATCTGGCTCAACAGTAAATCCATTTACTACTTATTTTCAAAAGGATAACGAAGACCTATCTGTTTTCTTATTTCATCCATCGTCTCCATGATGGATTGAGTATCGTCGTGAGTCATCAAGTCAGACTCTCTCTTTCCTGCAGCAATTAACTTGGCAAATTCAATCGCCTGCTCACGTAGACCGTGACCTTGATAGTCTCGTGGAAATTCCACAACTTCATCGGAAACTCTTTTCAGGCGCATTGAAGTAGGAGTGTAGAAATCCCCTTCAATAAAGAGTGAAGCTTTCGTTCCAACTATTGTTCCAGTGCAAGGCGATTTCACTAACAAAGTAGTGGTGAGATTAGCGTGTGCGCCGTTGTCGTACTTCAAAATTATGGAAGTTTGCGAATCAACTCCTGATGGAGTGAATTCTCCTAGCGCGACAACGCTCCGTGGTTTTCCAAGAACCATGTAGGCAAAGGAGATGGGATAGATCCCCAAATCAAGAAGTGCGCCACCAGCTAGTTCTGGGGCATGTAGACGGTAATACTTAGGAAGCGGCAGATACTGGCCATGATCGGCCGCAACAGAAATAATCTCACCAAGATCGCCTGAAGCGATGAGCTCTTTGATTTTTCGGTAATGCGGGAGGAATCGACTCCACATAGCCTCTACAAGTAAAAGTTTGTTTGTCCTGGCAGCAGTAATCATCGCTGCAGACTCGACTCCATTTACCGCAAAAGGTTTCTCACATAGAACCGGTTTGCCATTTTCGAGAGCCAGAATGGTGTTTGGAGCATGCATGGGATGAGGAGTCGCTACATAGACTCCATCAATATCTTGCTTTACTAACTCCTCATAACTTCCATGCGGAGTGCAATGAAATTGAGTAGCAAAACTCTCAGCTTTAGTAATATCGCGAGAGCCTATGGCAGCAACTATATGTCCAGAGGTGAATGAGAGATCGCGAGCAAAGGCCTTTGCGATACTTCCTGTTCCGATAATTCCCCAACGGAAATCTTCACTCATAGCGCAACTCCATCATCATCGTCGTCACTATCAACCCGCATCTGCCAGAAGAACGTGACGATACCTGCGACGAGGGCAAATGCGCCAGGCCATGCTCCTATTCCCAGTGGATCGAAATTGAAGAACCGAACTGAAATTGCGTACAAAGGTCCGCCAATAACTCCGACAAGGGCCGCCCGTTGAACAGTTGAAAGTGTGGGCAGAGGCTTGTTATCCCCGTGATATTCCTCGCTGGCATCAATCTCATCTAATTCATCAAGGAAAGTTGAAGGGGCTGATTCATCTAATGAAAGCCCCGAAACGATCGCATCAAATTCAGCATCGATGAGATCTCGCTCATCTCGATTGACTTCGCCAGTTAATACATCCTTGATAAATGCGAGACTTTCATCAACCAATACATCTAAATCATGATCGAGGGCCACATTATGAAAAGATCTCTCAAAAATAACTTCTCTAATATCGATTGAGGAGACGTTATCTATAACTATCTCTGAATTTCTGGGATCCACTACATGATCATTTACGGAGTAACCAACCATCAACGGTAGATCAACAAGATAGAGATCTCGTTGAACTATCTTCCATAATTTCTGTAATGATCTCAGCGCGCGAAGGGGAGTGCGACCATAACTATGTTTTGGAGGATTTGGCGCGGCTACATCGGTTCCACGTCCACCTAGTGAAGGAATGACATATTGCAATAAGGGCACGAGCGTCAACGATGCTCGTGGATCATGGATTGACGGATTAACTAACATCAACCCTTCAATTTCCTGGCCTCGAATTGATGCCAGACGAATGGAAAGTGCACCGCCCATGGAGAATCCAGCCACAAAAACTCTCTGGTAACTCTTCTTCAATTCCGAGAAATTACGATCAACTTCCTCGTACCAATCTTCCCAACGAGTTTTGTTCATTTCTTCCCAGGTTCTTCCATGTCCCGGCAATCGTGGAGCGCGCACTGTAAAACCTTCACGATGAAGTGATTCAGCCCAAGGTCGAATAGATGCAGGAGATCCAGTAAAGCCATGCACCATGAGAATTGCAATGGAGCCACCTTCGAGGTGGAAGGCTTCGCCGTTTGGAATTACGCTCACAGCCGCCATATTGTCACAACAATTTGCAGTAAGGAGACCAAAAGGCTCTAAATTAGGGCCATGGCGTTACGCAGAAAGCGGAACAAGGTTCAATCCATGATGCAGGGCGACAAGGTCGCATACGGATTATTGAAATCTTTCTTGCTTCCAGTACTTACTCTGCTCTTTAGGCCAAAGGTGCGCGGATTAAGAAATGTTCCATCATCGGGCCCTGTCATCATCGCCTCAAATCATCTTTCCTTTAGCGATTCAATATTTATGCCTCTCGTTGTTCCTAGGAAAGTCACCTTCTTAGCCAAGAGCGAATACTTCACCTCACCGGGGCTAAAGGGATTGGTAAAGAAATTAACCTTCATAGCTCTTGGGCAAGTTGCCGTTGATCGCGCAGGAGGCTCACGAAGTGAAGCGGCGCTCCTTACGGGGCTCTCAGTCTTGGCAGAAGGCGGATGTTTGGGAATTTATCCTGAAGGCACCCGTTCACCCGATGGCCGTCTGTATCGCGGACGCACAGGCGTTGCTCGATTAGCAATGGAAAGCGGCGCTCCAATCGTGCCGGTAGCGATGTTTAATACTGCAGATATTCAACCCACGGGAAAAGTGATTCCGAAAATCATGCGAGTCAAGATGGTCTTTGGGGAGCCGATCTATTTTTCAACTCCTGATAAATCAAATGATCCTGAGGAGCTTCGTATAGCTACCGATTTAATTATGAAGAAACTGCAAGAGATGTCAGGACAGGAGTATGTCGATATCTATGCCTCGCAGGCGAAAGAAGCTCTCGCTGAAGAGAAGAGACGTAAGAAAATAGATGAGGATTCAGAGGAATAGTTTTATTCCGCGCCGAAAATTTCGCGACGCTCAGATATAAATTTACAAGTTTCACAACCTGTATCTCGATCTGGGGTAGGACCTGAAATCACTTCAATAAAATCTTGCAGACGTTCTTGTAAACCTTCAGGGTTTCGGGTGATGGGAAACCACGAACTATTGAGGCCGAGAGAAAAACCAGAGTGTGGGTCTCCAATAGGTTTCTTCGGAGACCAGACCAGTAGTCCGATAACCGACACCTTTCGAGGTTCACCAGATACCGGATTTTCTAAAGCGTATGCATATGCCTCGAGTTGGGGAGCGTAGAAATCGCTCTTATCGTTATCTTTTCCTTGGAATTTACAATCAATGATTCCAAAGGTTCCATCCTGAAACTCCATGAGTAAGTCGTACTTGCCCCGGATTGCATATGGAGATGATTTTCCGTTATAAGGGATGGGAACAGATTTAACCCAGCCACCACGATCGAGCACTCGACCTTCCTTTATTTCAGGGTGAAGTTGGGAGGAGATTGCGCCGTTGAAGTGATTTTCCTGCATCGCAGAGAGCTCGCCGACCAGAGGCATAAAAGAAGGTGCCTTAACGCCATGGTTGTAGTTCAACCATAAACAACGATGGCAGCCATTCCACGAAAAAGTGAGATCGCTTGGACTAATGAATTCACGGGCTTTACTCATGGCGTGATTCTGCCCTGCGCCACCGACATTTCGGATGATTACAGCGCTGAAATGAGTGTAAAAATTCCGAGAGTAATCATCACAAGCCCACCAATCTTTCTCATCGTCACAAGGCGTCCCGGGGAGGTAGCCATCCACTCTCGGACCGTCCCAGCAATCAAACCCCACGAACCATCAGAGAAGAACGCGAGTACCGAAAAAGTCGCGCCCATCAGTACAAGTTGGGAAGTAACGTTCGATGAATCGCGGTCCAGAAATTGCGGCAAAATCGCGGCGAAGAAAACAAGTCCTTTGGGGTTGAGAGCTCCCACCCAAAATCCATCGCGAGCTGATCTCAAAGGAGAAGGTTTCACGACTCCTTGATTGACCATATCTTCGGCATGAATCTTGGAATGTCTGATTGCATCAATTCCTAAATAGACAAGATAAAAGCCCCCAAGCACTTGCACGCCGATAAATGCTGCTTCGCTACGTTGCAATATTGGCCCGAGCCCAAAGGCGACCATGAGAGATAAAGCAAAAGCGCCCGTTACATTTCCCGCCGCTGTGGCAACTGCAGTAGCTCGGCCCCATGCAATTGCGCGAGCAATGATGAATAGAACGCTTGGCCCA
>Ga0214917_10001407_pt1 | contig 30828 bp, 27 predicted proteins | sample LL_1208_BB_MetaG_FD_177983 | JGI IMG/M metagenome (GOLD analysis project Ga0214917, IMG submission 177983) | Freshwater microbial communities from Lake Lanier, Atlanta, Georgia, United States - LL_1208_BB | ecosystem: Environmental > Aquatic > Freshwater > Lake | place: USA: Georgia | collected... | reverse complement strand
TAAGTCGTCACTCCGATCATCATTATTTAGCTAGTCGCAAATACCAAGTTTTACGTCATCACGAACAAGCACCCCAAATGCCAACAGGATATCCTGGCATGATGTTACTATCGCTGGTACCACCTTTGTGGTTTGCCATTATGAATCGCCGGCTACAATCACTGAATTGAAGTGGCATTCATATAAGAATGCAAGCTGGCTGGCAAGTTGATTCCCTGAGAGGTTTGATTGTTTTCTAATAAGGCAGCCATAATTCTAGGCAACGCTAATGAACTTCCATTCAAGGTATGGGCTAATTGCGTTTTACCCTTGTCGTCTTTAAATCGAAGCTTTAATCGGTTGGCTTGAAAAGATTCAAAATTGCTCACCGAGCTCACTTCAAGCCATTTCTGTTGAGCAGCACTATATACTTCAAAATCGTAAGTAAGTGCAGAAGCAAAACTCATATCTCCTCCGCATAAACGAAGAATGCGATAAGGAAGCTCCAATGAAATCAAAAGTTTTTCTACATGTGCAACCATTTCATCCAATACTGCATAACTCTGATCAGGATGAACAATCTGAACAATTTCAACTTTATCAAATTGATGCACGCGGTTAAGGCCGCGGACATCTGCACCAAAACTACCAGCCTCTCTCCTGAAACAAGGAGAGTAAGCAGTCATCCGAACCGGAAGTGATGCAGCGGGAACAATTTCATCACGATAAATATTTGTGACAGGAACTTCAGATGTTGGAATTAAATACAAATTATCTAATTGCATGTGATACATCTGCCCTTCCTTATCTGGTAATTGTCCGGTTCCGTAGGCAGACGCCTCATTCACCATAAAGGGAGGCAAATATTCTGTATAGCCAGCCGCCGTATTGAAATCTAAAAAATACTGAATCAAAGCCCGTTGCAAACGAGCTCCTTTCCCTTTATAGAGCGGAAAACCACTTCCCGTAATTTTTGCGCCTGTCTCAAAATCTACTAATTGATATTTTTTGATCAGGTCCCAATGCGGAACTGCATCCGAGGTTAACACAGGTTTATTTCCGCCTTCTCTTACCACTTCATTTTCTGTAGCCGTTTTTCCAGCGGGCACTGCCGATGAGGGAAGGTTTGGTAATCGAACCAATAGCTGCTGAAGCTCCTGTTCTTTTTGTGTCAATTGCTCCGATAAAGGTTGCAATTCGATTTTTAAATCCGCTACCTCTTTTTTCTTTGCCTCTGCTTCTTCCTTTTGACCCTTGCCCATTAACAGCCCGATCTCCTTAGACGTACTATTCACTTTTGACAACAAATTATCCGAGTCCAGCTGTAATTTTTTGCGTTGATCATCAAGGGCAAGAATAGTATCTACCAATGCAGGTTCTGCAAAATGCTTTTTGAGCAGTCCTGCTTTGACAGCTTCCGGATTTAGACGAATCTGCTGAAGAGTGAGCATGAAAAGAATTTGCGCAAAGATAATTGATGAGAGGCAGTGGTGCGTGTGTACCCTTTTTACTGGCTTATCTTTGCCAGATGCAAGCAACCGACGATCTACAACAACGCTGGTGGAACCTGGAAGCCAAACTGGTGGAACGTTTTGGTAAAAAACCCGATTTGGAAACAATGTTATTCCTAATAGGGGTACAGGAATTTGGAGACATTCGAGAGAAATTTACCAAGGAACAAAAGCAAGATCTGATGCATGTAGCTGTTTGTAATTTATTGTCCGAAAGCGGCTACTATGAATTGGAAAAGGTAGACGAAGACGGCTGGCCTCATTTCAAACAGCTCAAGCCTCTTCCTTCGCTGTCGATGATTGAACAGGAGAATTTTATCAAGGATCACGTTTTGCTCTACTTTGAAAAAAATGAATTTTAGTCTATGAAAAAAATAGTCTTCTTATTGCTCACTTTCATTTTTACGCAATTGACCTGGGGTCAAAAAGATAGCATTGTCACCAAGCGTGATCGTAAAAAAGATGTATTGCTGGAAACGTCGATGGGAAACATTTGGATTCGCTTGTCAGATTCTACCCCTTTGCATCGCGATAATTTTATCAAGCTGGTCAAAACCAACTATTATCCCGGCATCCTTTTTCATCGAGTGATTCAAAATTTTATGATTCAATCAGGTGATCCAGATAGCCGAGGTGCGGCTCCAGGTGTCCCGTTGGGAAACGGAGGTCCCGATTATTTAATTCCTGCTGAGTTTCGCCCTACTCTTTTTCATAAAAAAGGTGTGATTGCTGCTGCCCGGGACAATCACCCCCAAAAAGCAAGCAGTGCCAGCCAATTCTATTTGACCCAGGGGAAAGTATTTACTGAGGCCGGTTTGGATTCTGTAGAAACCTACCGACTTAAACGAAAAATTCCAGCTGACCAGCGAAAGGTATATACCACACTGGGAGGCGTCCCCCATTTGGACCAGAACTACACCGTTTTTGGTGAAATTGTAAAAGGACTGGAAGTTGTTGATAAAATTGCCGCCGTTCCTACCAGTAAGGGCCCTGACAAGGACCGTCCGTTGCAAGACGTAAAAATCATTGATGCAAAGCTGGTCAAACGCAAGAAACACTAACCAGATATCCTGCTTTATTAGTAGGTTTGTGCCCTCAAAAAACATCCTATGAGTTACCCTGCCCATCTCCGCTACACTAAGGAACACGAATGGATTAGTCTGGACGGAACAACTGCAACAATTGGTATTACAGACTATGCACAACGCGAGTTAGGTGATATCGTATTTGTAGAAGTAGACACCATTGGTAAATCCCTGGAAGCAGGTGCAGTATTTGGAACCGTAGAAGCTGTAAAAACAGTGTCCGATCTTTTTTTACCTGTTAGCGGAACCATCAACGAACTGAATCCTGCATTGAGTGGCGCTCCTGAACTTGTGAATTCAGACCCTTATGGGGAAGGATGGATGATCAAAATGACCGTTAATGATCCAGCAGAAGTGGCTGCATTATTAGATGCAGCTGGCTATGAGTCGCTGGTTGGCTAATAGTAGTACTTGAAAAGACTTATTACCTCATTCTCTCTCAGTTTTGCATGGTTGTTTCTTACAACCTATTTACTGGTTATGCCTGCTGGCAATGACAGTGGAAAATTTCGTCGTTGGTTAGAAGCGTTGGGACTAGATAAATATCTGAAAGAATTCGAAGCCGACAAGCTCGTTCACATTGGTCTCTTTTTTATTCTTGTTGCGCTATGGTGTTGGGCAGTTGCTGAACTAAAAATCTCTTATCTCAGTAAATTTTTATCCTTTATTATTGTCGCACAAACCTGGTTCTTCTATGGAATTGCGATGGAATTTGTTCAGGAGTATTTAAAAAACGGAAGATCATTTGATGTGAAAGACATGATCGCCGATGGAATTGGATGTACAATTGCGCTATTGATCAGTTTGCTATTTCTTCGTAAAAATGAAAGGGCAGTAGGTTAAAAAAGAGACCCCTGTGGAAACAGGGGTCGCAACCAAAACTAACTGCTTATGAGAAAATGAACGTTATGTAATCGCGTTCATATCTATAACGTGAAGTTAGTGCGACCCTTGCTCTGCCAATGTTAAAAAAATCAAAACTTATTGCTGACGCGTTAGCTTCTCTGCATTTTCTGCAAATTGTAAAGCATCAACCAGCTCCTGAATCTCGCCGTTTAAAACTGCGTCCAGATTATAGAGAGTAAGGCCAATCCGATGGTCAGTTACCCTTCCCTGCGGAAAATTATAAGTACGGATTTTAGCACTGCGATCTCCCGTGCTAACCAAGCTTTTACGATGCCGGGCAATCTCATCTTCTTGCTTGCGCACCTGCTCTTCATATAACTTGGTACGTAGCATTTGCATGGCCTTTTCTCGGTTGCCTAACTGAGAACGTTCAGTTTGGCAAACAACCACTGTACCGGTAGGAATATGCGTCAGCATAACCTTGGTTTCTACCTTATTTACGTTTTGGCCTCCCGCCCCTCCGCTTCGAGCTGTCTCCATTTTTACATCGGCCGGATTTAACTCAAAGTCAACTTCTTCCGCTTCTGGCATTACGGCCACCGTAGCGGCAGAAGTATGCACGCGGCCACTGGCTTCTGTGTCAGGAACGCGCTGAACACGGTGTACTCCACTCTCAAATTTTAAGACCCCGTATACGTCATCTCCTACTACTTCTAATTGTACTTCCTTGTATCCACCCACGGTTCCTTCGTTTTCACTTAATAAAGCCGTTTTCCAGCCTCTACGTTCACAATAACGCATGTACATACGGAGCAGATTACCTGCAAATAAACTAGCTTCATCTCCTCCCGTTCCTGCCCTGATCTCTAAAATGGCATTCTTCTCGTCCTGCGGATCTTTTGGAATCAATAATTGACGAATAGTAGCCTCCAGCTCTTCTTTTTTAGCATCCAAACCAGGCGCTTCCAACTTGGCCAGTTCCCGCAGTTCCTCATCTGAACCTGTGAGTGCCTCTTTGTTAAAGGCCAAGTCATCCAGTACCCGTTTGTATTGGGTATAAGCCACAACAATTTTTTCCAGGCTGCGGTATTCTTTGCTGGTTTCAGCAAACTTTTTATTGTTCCCCACAATCTCAGGATTGGTCAAGGCCACTCCCAATTGATCGAATCGTGCTTTTATAGCTTCTAGTCTGTCCAGCATAGGTATTAGGTGCGCAAAAGTAATAAGAATAAATTTGGACCATGGCCTTTCGTAAGTATAAAGCAACTCGCCTGTTTGATGGCACTTCTTTTCTCGATAACAAGGTGCTTCTCACCAAAGAAGATGGAACCATTGAGTCAGTGGTTGCAGAAGAAGATGCCGGTGAAGAAATTATACAATTGAAGGGTACACTTACCCCGGGTCTTGTCAATTGTCATTGTCATTTAGAATTGAGTCACCTGAAAGAAGTGATTCCACCGCATACCGGACTGATTGAATTTTTATGCTCGGTTGTAACCAAAAGAGGGTTTGATCCAGCTGTCATCCAGGAACGTATTGAAGCAGCGGAAAAAGAAATGTGGGAGAATGGAATTGTTGCCGTAGGCGACATCGGTAATACCGCCGATACTGCAGTGGTGAAATCCAAAAGCCAGATTCACTGGCAAAATTTTGTAGAGGTCCTGAGTTTTACAGATGAAAAGGCAAACGAAAATTTGACCCACTTTTTAGCACAAAAAAAGAAGTTAGAAACGGCACTTTCACAAAACCCTGTTGCCAGTAGAACCACCCTTGTGCCACACGCACCTTATAGTATTTCTCCTCGTAGCTTTCAATTGATCAATGAACAAACTGCTGGACAGGTAATATCCATCCACAACCAGGAACATCCAGCAGAAAATGAACTTTATCTTAACGGAAGCGGAGATTATTTACGTCTTTTTAAAATATTTGGAATCGATCAATCGCCTTTCCCTGTAACAGGGCAAAGTAGTTTGCGTTCTGTTTTGCCTTATTTCAATTTAGGTCAGACCATATTTCTAATTCATAACACTTGTATCAGTGAAAATGATATTATTTGGGCTAAACAATATGCAGCTGAAAATGGGCTACAACTAGTGTTTTGTCTTTGTGTTAATGCAAACCTTTATATCGAAAATAAAGTGCCGCCTATTGATCTTTTGCTCAAACATAATTGTCAAATTGTTTTAGGCACGGATAGTTATAGCAGCAACTGGCAATTAAGTATTGCAAAAGAAATAGAATCCATTCAAAAACATTTTCCTCACCTGGAACTCGCAACAATTTTACATTGGGCCACTCAATCGGGCGCTCGTGCACTGCGATGGGATGATAGATTAGGCAGTTTTGAAAAAGGAAAACAACCTGGATTGACTCTTTTGGATCTTGAAAACGGGAACTCTACTCGTATTGCATAAACTAACTCAATACCGCAGCCAATACGGGTAGCGTTTTGAGTGGTCGAAAATCCTGAATGTGTAATTGATAATAACGCTCCATTATCTGCAAAAGTTGTCTTCGTATTTCTTGATTCAATCGAATCTCCTCCAGCTCTGCAGGCTGTCTTGCCCGTAAGATATCGGCACAAGCCTGCGCTCTTTTACCCTCTATAAATTGCTCATGCAATGGAGGTTCAATTGACAAGGTTGATTCTACTAGATCAAAATAATAAGTGTCCCCTTCTAATGAAGTTAATCGAGGAGACACTCCAAAAAAATGAGTTAGATGCAATGCAAAAAACAAAGACAAATTAGCCGTTACAGCAGGTGGCGCTTCGTCCAGATGTACTAAACAGTCTTCAGTAAATTCAAATAGCGCTGTATTTTCTTCGGGTTGTTTTAAACAGTGTGACAACAGCTCTACCATAAATAATGCAACAGCATTTTTAGTCACATCAGAAAAAATATGCTGGTATAAATGCCCCCAATTAAATTCTTTGATCCGGTTGAGCGAACGACCTTCCTGATGATAAACAACTAAATCAAGCAAGGCAGCCGGTTGAAATAGATTGGCCTTACCGCCACTTCGACCAGCCGCTTTACGTACCCCATTGACCAGATAGGATTGAATGCCAAACAACTCGGTATAGAGTGTTACAACCAGAGAGGTTTCTCCATATTTAACAGATCGAAGTACAATCCCCCGTGTTTTGAATAATTTACTAGCCATTCGCTTATTACAACAATATTATAAAAACAGCCCCGACATTTTTGCTTTTCTTTGCAAGCAATAAACATTCTTTTTATGTGGCAATGGCTTGGCCGTTTTGTTTTACAATTCAGACTCCCCCTTTTAATAAGTTTACTGCTGATTACTGCAGGCATGGGCTATCTGGCCAGCAAAGTAGAATTAAGTTATGAATTCACCCGAGCTATTCCATTAGATAATCCAAAATACAAGGCTTACCAGGCCTTTCGGGAAAAATTTGGAGAAGATGGAAATCTGCTAGTAATTGGCGTAGAAACAGATCACTTTTTTGAACTAGCTACGTTTAAGCAATATATTTCCCTCCAAGATGAACTCAAAAAAGTGAATGGGGTTGAAGACATTTTGTCCATACCTGCTACCGTCAATCTTGTCAAAGATTCTGTCACTGAAAAATTACAAGTAAAACCCATTTTTGATACGACACAGTTGACAGCTGAAAAATTGGATAGCAGTAAATTAATTTTTGAAAGTCTGCCCTTTTATCAAGGACTCTTATACAATCCGGAAACGAATGCCTACCTCATGGGCCTTCGTATCAACAAAGACCTACTTAACTCTAAAAAGAGAGAGAAAGTCATTCAAGAAATTGATGCCATCACGGGAGGTTTTGAAAATAAAACGGGACTAAAACTTCATAAAAGTGGTTTGCCGTATATCCGCAGCAAAGTGGCTATTATGCTTCAAGAAGAAATGAGATTTTTTCTCATTGCTTCTGTGATACTGTCAGCATTAATTCTTTTACTATTCTTTCGCTCCATTAGTGCAATGCTCCTTTCTATTGCAGTAGTGGGTATAGGAGTAATTTGGAGCGTAGGTACCCTTCAACTTTTTGGTTTTAAGATCAGTTTGCTAACTGCATTGATCCCACCGTTAGTAGTGGTGATTGGGATTCCCAACTGTATCTACTTCTTAAATAAATTTCATGTGTCCTGGAATCAATATGGCGACAAAAGAAAGGCCTTGGTGATGATGGTCGACAAAATGGGAATTGTAACCCTGTTTTGTAATGTGTCTGCCGCCATTGGATTTGCAGTATTTGCATTAACGAGTAGTCAGATCTTAAAAGAATTTGGACTCGTTGCCGGGATCAATATCATGGCACTGTTTTTTATTTCGCTGATTTTTATTCCAGCTGTACTCAGTTATCTGCCACCACCAAAAACGCGTCACACCAAATACTTAGATAATCCACAATTAAATCGTTGGTTAGCTCGATTGGAAAAATGGTCACTTAACCATCGTCCCTTAATCTATGGAATCACCACGATTATTATGGTTATTTCCATTGCAGGACTTTTCAAATTGAGAAGTGAAGCATTTATTGTTGATGACTTACCCAAGTCTAATACAGTGTACACCGATTTGAAATTTTTTGAAAAACACTTTAAAGGGGTGATGCCACTAGAAATTGTGGTAGACACCAAAAAGAAACAAGGTGTAACGCGTAATTTAAAAAATCTTGAAGCCATCGACTCTCTCTCGCACTATCTAGCAACCATCCCTGGTATTGCGCGACCACTTAGTTTAGTAGAAGGATTAAAATTTGCTCGACAAGCCTTCTTTGATGGCGATCCTTCCAGCTATGCACTTCCCAATAGCTATGATTTACCTGCCCTTGCGCAATACCTGAGTTTCAAAGACACCACTGCCAAAAAGAATTCACTTTCAAAGTTGGTAGGCTCATTCATGGACAAAAACAAACAACAGGCTCGCATCAGTGTGAACATGGCAGATATTGGAAGTTATCGTTTACCGCTGTTACTTGATAGTATCCAACAAAAAGCAGACTCGCTATTCAATACTTCAGAAAAGCGAACACATGAAATTGAATTGACAGGGACCAGTGTAACATTTTTGGAAGGAAGTCGATTTATTATCAATGGACTCAAAGAAAGTATCTTCTGGGCCTTTTTACTGATTAGTCTTTGCATGTTGTACCTTTTTCGTTCGGCCCGCATTTTAATCAGTTCACTTATTCCTAACATCATTCCATTAATCATCACTGCTGGCGTAATGGGTTGGGCAGGAGTACCCCTGAAGCCTTCAACAGTATTAGTTTTTAGTGTGGCATTAGGGATTGCCATTGATGTAACGATACGATTTTTGGTAAACTATAAACAAGAATTACCGAATCAAAATCAAGATATCAAAGCCACTGTAATTCAAACGATTTATAGTACCGGCATCAGTATTATTTACACATCACTGGTTTTAATTGCAGGTTTTATCATTTTCTGTTTTAGTGATTTTGGTGGAACGATGGCATTGGGATGGCTCACGTCTCTCACTTTAATTACTGCAACACTTACAAATTTGATTTTACTTCCTGCCATTTTACTTTCAATTGGAAAAAAGAAGTAAAAGGGATACAACTATCTTTGTCACTTACAAATCTCCCACTTGGAAAAAAGCAACTTTGTTGACCAGATCAGAATATTTTGCCGCAGCGGACACGGTGGTGCTGGCAATAAGCACTTCATGCGCAATAAATTCACTGCACTGGGTGGACCTGATGGCGGAGACGGGGGACGTGGCGCACACATTATTTTAAAAGGTAATCGTAATCTTTGGACACTACTACACCTTCGCTATTACAAAAATGTACTGGCCGAAGATGGAGAAAAAGGGGGTGCAAATAATTGTCATGGCAGAGATGGAAAAGATATTATCATCGAAGTGCCGCTTGGTACAATAGTACGTGATGAAGAAACAGGAAAAAAAGAAGTAGAGATCTTAGAAGATGGACAGGAAATTATCTGGATGCCCGGTGGTAAAGGTGGATTAGGTAATTCTCATTTTGCAACGCCCACTAACCAAGCACCTGAACATGCACAACCCGGACTACCCGGTATTGAAGGATGGAAAATTTTAGAATTAAAAGTATTAGCTGACGTGGGTTTGGTAGGTTTTCCCAATGCGGGCAAATCCACTTTGTTGTCTGTAATCACGGCGGCCAAGCCAAAGATTGCAGATTACGCCTTTACCACCATTACCCCTAATCTTGGAATGGTCGAGTACAGAGATGGAAGAAGTTTTTGCATGGCTGATTTGCCAGGAATCATCGAGGGTGCTGCAGAGGGAAAAGGACTGGGTCATCGGTTCTTGCGACATATTGAACGCAATGCGGCCTTATTATTTTTGATTCCTGCAGACAGTAAAGATCACCGAAAAGAATACGAAATTCTGATTAGCGAATTGGAACAATACAATCCCGAGTTGTTACATAAACAATTTGTTATTGCGATCAGCAAAAGCGATATGCTGGACGAAGAATTGAAAGCGGCTATTGCTAAAGAGTTACCAGAAAATATTCCTAATCTATTTATCTCTTCTGTAACGAATCAAGGACTAGTAGCACTAAAAGATAAATTGTGGTCTATTTTAAATGAGCCCATTCAGACTGCATGAGACAGCATTGCTTTTTTTGTCAACACGAGATAGAACCTGTTCATGTGCATGGACATTATCAATGCCCGGTTTGCGGTACTAATATTATGCCTTGTTGTGATGGAGACAATTGCGACACCAACCTGCTACTGAAAAAAGAATCAATAACTCCGACCAACCGTATCACAGGCAGCTTTGAGGAGTGATTGTCCATCGGTAGCGTCCTGCCACTTTTCCCAGAACATTACACCTGCAGCTATATCCTTTGACAATTTAGCCTTTCGCTTTACGGTATACTGCCCATTGTAATAAATAGTATAGTTCGTAAAAGTTCCTGCACTAACTATCGCCGAATCCAATTGAGCGTTTCCGCCTTGCGATAAAATATTTCGATAAGACAAAACAGTATTAGACTGCGTAATACCAGAAGGTCTACCATAAGCAGGAATTCCCAGTACAGCTTTCGCTGCAGGCATTCCCCTTGTATTAATCCAATAATTCAAACATAAACTAGCCAGCGCATAATCACTATGATGACGATAAGGGGTCGTTGTGCTAAAATCATCATAAGCCATTATATTGAAAAAGTCTACAATTGGAAATAACTCATTTCGAATCGCATCACGAATTCCACCTGCATATTTACCTGCTGTAATAGTGCAAGAAAGATAGTAACGACCATCACGATGCAACGAATCAGCTAATTCCTGCATCAACGAAGTAAATGTAACATCAGTTCCATCTGAAGTAGTAGGGAATTCCCAATCCATATCAACACCATCTAATTGATTGGTGCGAACTACGTTCATAATATCACGAATAAAGTTGGTACGCCCCTGCGGACTAGCAGCCATATTTTTGAAATTCGTTTTCCCGTCTCCACTTCCATCATTTATCCCTAAAAGAATTTTCGCATTATTCGATCTTGCTTTTGTTGCCACTGCAGCCAAAGGAGCAGTAGCCGAACCCGGCGCAAGCAATGAACCCGCTGAATTAACTTGGTAGAACGCATACACCACCACATTGGTCATTCTGAATTTAATATCAGGAACATCAGCCAAGCTTCGATAAGAAGGGAAATATCCAACTACGTGATATCCCAATGAAACGGGCATACTAATAACTATGTACGTAAATGAACGAGCGCCCGATGCACATCCCGACGCAGGACCTGTAGTATTACGAGGCACCACATACCAATAGTACGTGACATTGGGCGTTGCCGGAATGCTAACCGTGTGTGTTGTACCAGATACTGCATTCCCAACTAGAGTAGTGGGTGAAGGAGTAGTACCCAAATAAACATCATAGCTACTAGCTGTACTTACTGCGTTCCAGGAAAGTGTAACTGATGTAGTTGTTACAAAACCACCATTTGCAGGAGCCAGTAAACTGGTGCACCCAGGTACAACTGGTGTAGAAGGCGTAGGGGTAGTATCTTTTTTACGACAAGTAGCAAAAAATAGCACAATGCCCAGTAAAAACAAAAACAGGTAAGGTCTCATAAGCAAGATTGGTATTCCAAATTAGGGAATAAAATTGAAGAGCTGAAGCAGTCCGTTTTTCGTAGGTTTGTTACCTAAATTTTGATGCCATGAGAAAGTTATTATTATCCCTCCTTTTCATTTGCTTGTTTGTAGGTCGAACACTAGCCGATGAAGGAATGTGGTTACCCCTTTTACTCGGAAAACAAGTGTATGATGAAATGGTGAAAAAAGGTTTGAAGCTCACCAAAGAACAATTGTATCAAATCAATAAGCCCTCTTTAAAAGATGCAATCATCATTTTTGGGGGTGGTTGTACAGGAGAAATTGTCAGCTCAAAAGGATTGATATTTACAAACCACCACTGCGGCTATGATGCAATTGCGACAGCGAGCAGTGTAGAGAAAAACTATCTGCGTGATGGATTTTATGCAAAAACCCTGTCAGAAGAGATCAATACTAATCTTTCAGTTCAGTTTTTAGTACGCATCGATGACGTTACAAAAGAAGTAATGGATTCATTAAAAGGACTCACCGGTAGTGAGCGTGTACAAAAGCAAGCAGCCGTATTAGCAGCCATCAATAAAAGATTGAGTAATGCTGACGAAAGCATTGAAACAAGAGTGAGTTCTCTTTTTAAGGGAAATCAATTTTTAGCGTTTGTATACCAACGTTATTCTGATATCAGATTAGTAGGAACACCTCCTGAGAGTGTTGGTAAGTTTGGCGGCGATACAGATAATTGGGAATGGCCCCGTCACACTGGCGATTTCTCAGTTTTTCGTGTGTATACAGATGCAAATGGTAAGCCTGCAAAATACAATGCGGCTAATGTCCCACTCAAACCTAAATGGTATTTGCCTGTTTCTTTAAAGCCCTTGAAAGATGGCGATTTTGCAATGATCTGGGGTTATCCAGGAAGCACTAATCGCTACGAAAGCTCTTATGGAATTCGTTTGGCAACTGATATTAGCAATCCAACTTTAGTAAGCCTTCGTGATGTTCGTCTTAAATATATGTTTGAAGAAATGAAGAAAGATCCTGCTGTAAAACTACAACTGGCCTCTTCTTATGCAAGCATCGCGAATTACTGGAAGTTTTTTGATGGCGAAACCAAGCAATTGCTCAAATATGATGTGTACGGACAAAAGAAAAAAGTTGAAGAAGGATTCACACAATGGGCAAAGGGTAAACCAGAGTACGAAAATTTATTTGCCGACTGGGGAAAAGCCTATGATGCTTGGAGACCCTATGCAAAACATCAAATGTATATGCGTGAAGGTGTGCTAGGATCTCCGCTTATTGCATTTGCAGGATCATTATTACAATTAGAAGCGATATTGACAAAGCCTGGAACCTCAGCTGCAGATGTCAGAAAAACAGTAGATGCAGTCAATCAAGCACGTAAAGCATTCTTAGAGAGCGAGAATAAGATTTCAGATGAAAAAATATTGGCTGCAACAACAAGAATGTTTTATCAGGAAATAGATAAGCAACAACACCCTACTACTTTCTTCCCAACATTAAAAAATCAATACGGTAGTTTGGATAATGAAGAAACCTATCGTCGCTACGCAGCTGATGTATTTTCAAAAACAATTGTATTTGATAATGCACGCTGGGAGGCCTTTCTTGCAAAACCAGATGGGTTTACACTACAAACAGATCCTGCATTTGTACATGCCAGTACCTTCATCAACAACTATAATTCTAAATATGGTCTGTTTTCACAACAATTTGCATCCCGCAATGCAGAATATGGAAGACTCTATTTGAAAGGAGTGATGGAAATGGATACAGTGAAAGCAAAAAAAATGTATCCTGATGCTACTTTCACCATGCGAGTGAGTTATGGAAATGTAAAAAGTTATCAGCCTCGTGATGCCGTAAAGTATGATTATGTAACTACCTCTCGCGGTCTGTTAGAAAAATACAAAGCAGGCGATTACGAATTTGATCTTCCTGCCAAACAAGTTGAGATGATTCGAAATAAAGACTTTGGTCAGTATATGGATCCCACTCGCAAAGACCTGGTTATAGGATTTATCACAACCAATGATATTACCGGTGGAAACTCAGGTTCTCCTGTCTTGAATAATAAAGGCGAATTAATCGGATTAGCTTTTGATGGAAACTATGAAGCGCTTAGCCATAAACTAGCTTTTGACAAAGACCTTAATCGTACCATCTGTGTTGATATCCGTTATGTACTCTGGTGCATAGATAAATTAGGTGGTGCCCCTCATCTGATCAATGAATTGACATTGGCCAAATGAAAATAACACGGATTAGTCTTTATAAGCTAGCCATTCCATTAAAGGAACCCTTCATCACCTCGCTAGGTGTTGACACGGATGCCTTAAACGTGTTGGTCAAAATTGAAACCGATGCAGGAATAACTGGCTTTGGAGAATGCAGTCCGTACATGCCTATCAACGGTGAAAGTCAAGATACCTGCTATGCAGTAGGGCAATATTTTGCTCGAGTTTTAATAGGCAAAAATCCAGTAGAGATAAATGATGCTATTCAACTAATGGATAGTATCATTTATCTTAATAATAGTATTAAAAGTGCGTTTGATATTGCTTTACATGATATTTCAGCACAGGAGGCCGGTGTGCCTCTATGGAAATTTTTAGGAGGAGAGGCTAACAAAGAAATTGTTACTGATTACACGGTTAGTATTGGTGAACCCTCAAAAATGGCAGCCGATGCAAAATGGATTCTTGCACAAGGATTTCCGGCAATCAAAGTAAAGCTGGGACGGCAAGGTTCAAAAGATATTGAGCGGATTCGTGCCATTCGTACTGTAGTAGGTCCTGCAATTCCTATTCGAATTGATGCAAACCAAGGCTGGAGTGTTGAAGAAGCCATTACTACGCTCAAGGCCTTGTCTTTATTTGATATTCAACACTGCGAAGAACCAATTTCCCGTCAACTTTACACCGAACTACCTCGTATTAAAAAGGAGAGCCCTATTCCTATCATGGCCGATGAAAGTTGTGGTGACCCTTATGATGCAGAAAGATTGATTGCCATTAATGCATGCGATTATTTCAACATTAAAATTGGAAAAGCAGGTGGATTACAAAAAGCAAAAAAAATTGTAGCCCTTGCGGACAGCGCCAAGATAAAAATGCAAGTTGGTGCAATGATTGAATCTCGGCTTGCCATGTCTGCATTTGCACATTTTGCTTGTTGCAGTCCCAATATTGTACATTTTGATTTTGATACTGCTCTCATGTTTAGAGAAGACCCGGTAGAGGGAGGAATTTGTTATGGGAAAAATGGTCAAATTCACTTACCCAGCCAACCCGGGTTAGGGGCAAGAATTTCTGAGCAGTGGTTAGCTAAAATGGAATCGATTCAGTTTTCCTGAATCTAGACTATTGGAAAGTATTAATCGATTTTCCAACTCATTCCACCCCCTTTTTCATCTTTCAGCTGGATACCTAATGCTAATAGACGATCACGGATTTTATCAGAGGTCATAAAGTCACGACGACCCTTTGCTTCTTTTCGCATATCAATCAATAACTCCATTACTCCTTGCAATTTTTCCTGATCAGCAGCATGAAGTGGTTGTAATCCCAAGATATCCTCCATCCAAAGCTTCAACTCATTTTGCATCCGCGTCAGCGTTTTAACTGCTAGCGCTGATTTAGCCGTTATGCCATCTTTTATTGAGTTTAACACCGGCACTAATTCAAATAGATTAGCTAACACTTTTGCTGAGCTAAAATCATCATTCATAAAAAGTGGTAGTTCATCCAACAACTGGTTTACTTTCTTATCCAAAACAACATCTTCACCAGCAGAATGCCCCCATTCTTGTGTATTCAATTTTTGAAATCCTTCCACCGCATCCCATAATCGTTTCAATCCCTTTTCTGCGGCCAACAATGCCTCATTACTAAAATCGAGGGTACTGCTATAATGGGTTTGTAAAATAAAAAATCGAATCGTCATCGGATGGTACGCCTTGGCCAACAAAGGATGAGTGCCGCTAAAAAGCTCAGTCAGTTTTATGACGTTATTGTAGCTCTTTCCCATTTTACGACCATTGATCGTAATCATGTTATTGTGGACCCAATATCGAACCGGTGATTGATGATTACAAATTGTGCTCTGTGCAATTTCACTTTCATGGTGAGGAAATAACAAATCCATTCCTCCGCCGTGAATATCAAACTGTGGGCCCAGGTATTTTGTGGCCATCGCAGAGCATTCAATATGCCAGCCCGGATAGCCCACACCCCAAGGGCTTTTCCAACGCATGATATGTTCCGGTGCAGCTGCTTTCCACAAAGCAAAATCAGCGCGATCTCTTTTTTCATCCTGACCCTCCAATTCACGTGTTGTAGTCAATAACTCATCGATTACCCGACCACTCAACTTTCCGTATTCGTGAGTGGAAGCATATTTTTTTACATCGAAATAAACAGAACCATTTTTCTCATAGGCAAACCCAGCCTTTATGATTTCTTCAATCATACCAATTTGCTCCACAATATGGCCGGTTGCAGTTGGTTCAATGGAAGGAGGCAACGTATTAAATTGTTGCATGGCCCAATGAAAAAGATTCGTGTATTTCTGCACCAACTCCATGGGCTCCAATTTTTCCAATTGAGCCTTTTCAGCAATTTTATCAGTTGCTACTCTACCCTCTTCTTCAAAATGCCCTGCATCAGTAATATTTCGCACATAACGAACCTTATACCCCAGATGCTGCAAGTAGCGGTACACCACATCAAAGGTGATGTAAGGACGTGCATGTCCCAGATGGCTCTCTCCACTTACGGTAGGTCCACATACATACATACCCACATGTCCCTTGACCAGGGAAACAAATTCTTCTTTTTGCCGAGTTAACGAGTTGTAGATATGAAGGGACTGCATGCTGCAAAGATGATTAAAATATCATTACGGACGGCTATGCCTGATATCAGCAACAATCATGTAATGATCTGAGTAGTCCTTCTTTTCGCGCTTGAACTGCACAACAGAAAAACGAGAATCGGTAAATATATAATCGATACGCAAGGTTGGAGACAAGCTGCGAAAGGTTCGCCCAATTCCGTAGCCTTTTTCCAAGAACGCATCTTTCAAAGATCCGCGTACTTTAAAATAGGTATAAGAGTTAGGAACATCATTAAGATCACCTGTTATCACAACGGGATACGGAGAATTATTTCTAACCTGATCAATAATATCCGCCTGCATGCTTCGGATAACAATCCCTCTCTTCAATTTGGCTACAATGGGTATGGAATGATAGACCAGACTATCTTCTCTGCTTTTTATTTTTTGCATCCGCCAGTAGTCAATCTTGTCAAATCGCTGTGACTGTAAATGAGTGGTAAAAAACCGAATCGTATCGGGTCCAACCTTTATATCAGCTTGCACCAGTGCTTCCGGTTGAGAAGGGCGAGGATAACGTAAAAAAGAACTATCAACAATAGGAAACTTGGAGAATATAATGGAGCTATAATAATTGCGATCCCCGTCTTTATCGAATGGAAAATAATAATACCGAAACCCTAACGTCTGCTGAATAGCACGAATATTATCATAGAATTCAGGATTCTCTGAGGTATAAAACTCTTGTAGACACAAAACATCTGCTCTTTGTTCTTTAAGAAGTGATAACATCTTTTTTCGTGTCGTACTGCCTTTATTATTGTTGCGGGCTAACTCAATAAATCGGGCCACATTCCAGCTTACAACCCGGATAGAACGCCCGCCAGGATCGGTAGCAAAGCTTAGTGGCGCATTAAATCCAATAAAAACAGCTATACTTTTATAACCAAGCCCCAATGCAATCAATGAAATAAAAATGAGATCGAATTTTAAAAGTATCAACCAGCCAAAAAAGAAGCAAACCACTAAAAGAAGCAAGACAGGAAAGCTCAAACCCATCATGGAGACCCACCACCACTGTTGAGGGTGTAAAAGCGGGATAAGGCATGAAAGCAGAAAAAGGAGAACGACCAGCCAGTTAGCATAGATAAAAAAACGTTTAGTAAAAAGTCGAAGCCGGCTTGCCATTTCTGCAATATAAGAAAAACAGGCGTGGCTATTTTTTTAGCAGCGTATCAGCTTTAGCTAAGCTATTTACTACCGCATCTTTAACCTTAGATACTTTATCTAGCTCAGAACGTAAATAAGCCAGTCTGACCTCGACATTATTTTTTCCTGAATCAAGGTTGAACTCCATCATCCATTGATCCATTGCAAAATCAGCATAATTCAACTCACTCACCAGTTTCTCTAACTCTTTCTTATAAGTTGTAAGCGTCGCAGCAGAACGAGTTGGTAATGCCCCGATTGAGTCCAGCAAAGCCTGTGCTCTTTTTTGAGCGCCTCTCACCTTTCCCATTTTTGGCATCACCAGATCGTGCATCTCCATAACCTGCCCATACAAACTGTCTGCTGGGGTTTTTGGTGCCTCCATGGTAGAATGGCCATGGTGATCTTTAGAATTATCAGAAGAAGACTGACAAGCCAGTAAAACAGACAAACTCATGAAACAAAAAACGCATACCCGTAACATACCTGTAAATTTTAGCAAAGGTAATTCCATTCACATCGAGAAAAAAGCATCAGTGATAAATAGGTAACTTCGCCACTGTAAGCTTCCCCTATGAAACAACTCAACAATTATATCCAGGGACAATGGATGGCCGGAACAGGTAATGGACAGTTATTGACTGATGCTGTAACCGGGGAACCCATTGCACAAGCCAGCACAGAAGGCATTGACTTCAAATCTGTAGTTGAATATGGCCGAAAAGTGGGAAATCCAGCACTACGTTCATTAACGTTTCACGAAAGAGGACTTCGTCTAAAAGCATTAGCACTTCACTTACAAAAACACTTACCGGCCTTTTATGCACTCAGCTATAAAACAGGTGCAACAAAAGCAGATAGCTGGGTGGATATTGAAGGAGGAATCGGAAACTTGTTTGCCAATGCATCATTGAGAAGAAAATTTCCCAATGAAACGTTTTGCATTGACGGAGAGTCACACAACCTGAGTAAACAAAATACATTCATGGGCACTCACTTGCTTGTTCCTAAAGAAGGAGTAGCCATTCATATCAATGCTTTTAATTTTCCAGTTTGGGGTATGCTGGAAAAAATTGCGGTTAATTTATTAGCGGGCGTTCCCGCCATTGTTAAACCGGCAACAATTACTTCGTATTTAACCGAAGCAGTTTTCAAAGAAATCATTGCCAGCACGATCTTTCCAGAAGGATCCTTGCAATTATTATGTGGAAGTGCAGGAAATTTACTGGAGTGGGTCGATAGTCAAGATAGCGTGACCTTTACAGGAAGTGCCCACACAGGAGCGCTCTTGAAAAGAACTCCTTCTCTACTGGCAAATAATGTCTCCTTTACGATGGAGGCCGATAGCCTTAATTGTATTGTGCTAGGTGAATCCGTAAAGCCAAATGATCCTGAATGGGATTTATTTATCAAAGAAGTGCGAAAAGAAATGACCTTAAAATCCGGACAACGCTGTACCGGTGTGCGTCGCATATTTGTACCCCAATCTCATTTAGCTGCCGTAGCTGAATCATTACAAAAAGCGTTAGCGCAAACAATCATTGGGTCTCCGCTAAATGAAAAAGTTCGCATGGGCAGTTTGGCCGGTATCTCACAACGCGAGGAGGTATTAACGCAGGTTAGAAAATTATTAGCCAGTTCTCAACTCATCTATGGTTCACTAGACAGCGTAGAAGTAGTAGATGCTGATGCAATCAAGGGGGCATTTCTTTCTCCATTGTTATTGCTAAATGAAAAACCGTTTCATAGCCATGAGCCGCACGAAATAGAAGCCTTTGGTCCCGTGAGCACCTTGATGCCGTATAATGGAATAGAAGAAGCCATTGCACTTAGCAAACTAGGTAAAGGAAGCCTGGTTACAACCATAGTGACGAACAACGAGCAAGAAGCAAAAAAATATGTATTAGGCGCAGCCACTCATCATGGAAGAATTTTAGTTCTCAACAGAGAATGCGCCAAAGAAAGTACAGGTCATGGTTCTCCACTTCCTTTACTAGTACATGGGGGTCCAGGCAGAGCGGGAGGTGGCGAAGAAATGGGTGGCATACGTGGTGTAAAACATTACCTGCAACGAACCGCGATACAAGGTTCTCCCAGCATGATTACTGCAATCACCAATGTATATCAACCCTACGCAAAAGGAAAAGAACCAGGAAAACATCCGTTTAAAAAATACTTTGAAGAATTAGAGATTGGAGACCAACTTTTAACTGAACCGCGCATCATTACAGCCGAAGACATTGATCGTTTCGCCGATTTAAGCGGTGATCATTTCTATGCCCACTTGCGCGAAACAGATTTTTCAAATACGATGTTTGAAAAACAAGTGGCACATGGCTACTTGATTATGAGTTTGGCTGCGGGGCTATTTGTAGACAGCTACGAAAAAAATCCAGTACTGCTCAACTATGGAATTGATGAGCTTCGTTTCACAAAACCTGTATATCCGGGTAGCAGTATCCAAATTCGCTTTACTTGTAAAGAAAAACTATTACAAGATAAACGAGTAGTAGAAAAGCCCGAAGATTATAAACGAGGAGACGAGATTGAAAAAGGGATTGTTAAATGGCTGGTAGAAATTTTAGATGAGACCAACGAAATAACTGGAGTAGCGACAATCCTGACCATGGTTGCGAAAAAAGAACAATCAAAATAATTGCAATGGAAACTGCATTTGTAAAATCAACTACTAACGAAGGACTTTGCACCATTTCATTTTTTCATCCCCAGAGCAATTCACTTCCAGCCGCCATTTTACAGCAATTGGCACAGGCAATCACAGAGGCCGGGAAAGACAAAAACTGTAAATTGATTTTAGTACGTAGCAATGGTGAAAAAGCATTTTGTGCAGGAGCCTCATTTGATGAGCTGACACAAATCAAAACTGAAACGGAGGGACTTCATTTTTTTAGCGGATTTGCACAGGTAATCAATGCGATGCGTACCTGCGGGAAAATAATTATTGGACGCATTCATGGTAAATGTGTAGGGGGTGGTGTTGGTTTGGCAGCGGCTGTTGATTATGCACTGGCTACGGAGAATGCTGCCGTTAAATTAAGTGAACTAGCAGTGGGCATAGGACCATTTGTAGTTGGTCCTGCCGTGGAAAGAAAAATAGGACTCTCCGCCTTTTCTCAATTAGCGCTAGATGCAACTGCATGGCGTTCGGCAGAATGGGCACACCAAAAAGGGCTATTTGCAGAATTATACGAAGACGCACAAGGACTAGACGAGGGTATTAACCGAATTGTTTCAAGATTACTTGCAAGCAGCGAAGCAGCGTTACAGGAGCTCAAAACAATTTTTTGGAAAGACACTGCTCATTGGGAAACATTACTCGTAGAACGTGCCGCAATCAGTGGAAGACTGATACTAAGTGAAGAAAGTAGAAAAGCTATCGCCGCATTTAAAAGCAAATGAGTTTTTTACAGTTCAACCCCGACAACTTTAATTCCTTTTGTGACATTCTCGCAAAACGAGATAAAGACTTAAAGCAGATTATTCAAAAACATGGCTATCCTACTCCATGGATTCGTCCTAATAGTTTTCAAACACTTGTGCTGACTATTTTAGAGCAACAGGTATCGCTGGCCGCAGCTTACTCGGCGTTCAATCGTTTAAAAAATAAAGTAGGAACCGTTACACCTGGAAAAATTCTTTCGCTCACCGATGAAGAATTACGCGCCTGTTATTTTACCCGACAAAAAATTGTGTATGCAAAGGGGTTAGCAGAAGCTGTTCAGTCGCGCGTTATTCAACTTAAAAAAATGGAGACCTTGCCTGATGAAGAAGTAAGAGCAAGATTGATACAACTGAAAGGAATTGGCAACTGGACCGTAGATGTTTATTTGATGCATGCACTTCGCCGAACAGATTTATTTCCACTCGGAGACTTGGCACTCGTCAATAGCCTGAAACAGGTAAAAAAGTTAAAGCCAGAAACCAGCAAGGAAAAAATGTTAGCTATAGCGGAGCCTTGGAGACCCTACCGGACTATTGCCTCAATGATTTTATGGCACGATTACCTGAAAAGAAAAGGAACTAAAATTCAGGATTAGATATTTAATCCGCCGCAAACACTCAATGTCTGCCCGGTTACATATGCAGAAAGATCACTGGCTAAAAACAAGGTAGCATTTGCAATATCTTTTGCAGCTGCAAATCGACCTAGCGGAATACCTGCTTTATACTTTTCGCCAGCTTCGCCCTCTTTCAAATACTGCGTCATGTCGGTTTCAACAAAACCTGGCGCGATAGCATTACAACGAATATTTCTACTTCCTAACTCTTTAGCAATTGACTTTGTAAAGCCTATGATGCCCGCCTTACTTGCTGCATAACTACTTTGACCAGCATTTCCCATTTCTCCAATCACAGAACTCATATTGATAATAGACCCACTACGCGCCTTCATCATGGGTCGAATTACCTGCTTAGTCATATAGAAAACACTATTCAGGTTAACCTGAATTACTTCGTTCCATTGCTCAGTTGTCATTCGCATGAGCAAATTGTCTTTGGAAATACCTGCATTATTAACACATATATCAATAGTGCCAAATTCTTTCAACACATCTGCTACAAATTGTTCGCACTGCGCTGCATCGCCCGCATTACTTTTCCAAGCCTTTGCCTTTACACCCATTCCCTGCAAACGACTTTCTAATTGAGCTGCTTTTTCAGCACTACTGTCACTTACATAGGTAAAGGCAACATGTGCACCATGTTCGGCAAACAACAACGCAATTCCTTCCCCAATTCCACGTGCTGCACCTGTAACAATAGCAACTTTATTTTCTAATAGTTTCATAGTGTTTTATTTAAGCCGTCACAAAAGTAGGATTATTCAGCTGTAAGATTTCCTCCAAAAGCTGTCTGTCATTACTCAATCGAGGTACTTTATGTTGGCCCCCTAATTTCCCTTTGTTCCGTAACCAGGTTGCAAATGTTCCCCGCACAACTTTATGTATGATGGGCTCACGCAACGCAATATTGCGATGTCGTTTTGCCTCATAGTCACTGTTAATCGTTTGCAATGACCGATCTAAAATAGAAGAGAACTGTTGTAAAGAAGAAGGCTCTTGTTCAAATTCAATCAACCATTCATGTGCCCCATTTGAGGTTTCACTAAAATAGACCGGCGCTGCAGTATAATCAGAAACCGTAGCGCTAGTTTCTTGACAAGCAATTGCAATTGCCTTATCCGTGTTGTCAACAATTAATTCTTCTCCAAACGCATTAATAAAATGTTTCAGCCGCCCCGATACATTGATTCTAAACGGATGAAGCGAAACAAACTCAACAGTATCTCCAATTAAATAACGCCATAGTCCTGAATTAGTGCTAATGACCAGTGCATATTGCTGACCTATTTCTACATCCTGTAATCCAATAGTACGAGGACTAGCCGCGCCCACTTCGCTCAATGGCATAAACTCCATAAAAATGCCATGATCGGTAAACAAAAGCATGCCCTCTTGGGTTGGATCGTCTTGTGCTGCAAAAAATCCCTCACTTGCATTATACATATTCATAAAAGTGACTTCCTTCCCCAGCAATTTGGAGAATTGCTGACGATAAGGCGCAAAGGCGACTCCTCCATGCAAATAAAGTTCAAGCGAAGGCCATACCTCAGCAATAGACTGCTTTCCGGTTAATTCTAAAATTCGTTTGAATAAAACCAGCGTCCACGTAGGAACTCCGGAAATTGAAGTAACATTTTCCTGGATGGTGCTTTGTGCAAGCATTTCAATTTTGGACTCCCACTCTTCCATTAGAGCAATATTGAGTTCGGGCGTTCGCAGCCAATGACCCCAAAAAGGTGTATTCTGCAGTAACACTGCGCTAAGATCACCTACCTGCGCATCTGGATTGAGTGGACTTAGCGTATGACTTCCTCCAATGATTAGCCCCTTACCCGTGAGTAGTGCGGAATCAGGGCGATTGCAATAATAAAGTGTCAATACATCTTTAGAAGCACGGTAATGTCCTTCTTGTAAACATTCTTCACTTACCGGAATAAACTTACTACGATCACTGGTAGTACCACTGCTTTTGGCAAACCAATTGATAGGAGTATTCCAAAGAATGTTTTGCTCTCCCTCCATGATGCGTTCGATATAAGGCTTAAGATCATCATAGTCGTGAATAGGAACTGCTTCTTTAAAAGACTTTACGTTAAATAGACTTGAAAAATTATACTGTCGACCAAACTCAGTGTACTGTGCAGATGCTACCAAATTTTGCAATACCTCACGCTGGGCATTCATAGGATTATCTCGCCATGCCTGTATGCGCCACGATCTTAACCGGGCCAATGAGGATATTGCCGGAGACAAAAGGTTCATCGGTAAGGAAAATTAACCAAAAATTATTAGCTATATGAGTTTAGCAGTTGCGTGCGAAGCTGCTTCTTAATTTCAGCAGGTGCAAAGCAGTGATCCACAGCCTGCAAATTACAGGCTAAAAAATCCGCCAGCGTCCATCCAAACGTTGCAGCAATAGAAGCATATTCACCACTTAATGTAACAGGCGTTACCGTTCTCGCATCGGTGTTGACACTAACCGAAATACCTTCTTTATATAACTTATCAATTACATGTGCAGCATAGGATGAATAAACATTAGTTCGAAGATTGCTACTGGGACATACTTCCAGGTGAATATTTTTTTCTCGAAGATGTGTAAGAAGCCGTGGGTCTTCGGTACTGCGTACACCATGGCCGATTCGACTTGGATGAAAATGATGTAAAACATCCCAAACACTTGATGCGCCACAGGCTTCACCAGCATGCGCGGTACAAGGGATACCTTTTTGTTGCGCATACTCAAATGCTTTTTGATGAGCGGTAACCGGATAGCCGGCTTCATCGCCCGCAATATCAAATCCAACCACCCAACCATCACTCTTAAACTGCTCCACTAATTGAACCGTCATCATGCTCTCCTCTTCACTATAATGACGCAAGGTGCAAAGAATAAGTCGCGGAATTACTTTATATAATTTTGAACCTTCTTGCAATGCGTCTTGTACGTGGTTAATTACCTCAACTGGTGTTAGTCCTTTTAATGTGTGAAGCAAGGGAGCAAAACGAATTTCAACATACACCACCCCATCCTCATCCATTTGTCGCAAAAGATCTAACGTCACTAATCGTAACTGCTCCGGCGTCTGCATAAGCAGATATCCTCTTGCAGAGCGTTTGATGTATTCCAATAAATCGGTAGAACAAACCGGAGCAATAAATTCTGAATCAAATTGTTCACGCGTTACAGAAGGGTCGATAATACGAACAACTTCATAGCTTAAACTACAATCCAAATGAAGATGTAATTCAATTTTAGGAAGCTGTTTGTAATCCATGCGTCAATTTAAAATAAATCAATGAGTAGAAGATTGATTTTGCATGGCTTCTTCGTAGATCCAATCCTTGCGTTTGAGTTCAAAATTGCGACCCAAGTATAATTTTCGTACTTGCTCATCAGCTGCTAACTCCTCGGCACTTCCATGTTTAAAAATGCGTCCTTCTATTAACAAATAAGCTCGGTCGCAAATAGATAGCGTTTCTGTTACGTTATGATCAGTGATTAAAATACCAATGTTCTTAAACTTAAGTTTGGCTACAATCGCTTGAATATCCTCTACAGCAATCGGATCGATACCGGCGAATGGTTCGTCCAACAATATAAACTTAGGATCTACTGCCAATGCACGAGCAATCTCAGTTCTCCTTCTTTCACCTCCGCTCAACACGTCTCCATTACTTTTACGCACATGACCTAATCTGAATTCTTCCAGGAGTGATTCCAATTTTTGGCGCTGTTCTTGCTTAGAAAGGTTGGTCATTTCTAATACAGCCGATATATTATCCTCCACACTCAACTTTCTAAACACTGAAGCCTCCTGAGGCAAATAGCCAATACCCATTTGAGCCCTTTTGTACATGGGTAATGCCGTGATATCCTGATCATTTAAATAAACAGTGCCCGAATCTGGCTTGATAAGACCTACCACCTGATAAAAGGACGTTGTTTTACCGGCACCATTTGGACCTAATAAACCAACTATCTCACCTTGCTTGACGTCAAATGAGACTTGGTTAACAACTGTTCGTGTACCATAGCGTTTGACCAGGTTTTCAGTGCGGATCTTCAACTGCATAGAACAAAAGTATGTAAGTTTGTACATTAGATACCTATGAAAGTCATCGACCACATTAACCAGGCCAAAGGCACCCTTGTATCATTTGAAGTACTCCCCCCTTTAAAAGGAAAGGGCATTGATGCATTATACAGACACCTGGACCCATTAATGGCTTTTAATCCCTCTTTTATCAATGTGACGTACCATCGTAGTGAGCATGTTTTTAAAAAGAGAACTGACGGCAGTTTTGAAAAAGTAGTTGTTCGCAAAAGACCTGGAACAGAAAGTATTTGTGCGGCGATTATGAACCGTTACAATGTGGATACAGTTCCCCACTTGATATGCGGCGGCTTCAGTGTGAATGAAACAGAAGATGCACTCATCAATCTGAATTATTTAGGTATCGATAATGTGTTGGTATTACGTGGAGACGCTGCTAAAAATGAGAGCGCATTTGAACCTGAACCCGGAGGCCATAAATATGCAGTGGATTTGTTGCGACAGGTAGTATCTCTTAATGATGGAATTTATTTGGAAGAAGAACTTCGTGATACGCAAAAAACAAAATTTTGTATTGGCGTAGCGGGTTATCCCGAAAAACATTTTGAATCGCCCAACCGCGAAACTGATCTTCAACATCTAAAAAAGAAAGTAGATGCCGGAGCTGATTATATCATCACACAAATGTTTTTTGATAATGCCAAGTATCATGCATTTGTAAAAGACTGTCGCGACATAGGGATTACCGTTCCTATTATACCCGGATTGAAACCGATTTATACTAAAAAACAGTTAACTATTCTTCCTAAAACATTCCATATCGATCTACCCACAGAGCTATCTAACGAAGTGCTCCGTTGCAAAACAGATTTGGATGTTGAGAAAGTGGGACGTGAGTGGCTACTGGCACAATCAAAGGAGCTGAAAGCAGCGGGTGTGCCTGTATTACACTATTATACGTTAGGCCGTCCTCAATTGGTAGCTGATGTAGTAAAAGACATCTGATTATTTCGTCTTCTCCTTCAACTTCAATTGTAAGATTTCATCGATTTGTTCAAAAGAAAGTTTCTTGGCTACAATTCGCTTGTCTTTATCTAAAAGGTAAAGCGTAGGAAACGATTGAACATCATACAGCTGAGAATATCCCGGAACATTATTCGTTACTCTTTCCTTTTCAGCATCCTTGGAATAGTATACATGATTCCAGTAGCCAATATTTTTTTCACGGATAAATTTGAGCCAATCATTCTTAGTGCCGTCATTCTCCTTAGCCACTGCATAAATTCCTAAGCCTTGCGCCTTCCAACGAGCATTATAGACAGAATCGATCTTAGGTAGTGTTTCTTTACAATGCCCGCAAAGCGGATCCCAAAATACCACTAGTGTATACTCTTTTTTGACACCATACAATGACAGAGTTTTACCAGCCGTATCAGGTAACTGGATTTCTGAAGCAGGAGATCCAAAAATGTTAGCCATTAAACTATAGGCTCTGTCCGTAATTGTCTTTTTCCCCTGCTCACTCAACCAAGAGGGAGGATTTGTAGCAAAATACTTTTCATATAAATGCACAAAGACGGCGTCCTCCCACATGTATCGCTGTGAATAATACCGGTTGACAAAACGAAGTAATAAAAAGCGCTCCATCTCTGCATTAGCTTTGGCAAAGCTGAGCATATAATCCATTTCTTTATTGACGGAATCCGGATGTGGTGCAACCAACTGATTAAAATAACGATCCACCTTGTCTTCAAAAAAAGTGGTGTAGGCTAAACGTCCATCCCAAAAATCGACTCCGTCCCAATAGTGCTCCTTGTAATAACGAAAAGCAGCCACAGAATCTTCACGCGTAATTGGCTTTTGCAATGCAGCGGGTAGCACCGGCTCCTTCATTGCATTTAGTAAAACACTCAGTATTGTTTTAGGATTTTCTGCGATTACTTTTTCACGATACTCTCGAAGATCAATATCCAATCGAGTTAACTCTTTATTGATTCGCGCAGAGTCCGCAGCAGTAGTGGCCGTTTTTAATTGTTCCTTCACTGTGTTAATCTGTCCACCTTTTTCTCCCATGGTGCGTTGATACGTAGCAAACAATTCGTTGTCTGAAGAATTCTGAAAACGAACCACAGCTGGAACGGTTGCAGAATCTGCAATCACAGAAAAACGTTGTTGTTTATCCACCAACACTTCAAAAAAACCAGATCGATTAGGATAACCTATCAAATAGATTCCACCCTGTAGCGGTTTATTCCCCTTAAACACTCCCGTGCTTTTTGCATCCAGTTTTACGGAGTCAATAATCGGATAGGTCTTTCCAAAGTAATGACCCAGATAGATGTATTGATCACGATAAGGAGTAAAAGTCACCTTAATCTCATACCCCTCTTGGGCATAACTACCCAGCGAAAGGAGTAAACAAAAAAATAGAATCCTGTTTTTCATACGCATACTAGAAGTAAAGTTATTAAAAACTAGGTACCCTTCAGGGGGTTATCTTTGCGGGGTGCGTGGCAAAAACAAAAACAGAATCCTATCCAACCTGCTAGTAGAAGACTATGCAGCAGAAGGGAAATGTCTCTCCCGAGTGGATGGCAAGGTGATTTTTATAGACGGGGTCGTACCCGGTGATAAAGTTGATGTACGTCTACTTAAAAGTAAAAAAGATTGGGCCGAAGGAACCCCCGTACATTTTCATGCCTACTCTTCAAACCGCACAGAGATTCGTTGTATTCACATGGGTGCATGCGGGGGTTGTCAATGGCAAATGCTCCCCTATGAATGGCAACTAAAATACAAACAACAGCAAGTAGAGCAGACCTTAAAAAGAATCGGCAAGGTTGAGCTGCCTCCTATCGATAACATTGTGGGCTGTGCCACACAGTATTACTACCGAAATAAAATTGAATATACGTTCAGCAATAAAAGATTTCTATTACCCACAGAGCTCAATGATCCTTCCATATCGGCACAACAAAATGTAGCCGGATTTCATGCAAGAGGATTTTTTGACAAAGTGGTTGATATACAAACCTGTCACTTGCAAGCAGAGCCTACCAATGCAATACGATTATTTATTAAAGAGTACGCCAACAAGCATGACCTAACTTTTTATGACTACCGAACGCACGAAGGCTATTTGCGTAATCTTCAAATCAGACTTTGCAAAACGGGAGAGATCATGGTCAATCTTATTGTTGGAGAAGACAATCCTTCAAAAACACTGCCGCTTTTAAAAGAATTACAGGCCAGCTTTCCAGCTATAACAACACTTTTGTTTACGGTCAATTTAAAATGGAATGATAGCATTCATGACTTAACACCTGTTGTTTATCATGGTAAAGGCTTTGTACTAGAAGAACTTCGAAACGAAGAGGCTAACCAAACCTTTCGATTTAAAATCGGACCTCGATCATTTTTTCAAACCAACACAGAACAAGCAGAAAAATTATACCAACTCACCAACTCCTTTGCCGAACTAAGTGGCACAGAAACACTCTATGATTTATACTGTGGAACAGGAAGTATCGGTATTTTTTTAAGTCCAAAAGCAAAAAAAATTATTGGAGTAGAACAAATACCCGCAGCCATTGAAGATGCAAAAGAAAATGCAGCATTAAATGGAATTGAAAAAACTCAATTTTTTGCCGGGGATGTAATTGATATCTGCACCGATGATTTTTTTGCACTACATGGCAGACCCGATGTCATTATAACAGACCCCCCGCGCGCAGGTATGCACGCCAAACTAGTAGAGAAGCTACTTGAAATTGCCGCACCCACTATTGTATATGTAAGTTGTAACCCCTCAACACAAGCACGTGACCTGCAAGCACTAGATAGTCTATATCAAGTAACAAAAGTGCAACCCGTGGATATGTTTCCGCATACCCATCATATAGAAAATATCGTACAACTTAAACGTCGTTAATACAGACGTATTCCGTTTCATTGGTGTAATTTTGTGGTATGAGTGACTTCCGATTCACGAGGCCTGATAATTTTCCTCCCATTGTTAAGAATCTAATTATCATCAATGCGTTGGTATACATTGCGCAATTGACACTAGCCAATCGTTTCCCTGTTACAGAGTGGCTTTTGTTATGGCCCGTGATGCCCGATAAACTAATCAATTATTTAGTTGAATCAGGCGCGCTGGAATCGAGTCAACATTTCAAGCCCTACCAGCTTGCGACCCATCTATTTGCACACTCCCCTTCTAGCATTTTTCATATTTTCTTTAACATGTTTACACTTTGGATGTTTGGAAAAATATTAGAGAATGTATGGGGTGGACAGCGCTTTTTATTTTTTTATCTGGCTTGCGGATTGGGAGCAGCCGCCCTTCATTTAGGAATTCAATATGTACGATGCGAAGAGCTATTGCATGCTTTCGAAACAAACAATATGAGAGCGGTACAAGAAAATATTGGATCTGTTTCACCTGCACTGGGCGCCAGTGGAGCGGTAATGGGCGTAATGGTCGCTTTCGCTTACCTATTTCCTAATACCGAGTTGTATATCATGTTTATTCCAGTTCCCGTAAAAGCAAAATGGGCTATGCTTGGACTGGCAGCCATTGACTTATTCGGAGGTGTCACTTCGGTAAGCGGCGATAACATTGCCCACTTTGCCCATTTGGGAGGTGCTATTACTGGATTTTTAATTGTGTTGTATTGGAACAAAACGAACCGCCAATCGTTGTATTGATTTGGTATGAACAACGAATCGCTCAACATGAATCGTAGAATAAGTTTGGGAGACAGCAATAATGCTCTCACAAAATTGATTGCAATCAATCTGATTCTTTTTATTACACTCTCCCTTTGCAAGGCCTATTTTTATTTCTTTTATCAAGACCTTTCAGTATTAGAATCCACCTATCGGGAGTCTATTTTGAAATGGTTTTTATTGCCTGCAAGCCCATCCGCTTTATTGTCTAGACCCTGGACCCTTCTTACCTTTCCATTTGCCAATCTGGGCATCTGGATGATCATTGGAAACATGCTCTGGCTCTGGGCATTTGGATTTATTTTTCAGGACCTGAGTGGGAACAGAAAAATTGTTCCGCTGTATTTGTATGGGGCCTGGGCAGGTGGACTCGCATTTATTTTAAC
>Ga0214917_10001406_pt1 | contig 30830 bp, 31 predicted proteins | sample LL_1208_BB_MetaG_FD_177983 | JGI IMG/M metagenome (GOLD analysis project Ga0214917, IMG submission 177983) | Freshwater microbial communities from Lake Lanier, Atlanta, Georgia, United States - LL_1208_BB | ecosystem: Environmental > Aquatic > Freshwater > Lake | place: USA: Georgia | collected... | reverse complement strand
CAAAGCAAAACTCACTATCAAAAAAGCATATGGCTTTAAAACGCTGGAATGCTTGCAGATAGCACTCTATCACCAACTTGGAAAACTTGAGGAGCCACCAAGCACCCACAGATTTTGCTGAAGAACCTTGTAAAAATTAACTCATTTTTGATGGGACAGCCGTTTCCCTGATAAAAAATATTTTGACAGATTCGAGTGTTTATGAGAGATTACTTTTTTTTATGTTTTGGTCATTATGAAAAAAAATATTTTTAAAGGTTTTTTGTTGTTATATGCTAGCTCTGTTACGCAGGCTGGTGGTTTTTCATTGTATACGGAAGGGAGTGTTTCGGCAGTACAAAATTTTGCAGCTGGCGTTGCTGCAGAAGGTCGAGATGCTTCAGTAGGGTGGTACAATCCGGCAGCATTAGTCTTATTAAAAAAAGCAGAATTAGTTGGGGGGGGGGTTGGTGTTTTACCAGTGGCACGATTAACTGGCACGTCTGGCCTGTACCAAATTGATCCGATTGATAACGAGACTTTGTATGGTCCATACCAAGAAACATTTAAAAATCTTAATGGCGCACGCGAGGCAATAGTACCAAATATTCACTTTGCATTGCCAGCTAATGATAGGGTGGTATATGGAGTGAGTGTGGTTTCTCCAATGGGACTTGCTACAAACTGGCCTGGTACCTCAGCTGTTCGTTATGCGGCAACTTATAGTAACTTAAGGGTTATAGATTTTGCTCCTGAGATGGGAGGATTAATTACAGAAAATTTTGCTGTTGGTGCTGGGGTGGATTTCCAGTGGGCTAATGTTAATTTCGATAATGTTATTGGAGCGCCTGCTGTGCTGCCAATAATTAATCCATCGATACCGGTCACAGAGTGGGATACAACTGTCCAAAATCATGGCAATTCTTTTGGTATGGGATTTCATGCGGGTTTTTTAGCTAAATGGAATAATGATAAGACCAGGTTTGGTTTTAATTATTTGTATGGTGTTACGCATGATTTTCGAGGTTCGTCGCAATTAAGAGGAATTTTTGCTGATCCAGACTTTTTTAATGCACAAGCCTATTATGCAGCTAATGCTTTATACGCAGACGGGATAAAATTTCCAGATATTATGACAGGGAGTTTTTTTCAGCAGGTAAATGATAAGTTGGATATCATGGGCTCAGTTGTTTACACTTTGTGGTCAAGTTTGCAATCTATATCTTTAAATAATATTCCTGTGGCCTCTATTCCTGAAAGTAGCATTGTTTTCCAAAATGCTACTGCTGTGCAAAATTATCATAATGCATGGCGTTTAGCTATTGGCGCAAATTATAAGTTAACTGACAAGATAGAACTTAGGGGTGGAGCCGGATGGGATCAAACTCCTTCTAACAATGTGGATAGAGATGTGCGACTGCCAGATGTTAATAAAGGGGCTTTGGCATATGGTGTGCATTGGCAGCCTAATGATAATTGGGGTTTTGATTTTGGTTATAGTTACTTGTGGCCACTTAATACTGTAAATATCAATAAAACCCAGATTTTAAATAGTCAAAACTGGGTTAATGTTAATGCTACTGGCCATGCTTATGCACAGCTAATTGCAGTAGGGGCCAGGTGGAGATATAGTTAGAATGCTCACTATGCTGTTGTTTAATCTTGGTATAAAGATGTTTCGCCAGGACCGTCAACCTCTAAACGATATCCTTCTGCTGCTAGTGATTTAGGATTAATTTCTCCCGTAATTAAATCTACTGATAAAGTTCCGAGACTAATTGGGTTGGGAGTGTCAGTAGCCATTTTAATTAATGCTTCGCATTTATTATTGGCAATATGTCCATAACACGCCAATCTTACAGAAGCCCAAAAAACTTTATTATCGCTATTAGGCTTAGTAGGGTGCTGTGAGGCAATTGTGCCATTGATGAATGCATTAGACTCAACGTTGGTGTGATTATGGGTGATTAGTTGTTTAGGTGCAGCAAAAACACTAGTTGATAAAATTAGCATCGAGGCTAATAAAGAATTTTTTAACATATTTAGTTTCCTTTTCAGTTAATTGCCCTTAATATATGCAAAATAGAGAAATAGCGCAAGTTTTTTGAAGAGGTTATGTATGTTAAGAAAAGATTTTTACTATGATTTGCCAGAACACTTGATTGCTCAATATCCTGCCCATCCTCGGCATAGTGCCCGATTACTTGCATATAATAGTAATACCAAACAAATAAGGCATCATCAGCAGGTTTTAGAAATTGTGGACTATTTTAATCCTGGGGATTTGCTAATATCAAATAATAGCAAGGTTTTACCAGCCAGGTTTTTTGCTCAGAAAACTAGTGGTGGCAAAGTTGAAGTTCTTATGGAACGCATGCTATCTGCAAATACTATGTTGTGTCATATGCGCGCAAGTAAAGCGCCTAAAGTTGCATCAGTATTAATAGCTGATAACTGGCAGTTAAGGGTGTTAGCTCGGGAGGGTGCTTTATTTATTGTCGAAGTTGCTGGCGATATAATTAGTATGCTTAATCAAATTGGTCATATGCCATTACCCCCTTATATTAACAGAATGGATAATGACGTTGATAAAGAAACGTACCAAACGGTTTTTGCTAAGTATGAGGGGTCGGTTGCCGCGCCCACTGCGGGGTTACATTTTGATGAGGTGCTGTTGCAGGCATTAAAAAATAAAAATATTGCAATAGAATCAGTAACTTTGCATGTAGGGGCCGGGACTTTTCAGCCAGTGCGCGTCGATGAGATTAAAGATCACATTATGCATTTTGAGTGGTATGAAATAGATCCTGAATTAATTGCGAAAATCAAAGCAACCAAAGCCTCTGGTGGCAGAGTAATCGCGATAGGGACAACATCATTGCGCGCCCTAGAAAGTGCAGCAAAAGATGATTTTACTAATTTATCAGGTTTAACTAACTTATTTATTAGTCCCGGCTATGAATTTAAAGTGATTGACGGCTTAATGAGTAATTTTCATTTACCAGAATCGAGTTTATTAATGTTGGTTAGTGCTTTAATTGGTCATAAAGAACTCATGCGTGTTTACGCTGAGGCCATTGCGCAATCATATCGGTTTTTTAGTTACGGCGATGCTTGTTTATTTATTTAAGGAAAAATCATGCAATTTGTACCACTGATCAATACATTGGCAGGCGCAACCTTGACTAATGCGCAATGGCAAAAAACGGGCATAACTCACTACGCATATTCTGCTTTATTGCTGTTGCAAAGGCCTGGAATGGTGACATGTCGTTTGCAAGCCCCAGGAGTTAATATTGTTGATTGTCGTGATATTGTTATTAATGCCAAGGGACAAATCCGTTATCAAGTAAGCGATGGATCATTTAAACTCGTAGACCTTGTAGAATTTACCAAGTGGTTAGATAGTCTTAACCATGATGAAATAATTTGGCCATCAACAGTAATGCAATACCATATCACTGATAGGCCAGCCCTTGATGGTGTGTCTGGAAGATTTTATTGTCAAGGCGCAACTTTAACCATTACTGATGTACAGTTTGAAAAAGATTTAGGTCCATTATGCGCGGATTGTCGATGTGCTACTTGTCAGCAATTATATACCCGTGCTTATTTGCAACATTTATTTCAACACACCCCTTTGCTAGCACAAAGATACATGGTGATGCACAATTGTACAATTGCGATTGATTCTGCGAGGTGAAGCAATCATGTGATTGTATATGGATAATTGCTGAGATATAATTGCTAAACTTTTATTTCTGAAGAATGGAGCAATCAATGGGTTTTTTTATTTCTGATGCTATAGCGGCAACTACAACAAATCCTCCAATGGAAACCACTTCATCAATTTTTATGATGATTGGCATCTTTGCAGTATTTTATTTATTAATTATTCGCCCACAGTCAAAAAAAGCGAAAGAGCACCGCGAATTAATTAGTAAAATTAAAGCTGGTGATGAGATAGTAACCTCAGGAGGCATCATTGGTGAAATAATTACTATTGATGAGCAGTTTATTACTTTAGATATTCGCAATGGTGTGGAAATGGTGTTGCAGCGTCAAGCTGTCAGTAGCGTGTTGCCAAAAGGTACATTAAAAAACATTTCTAAAAAATAATAATTAACCACAAGACGCGGCCATGCTTAATAAAAACTCATTAAAAAAAATTGGCTTATTATGTTTACTAGGATTGGGTTTACTCTATGCCTGGCCAAACTTGTATAGCGAAGTTTCCGTAGTTGAAATATCTGCTCCGGTAGAGATTAATGCGCAAATAAGCGATAAGATCACTTCTGAATTAACAAAAGAGCAGATTAATTTTGATTTATCAAAAATTCAAGAAAAAAATCTTACTCTTGCTTTCCATGACACCGATGCACAGTTAAAAGCCAAAGATATTTTGCAAAAAACCCTTGGCAGTGATTATACAGTAGCATTAAATCTGCAATCATCCATGCCAAGATGGCTGAAATTTTTCGGAGCGCAACCAATGAAACTTGGTCTCGATTTGAAAGGTGGAGTCCATTTCTTACTTGAAGTTGATATGCAAACAGTTATTAAACGTCAGTATGAAGACTTGCAAAAAGAAGTAGCTACTTTCTTACGGGATAACAAAATGTTTTATTCCGGCATCAGATTGCAAAATCAACAGGGTTTATTAATCCGATTGCGCTCGCAAGAATCTCTAGAAAATGTCCGCAAAGCTTTAGAAAAGCAATTCAATAACTATCTGGTTAGTATTGATGAAGAAAAACATTTGTTGAAGCTGGAAATTTCACCAATTTACTTAAATAGTTTACGGCAAGTTACTGTGGAACAAACCATGAGTATTTTGCGCCACAGAGTTAATGAGCTTGGAGTTGCGGAAGCGGTGGTGCAGCAGCAAGGCGAGCATCGCATCTCGGTAGATTTGCCAGGTATACAAGATGCTGCGCGAGCAAAATCTGTTCTTGGCGGGACTGCAACTTTAGAATTTCGTCTCATGGATGAAAATCATGATCCGGCACTAGCTTTAAAAACTGGCAGTATTCCGGCTGATAGTATACTATTTTTTATGCATGAAATGCCAATTCTGCTTGGCAAAGATATTATTTTAAATGGAGCTGCGATTACGAGTGCAAGTTCAGGCCTTGATAGTCAAACCGGCTCAGCTAGCGTTAATATCTCAATTAATACTAATGCGGCAAAATTGTTCAGCGAAGTTACGCGTAATAACATTGGACATCATTTATCAATAGTTTATGTTGAAACCAAGGTTGAAGATGTTGTGGTTGGTAATAAATCAGAAAAAGTGATTAAAAGAAATCAGCGTGTAATTAGCAATGCGGTAATTAATTCGCAATTAGGTAAAGATTTTCAGATTAACGGTTTAAGTGATCAGCAGGAAGCTGCAAAATTAGCAATTTTACTGCGCTCTGGTGCATTACCAACTTCGATTTTTACGGTCGAAGAAAGAACTATAGGACCATCTCTAGGCCAGGAGAATATTAATGCAGGTTTGCGCTCTTTAATCGTTGGGATGTTAATTGTTTTAGTTTTAATGCTCGGTTATTACCGTTTATTTGGGTTAATTGCTAATGTAGCCTTGCTGCTTAATCTAGTATTTTTGGTTGCCTTGCTATCAATAATCGGTGCCACCTTAACATTGCCAGGAATAGCAGGGATTGTCTTAACCCTTGGGATGGCAGTTGACACTAATGTCTTAATCAATGAGCGTATTCGCGAGGAATTACGGCGTGGCTTGGGTGTGGCTGCGGCCATAAACTCAGGTTATGAGCGCGCATTTGCAACTATTTTAGATGCGAATGTTACAACATTCATTGTGGGCTTGATTTTATTCTCACTAGGATCTGGACCTATAAAAGGTTTTGCAATTACATTATGTTTAGGATTGGTTACTTCTATGTTGTCTGGAGTAACTTATTCTCGCGCTTTAGTTGACTTAATTTATCGTGGTCGTAAGCTCAATAAAATATCTATAGGAATATAAGTTTATGGAATTATTTAATCCTAATTCTGCCATTAATTTTATGGGGTGGCGTAAATTTAATGCGGTTTTTTCGCTAATTTTGATTATATTGTCATTGTCAGGTTTAGTAATTAAAGGTCTACACTGGGGGCTTGATTTTACTGGTGGCACCCAAATTGAAATGTCTTGTCAAAATACTGCCGATATTGCGGGTATTAGAAATAAGCTGCTAGGATTGGGTTTTCCGGAAGCCCAAGTAATTGCCTATGGTAATTCACATGATGTGTTGATAAGCCTAGCCGCTGAACAAACTAATGGTATAGGCTCATTATTAACACAAGCATTTCCTCAGGATAAAATCGAACAAATTAATTTTATTGGCCCACAGGTAGGTAGTGAATTAGCTGCCAAGGGTATTATTGCGGTGATTGTGGCAGTTTTGGCGACGATGATATATATAGCGTTTCGTTTTGAATACCGGCTAGCAATAAGTTCTGCTTTAGCTTTAGTTCATGATCCGATATTAATAATTGGGGTTTTTTCATGGTTTGGGATTGAATTTGATTTAAAATCTCTAGCAGCGCTCTTAGCGGTAATTGGCTATTCACTGAATGATACCATAGTTGTATTTGATCGTGTGCGAGAAAACTTTTTGAAAGTGCGGCGCAGTTCGGCAATTGCAATCATGAACCTGTCAATCAATCAGACTCTTTCTAGAACAATTATGACCTCATTTTTAACTTTAGCGGTGGTGCTTGCCTTATTATGCTTAGGTGGTGAGAGTCTCAGAGGTTTTTCATTAGCCCTATCCATTGGTATTGTTATTGGAACGTACTCGTCAATATATGTTGCAGGTAGTCTTGCTATCTGGCTCGGTTTGGAAAAAAAGGACTTCATCCCTAAAACTAAAGCGTTAAGTGATGAGCCATAATTTTTATTACCGTTGTTTGGTTTTAGCCAAGACATGTTTATGGTAGCCGGCATAGTGCTCAATATTTTTTTTGGAAAAGAATGCCGAGTGAGCTGTGCAGCTGCAGTAAATTAAAAGCATTAGTAGTGGTTTCATCATGGTTAGTGGCAAGTGGTCTTAATATAAGGATAGTATAGATTTTAAATTTCAGGAGATTTGTTATGTCCAACAGCTGGCTAGAATTTTTTTGTGCCATCGCGTTAGTTTATGTATACCAGGAAATGTTTTATAACCATTGTCAATTTTGTGAATCATTATTGCATAAGATTTATGCCTAGAAAATATGGTTTTTTTATGCTCGAATCTTTGCTTATGGCGGCATTGTATCTAGCGTTAATTGCGGGTTTATTGAAAGTATTTGCTGTGCAACAAAATTATTTTGAACGTGTGGCTAGCAAGGGAAATCAATACTTAAATCTTATTGGCTTTGAGAGTTTATTTGCGCAATGGATGAATTCTTTTGCGCATTTAGCCTGCTTGTATCCATTGCGGCGCCAAGAAGATAAATTATTACTACACCATCAAATTATTTGGGATGCGAGCCCTGGTAAACTTACTTTTTATACCGGCGCGCTTAGTTTACAAACGACGGCAAAAGATGTGCCCAAGCAAGCTTGGATGATTACCCAGCGGCAACTTAAGCCCGCCCAGGAAGCATCTAACCTGCCTTTCTGGTTGTTTGTCTATAGAAAGCATACTATTAAATGGCGGCATGATAAAATTTATTTAGAAGATGCTGGCGTTGCTCAATTATTAGCAGATGGTATTCATGGGTTAAGTATTTCCTTGGTTGACAATCAGATAATTCTAAGTAGTAAACAGCCAAAATTTTCCAAGAGATATAATTTATGTGCAAAGTTCAATCAGGATTTAGTATTGTCATAGTTATGGCACTTATCATGCTCGCTAATATTATGATGTTGCAAAATAGCCAACACTTGATGTTTTTATACAAAATTTGGCAACAATGGCAAGCTCCTGAGTTGCAATTTGCTGATAATTTAGCAACATGGCGGCTAATTCAAACCGAGCCGTGTTTATTATTATGTCAAAAAACCTGCCGGAGTAGTGAAATATGGCAAGGCAAATATGAAAAATGGCTTGTGTATAAAATAAAGCCACTAAAGCGCAATCTATGTCAGCAGAAAAAGCCCTTGAAAATCTATCATGCGATAGTAGCATGGCGCTTAATTAATAAAACATGATAGAATAGTTTTTTTAAAAAAAGTAATCAGATATGCCTGCAGCGAAGACATTTATAATTTATGCTCTCATGATAGTTCTTGGGGTTATTGCCGGTTTTGATAAAATTCCGTATTTAAAATCTATTGGTTTGTTTATTGGCGAGTTTTTTGTTTCTTGCTTTAAGCTAATTTCTTTGCCCATAATTTTTTTATCGTTGATTGTTACATTTATCAATTACAAAGCAAATGGTATGATGAGCCAATTGTGGAAAAATACCCTCAAATATACGCTTAGTACTACTTATGGCGCAGCCCTAGTGAGTTTTATGCTCTATTTGATAATTAAGCCTCGCAATATGGTTATGTCTGGTGTTGAGCAGCAAGTAACACTATCTAGCACGCAAGTAACCTATCTGGATTATTTGAAACATTTGATTCCAACCAATTTTATTCAGCCTTTTTTAGAGAATCAAGTTCTAACGGTTTTAGTATTAGCTGTTTTAGTAGGGTTGGCTTTGCGGCAAATTCCAGATCAATTGGTGCGCAAAACGGTAGCCGATGTATTTAAGGGTTTGCATGGTATTTTTATGGTGTTAACTAAATGGTTATTGCTATTAATTCCGCTCGGGCTATTTGGTTTTATCACTACAAGTATCGAATCAATGCATGGCAAACATGCATTAGTTGGTTTAAGTGAGTATTTAGCGGTTATTGTCTTAGCTAATATTATTCAAGCTTTTATAATTTTGCCAATTTGGCTAAGAAGACAAGGGATTAAGCCGTATACAACTATGAAAGCGCTTATCAAACCGTTGTCGGTAGCTTTTTTCTCAAAATCATCAATTGGTACTTTACCATTAACCATGGATACTGTTGAGCAACGCCTAAATATTTCCCCAGAGATCAGTCGTTTTGTCCTGCCATTATGTACAAGTGTTAATATGAATGGCTGTGCTGCGTTTATTTTTACTACAGTAATTTATCTACAGCAAAATGCGGGCCAAGATGTCTCATTAATTAGCATGTTAACTTGGACAATTATTGCCAGTATTGCTGCCATTGGTAATGCCGGGGTGCCAATGGGATGTTTTTTTCTTAGCATCAGTTTACTTGTGTCCATGAATGTGCCAATTACTCTGCTTGGTGTAATCCTTCCATTTTATGCGCTGATAGATATGATAGAAACAGCTTTAAACGTCTGGTCAGACTGTTGCGTGGTTAGCGTGGTCAATCTGAAAAAAATTAGCTAAAATGTCTTGATAAATGGCGCTGAGCAGCACAACGTCTTTTATCAGGACGTGTTCATTGATTTTATGAATGCTAGAATTAGGCAAGCCCAACTCAACCACCGGAATGCCGTATGGCGCTATAAAGCGTCCATCTGAGGTGCCGCCGCCAGTAGATAATTTTGCGGTATTTTTAGTATGTTTTTTGATGCTGTTTTGACAGAGATTAATTAAAAAATCTGCAGTTGTGTGAAATGGCTCGCCGCTTAACTCCCAGCGCCATTCTGTTTTCAAAGCAAATTGCTCGGCCAGATTTTCGATAGCTAGTTTGAGGGAACTACTGGTTTGTTGGGGATTAAATCTAATATTAAAGTTAATTTCTAAAACCCCGGGAATAATGTTGCTGGCAGAAGTCATAGTGGCTACATTAGTAATTTGCAAGCTTGATGGCGGGAAAAAATCGTCACCATTGTCTAGTGGAAAATTAACTAATGCTTGTAAAAATGGTAAAGCAGTATGGGCTGCATTTATAGCCAGATCTGGGTAAGCAACATGGCCTTGCATGCCGTGCACTAACAAACGCGCATTTAATGATCCGCGGCGGCCAATACGCATACTATCGCCAGTGGTACATTCAGCGCTTGGTTCGCCAATGATACAATAGTTAAATCTTTTTCCTTGTTCGTGCAGTTTTGCCATTACATAAGGGGTGCCATCGAGATACTCGTTGCCTTCTTCAGCGCTGGTCAGCAATAGTCCAATACGTGCAGGAAAATTGGGTGTCATTTCTAGGGCGACCAGCATCGCGGCAATACTTCCTTTCATGTCAGCTATTCCTCGCCCGAACCAAGCATCGTTGTGTTCGGTTAGGGTGAAGGGGGGGCTGTGCCATGATGAAATAGGGCCTGGCTCAACCACATCGGTGTGCCCAGCATAAAGAAGGAGGGGGCCAGAGTTACCAATCTCAGCGTAGAGATTGTTAGTATTATTCTTAGGGAAATGTTGGCAAGTAAAGCCAATTTTTTGGAGTACGGTACTAATGTATTCCTGGCAACCCAAATCATGCGGAGAAACCGAGGGGATGGCAAGCAACTTCTTTAAATGTTTGCTGAGTTTTTTATAGTAGCTTTCTGGCTGCATTATGATCTCAATAATTCATTAATACTAGTTTTAGCTCGTGTTTTTGCATCTACTTGTTTGACAATTACTGCGCAATTAAGATGACAGCCCGAGCTTGGTAAAGATCCAGCAACGACTACTGCGCCCTGTGGAACGCGTCCATAAGAAATTTCTCCAGTTTCGCGATTAAATATTTTAGTGCTTTGTCCAATAAATACGCCCATACCAATTACGGCATGCTCCTCAACAATAACTCCTTCGACAATTTCTGAACGTGCGCCGATAAAGCAATTGTCTTCAATAATAGTCGGGTTTGCTTGTAGTGGTTCAAGCACACCACCAATGCCAGCTCCGCCAGAAATATGGACGTTTTTGCCTATTTGAGCGCAAGAACCAACGGTTGCCCAAGTATCAATTAAAGTGCCAGTATCAACGTAGGCACCGATATTGACATACGAGGGCATAAGGATGGTGTTTTGGGCAATAAATGCGCCGTATCTAACCTGTGCATCTGGCACTGCGCGAATCTTATGACTAGTAAAATCAGCATGTGTCCAAGTACTAAATTTTAATGGAACCTTATCAAAAAAATTTGTATAACCAGCTGGTATTATATCAGCAGGAAAATATTTAAAAGCTAGCAGAATAGCTTTTTTAACCCAAGCATGGGTAATCCATTGATTATTAATTTGCTCGCAAACTCTTAAAATACCTTTATCTAAAGCATGCAAGACCTCTTGTATAGTAGCTAATAGTTCTCCAGGCGCAACTTCAGGGCGAGTGATAAAATATTCTTCAATTATATGTGCGGCGTTTAACATTAAATATTCCTACATGAATTTTTTTAATTAATGTACAATGAAATTATGATATTATCCATTTAAATTATTAAATAACGAAATCATTTATGACATTTAGTCCCGATGAAGTGCGCATTAGTGTTATTGTGCCAGTCTATAACGAAGAAGACGTAATTGACAGTTTTTTACAACAAACCTTAGCCGTATTAAGAAAAAATTTTACCTGGTTTGAAATTATTTTAGTTGATGATGGTTCAAATGATAAAACTGTAGATAAATGTTTGTCATTTATTAAGCTGACGCCAGAAATCAGGTTGTTAAAGTTTTCCAGAAATTATGGCCATGAAATTGCTTCAACAGCTGGATTCGATTATGCCATGGGTAATTATGTTGTGTTAATGGATGCTGATTTACAGCATCCCCCTGAACTAATACCATTAATGATGGCTAAAGCCAAAGAAGGCTTTGAAGTTGTTTGTGCAAAACAAAAGCAGCGCCCAATTGAGTCAAAAATTAGAAGATTTTTTTCTAAAATGTATTATAAAATTTCCCAACGGATGACCGGCCTTGAAATCACCGAAGGGCATGGTAACTTTCGTTTGTTATCTAGAGCAGCAGTTGAATCACTAAAAAAAATGCGGGAAAATAATCGCCATTTAGTCATGCTATTTGCTTACATGGGCTTTGAAAGTGCTAGTGTTTACTATGATTGCCCGCCACGTGCTGCCGGAGACAGTAAATATAATTTCAAGAAATTAATCCATTTAGCCTTAGATTCAATCATTGGTTTTTCGGGCAAACCATTGCGAACTATGGCAAAGTTTGCAATTTTTATAAGTTTTATAATGATGCTCTATGCGGGCTTTATTTTGCTAGAAAAGTTGTTTAGTCCTGAGCATTTGATTGATGGTTTGGCTTCGGTAATTTTTTTAGTTTCTGGGCTGTTTTCTATACTATTTTTATTTCTTGCGGTAATTTCTGAATATATTAGTAGGATTTTGATCGAAACCAAAAATCGGCCATTATATTATATTCAGCAAGAAATAACTCATCCAAAGAGAGATATCGTTGAAGAAGTTAATGTTGTGCGCTGATGATTTTGGCCAAAATGCGCAAATTTCTGCAGCAATTGTTGCGTTGGCGCAGTTAGGCAGAATAACTGCTGTTAGCTGCATGGTCAATGGTAGTGATTGGCCAGAACACCTGACAGAATTAAAACAAACTAACGTGCAAATTGGTTTGCATTTGAATTTTACGCATGCAGCCCCGCTAACTTGGGCTTGTCAGCAAGCCATAGGACCGCAATTTCCAACTTTAAGTGGATTATTGCTCTATCATTTCGGCTTAAAAAAACTTGATGAAAAAATTATTTTCCAAGAAATAACTGCACAAATTGCCAAGTTCAAACAGGATGTTGGCTTTTATCCGCAGTTTATTGACGGACACCAGCATGTGCATCAACTACCATTTATTGCTAAGCAGTTACTTGCCGCAATTGAGCAGTTTGACTTTCATCCATGGCTGCGCACTACCTACACTGATAACAATTTTTGTTGGTCTCATCTGTTGCATGTAAAAAGACTTGGCATGTACTTATTGGGCGGTAGAAGTTTTGCCAAACTTGTGCAGGCAAAAAATTATGCGACTAATGCCGACTTCTCAGGCGATTATGTCTTTAGCAATAAAAGTGATTATGCTAGGCAATTCAAAGGTTTTTTGCCTGCATTAACTGATAATGCGTTAATAATGTGTCATCCCGGTTATTTTTCTGATGAGAGCGATAGAATCAATAAAAATCGGATCATGGAGTTTAATTATTTGCACAGCAAACAGTTTTTGCATGATTTAGCCGCACATAAGTTTATGCTTAGCAATCAAATTGAAAATTTTGTTGATTAATTCAATTTATTTAGTATTATTGAAAAACAAAAAATTTCTCGTATAAAATTTTAATGAATGTTAAAGCAATAACCAAAGAATTTGGAGTCAAAACCAGCATACTAATTGTTTGCGTGTTATTATCGCGCTTAATTGCCATGTACTTTATTCCACTCAATGACTCAACCGAAGCGCGTTATGCAGAAATTGCACGGCTAATGTTGACTTCTCACGATTGGATATCATTAATGCATTATCCAGGCGAGTATTTTTGGGCTAAACCGCCACTTTCAACTTGGCTCAGCGCAATTAGCATGTATATCTTGGGTGTAAATCCGTTTGCTGCTCGTTTCCCTGCGTGGCTTATGAGCTTAGGCTGTTTGGCCTTGGTTGCAAAAGTAGCGTATTTTCAGCTAGGGAAGTCTGCTGCTTATTGGAGTGTCGCGGTATTGTCAACATGTATTTACTTTCTTGTCGATGCTGGTACGGTAATGACTGATCCGGCTTTATTATTCTGTGTTGCACTAGTTATGGTAAGTTTTTGGATGGCTATGCATACTCACCAAAAACATTGGGCATATTTGGTCTTTATCGGCTGGGGACTAGCGTTGCTGGTTAAAGGTTTAGTAGCCGGCATCTTTACTGTTTTGCCAATGTTTGCTTGGCTTATCCTCACCAAAAATTGGCATCAAGCATGGCAACGTTTGCCATGGATAAAAGGTTCAGTATTAACTATTGCTATTGCTTTACCTTGGTATCTGTTAGCAGAATATAAAACCCCAGGTTTTTTGAGCTATTTCTTTATAGGTGAGCATTTTATGCGGTACTTAAAGCCAGGCTGGACTGGTGACTTATACGGTTTTGCTCATAAAGCGCCATTAGGGATGATTTGGGTGTATTTCTTTATAGGTATAATGCCCTGGTCGGCGGTGTTGTTGGTTTGGTCCTGTTCCAAACAAGCAATGTTTAAAATTGGCTCAGTAGATAAAAGTTGGCATTATTATTTGTTAAGCTTTATCGTCATGCCGTTAACGACCTTTACTTTTGCTAGTAACATAATTTATCCGTACGTATTTCCTTGCCTACCTGCTTTTGCGTTATGGTTTGCCTTAATAGCCGTAAAAAACGGCATAGACAGGCGTTTTAAAGGCTTTTTTAATAATGTCGCAGTTTTTATGATTATTGCTTCTTTAGTTACGACTGGCTTATTCATAAAGCGTCCGGAGCATGTTTCTAAATCAAATAATTTAATCATTGATGCCTGGCAAAATGATCGGCAATCAGATGCCGAGGGTCTAATTTATTCAATGTTGCAACCAGAGTACTCAACTATGTTTTACTCGTCAGGGCTGGTTAAAGCAACTCGTGATGAAGTCGAGTTGTGTAATTATTTGCGCCATGGTCCGCAATACGTAATTTTAAATTCTGATGAGCCAAGTCAGTATGATGAATTTATTGAGAATACTTACCAAAAAATATTTGTGCAAAAACATAGGAATCGTTTCGACACTCTATACAGGGTTGACAGTTTGCCTTTATTTTGCAAAGCAGATTATCAGGATTAAATTGCTTGCAGAGCTTGTTCTAAATCAGCAATTAAGTCCGCAGCAAACTCAATCCCAACCGATAGCCTAATGAGGCTGTCAACAATGCCGTTTTGTCGGCGTACATCAGCTGGAATTGCAGCATGGGTCATGCGCGCCGGATGCTCAATGAGGCTTTCGACGCCGCCTAAACTTTCTGCCAAAGTAAAGAGCTTACAATTTTGCAAAAAACGAATAGTTTGGTTCATATCGGCGTTTAGAATCATACTTATCATGCCTCCAGGGGCGCGCATTTGCTTTAAGGCCAATGCATAATCTGGGTGGCTGCGTAGTCCTGGATAAAAAACTTGTGCAACTTTGGGATGTTGTTCAAGCCAAGTTGCTATTTGCATAGCATTATCACAGTGCCTTTGCATGCGTAATGCTAAAGTCTTTAAGCTGCGCAGTACCATATAGCTATCATATGGGCTGGCTATGGCGCCGCAGCTTTTCTGTAAGAAATGCAGTTGTTCAATTAATTGGGGATTATCGTTGCACACAATAACACCGCCAATGACATCAGAGTGGCCATTTAAGTATTTGGTTGCTGAATGTATGACTATGTCGCTGCCAAGTGCGAGAGGATTTTGAATCCAAGGTGAAGCAAAAGTATTGTCTACGACGCATAAGATTTGGTGTTGGTGCGCTAATTGCGCAATTTCAGCAATAGGAGCAAGTTGTAATAGGGGGTTGGAGGGACTTTCCAACCAAATCATTTTGGTGTTAGTGGTAATAGCATCGGCGACATTAGCGGCGCATGTGGTATCAACGGCAGAAAATTGTAAGTTACGTTTAACGCGGTGAAATAATCGATAAGTGCCGCCGTAGAGGTCTTTGCCAGTGATAACATGGTCACCGGTATTTAGAAGCTCCATTATCGTATGAATTGCGGCCATGCCAGATGCAAATGCAAAACCTGCGCTGCCTAATTCAAGATTAGCCATACATTGTTCATAAGCCAGTCGCGTCGGATTGCCAGCACGTGAGTAATCAAATCCCTGGTGAACGCCGGGCTCAGATTGCTTGAATGTTGTGCTAGTGTAAATTGGAGTTACAACTGCCCCAGTAACAGAGCACACTTCTTGTCCTGCATGAATGCAGCGCGTATCAAAATGATGCGGCATTATCAATTTCCCTAATTGTTTTTAGCAAATACCTGCGTATAGTATGGTGTGTTATGCTTGTCATATGCAATAGCAATGCCGGTTAAATTGTAACGACCTAAAATATTTTGACGGTGTCCGGGGCTGTTAATCCAGCCAGAAATAACTAAATCGACATTGTTATAGCCAGCCGCAACATTCTCAGCAGCAAGGCGTGTGCCAGGGATCTTGGCCCGAATCTTGCTGAAGCGTTCCTGAAAGCCAGTATGGCCGACAGGAACAGTATGCTGTGCCATGTTTTGACTGTGTTCTAGAGCAATTTGGTTTAATTGCTCGTCAAGTTTGAGTGGGAGTAAAAGATGTCTTAATCTGTAATTATTAATGTCGTGGAGGATTTTTTCTTTATCTCCAGCAAAACTTGAAGTTATTAAAAAAAAGGCGAATAATCGAAATAGTTTCATAGTTATAACAAAAAAATTAATACTAGTGGATATTATACTGATGAATGATTTAAGGTCAATGCTTATACTTATAAACCAGTTTGCAGGCACTCAACAGAGAACATGGCAAAAAGCTAAATATTTACCAGAATATCAATGGTGCTTAATGGTGTTAATAGCGGCTCTATTGTTAACCACAATAAATTGGACGGTTAAACAAATTAGCGGGCAAATTAATTTATCTCGAGCATCGGCGCAAATTCTTAAGTCAAATGAGGTCACGCAACCAGTTAATTTAAGTGCTAAACGTTTAATGGGCGAACCTATCAAACAAACAATACCGCCAGAAAATATTCAAATTCAAGCAATTATTTTTAATTCTAAAGTGAATAAGCGTGAAGCAATTATCGGTGACGGTCAGGGGAGTGTTAAAAGCTATAAAATAGGCGATCGTTTATCTGGAGGGAGCATAATAACAGCTATTGAAAAAGACACCGTAACTATTGAAAGAGATGGAGTTTATAACACGCTACGTATCAACGACTTGCCTGCTTCCTTTGTTACGGATAAACCACTGCCGGCACAGGAAAGCATATTTAACTAACCCGCTGAATAATAGTTGACTCCTCTTATAGTTATAATTCATAATTCTTACAATCTCATCATTAGCAATTTACTATGATTATTAAAAAAATTTTTTGGATAATTGTGATGGTTGTTACACAATCATGTGCAACGCATACATATAATCTTGAGCATGGTATTGAAAGTTTTAAAGTTCAGGATTATCGCCAAGCTTTTATTCGTTTATTACCGGAGGCAAAAGCCGGTCAGGCTGATGCTCAATATGCTGTGGGCTATATGTACTATTATGGTCAAGGTGTGATTGAAAATCGCAAAAAAGCGCGATATTGGATTGAGAGATCAGCGGCTGCTGGCAATGAATCAGCCATTGCCGCATTAGACATTCTTAGACAAGGTAAAAATTTATCAAATGTGCCATAAACATCAGGGCATGGAGGAGGTCTGCTGATTTGCTAACCAAGTTTTTAGCAAGTCGCGGCTTTGTAGTTTTTTACCATCAAGTACATAGTCAATGGTGCGTCTTAGTGTGGTTTTAAGAATATTTAGATTACTACTATCCCAATTACCTTCGGCTATTTGTATAATATCTGCTCCAAGCCAACCGTTAAATGCGCACAAAAAACCGCCATCAGGCGCAAAATTATAGTGCAGAGCTGGTTCAATAGCTTTATTATCGCTAGTTCTAGTAAAATCAATAGCATAACCGCAATTAGCTAAGAGCAGCCATTCAAAACGTCGCAGTAACAAGAGTGGGCACTCTTGAGGATGCCTAATTATCTCTTCATACGCTTGGTAAATATGGTTGTTTAATTCCGGCTCCTCTACTTTGCACAGATGGTAGATTAGTTCATTTAAATATAAGCCGACGATTAGTTTGAGGTTTTTGAGCCAACAAGGAGCGGCGCTAAACTCTAAACTCTGAATATTTATCGCTTGCTTGTTTTTTTTCCAAGCTACCCAGTAAGAACTAAAAGCAAGCGGTTTTGGTGCTGATGATTTATGCCGATAAAAACCTTTTAGATAGCCTTTATCGGTTAATAAATATAGAAGGGATAAGCTATCGCGGATTGGCTGGTGGTGAATTAGCCAGGCGTTCCCTGATCTTATGTCATCAATCATCAAGCCCCATCTCTTTTAAAAACCGAATATCTTCGGCCCAGCCGGATTTTACTTTGCAATAACAATGTAAGAATACTTTTTTACCTAAAATATGCTCCATGTCTTTGCGCGCCATGGTTGCCATTTGTTTCATTTTTTCACCTTTGCTACCAATTAGCATCCGTTTGTGACTTTCTTTGTCAACCCAAATTAGCGCATGAATGCGCCAGAGGTTTTCCTCTTCTTGCAGTAGTTCTATATCAACAGTGGTCGAGTACGGTAACTCATCACCTGAGAAACGGAATACTTTCTCACGTAATAGCTCTGCTAGTTGAAATTTGATATTTCTGTCGGTTTGTTGCTCTGGATAAAATAAATGCGGACCTTGTGGCATTAACGGTTGTATTTCATGCATAAGATGATTGATTTGCAAGCCAGTCTTCGCTGATATCGGTATTATTGCCTGGAATTGCAACATAGTTTGCCATTTCTGCAATTTAGGCAAGAGCTGATCTTTGTTTTTCATTTTATCGATTTTATTTACCACGAGAATACATGGGATATTAGTAATTTTAGCAATATTTTTTTGCACCAATTCATCGTCTTCTGTCCAGCGATTAGCATCAATTATCCACACAATGACATCAACATCGCTTAACACATCTTCGGCAGTTTTATTCATTAATTTACTGAGCAGCTGCTTGTTTTTTTTATGCATCCCGGGTGTGTCGACAAAAACAAATTGATAATTACCTGCAGTTTGAATACCTAAGACGCGATGTCGAGTAGTCTGAGGCTTATTTGAGGTGATGCTAATTTTATGCTGCATTAGCTTATTTAATAAAGTTGATTTACCAACATTAGGCCGCCCAACCAGAGCTATATAACCACAATAATCCATAACCTACCATAAAATAAAAATATTTTAACATTATATGCGTTAAATATACAGATACATGCTAAAATTAAATTAACATGATGATTAATGGATTAATAATGGAACTAGTACAAATCTTGAAACAACAGGGTATTGTTGATAAACAGGTATTAAATGCTATTGCTAGCGTGCCACGAGAAAAATATGTTTTAGAGCAGTACTTGAAGCAAGCATATGAAAATATTGCGCTGCCTATCAATGCCGGACAAACCATTTCTCAGCCCTACATTGTCGCCTATATGACCGAGAAGCTCATGCCGATTTCTGGCCAAAAAATTTTAGAGATTGGGACTGGCTCAGGTTATCAAGCAGCAATCTTGGCGCAGCTTGGCGCTGAAGTATTTTCAGTTGAACTCATTGCTGAATTAGCCAATAAAGCCTCAGAGACTTTACATAGCAATGGTTATAATGTGACAATTAAAATCGCTGATGGTCATGATGGTTGGCCAGAACATGCACCATATGATGCAATTATCGTTACCGCCGCTTCGCATCAGGGCATACCAAATAATTTAGTTAAACAACTTGTCACAGGCGGCAAAATGATTCTACCAATTTGCGCTGATGACACTAAGCAAACACATCTATATCTAATCACTAAAAAAGCAAATGGCACGATAAGCCAAGAACAGTTAATCGCGGTGCGTTTTGTACCGCTAGTAATCACTAGTAACTCTTAAGACTTCCTCTAAAGTGGTGTTTCCGGCTAGTACTTGCAGCCAGCCATCATGACGGATGCTAGGACAAGTTTGCCGAATGTACAGCTCCATTGACTGCGGATTGTCTTCACGATGGATCATGCCTTTTAAAACATCATCACAAACAATTAGCTCATAAATACCTGTGCGACCATTATACCCAGTATGGTGACACTGCTCACAACCAGTGGCCTGAAAAATTTGATAGTCACTGGCATGAATGTTATCTAACCAAGCAAGTTTATCGGCGTTAACTGTAGTAGCTTTTTTGCAGTGCTGGCATAATTTGCGTACTAGGCGCTGAGCTAATACGCCAATTAAACTTGTTGATAACAGAAAAGGTTCAACGCCCATATCATGCAAACGTGATATTGCCCCAAGTGCGGTGTTAGTATGTAATGTTGATAGTACTAAATGACCAGTCAAACTGGCTTGAATCGCAATTTCGGCAGTCTCTAAATCTCTTATTTCACCAATCATAACCACATCGGGATCTTGTCTAAGAATAGCTCTTAATCCTTTTGCAAAAGTCATATCAATTTTAGCATTGGTTTGGGTTTGACTAATTCCTGGTAGATCAAATTCAATCGGATCCTCAATAGTTAATATATTATGAGTTTTAGAATTCATTTGACTTAACATTGCATAAAGTGAGGTTGTTTTACCAGAGCCAGTTGGACCGGTAACTAATAATATTCCATAGGGTTGTGTGATAATCGTATTTATTTTATTGAGGATGTTTGTTGGCATGCCAAGTAAACTCAAATTTAATTTTTGCGCTTGTTTATCTAGGATACGCATAACCACTCTTTCGCCATGATTGGCCGGCAAGGTTGAGACCCGCACATCGATTTGGTGTTCAGCAAGACGTAAGCTTATCCGGCCATCTTGCGGCAGGCGTTTCTCAGAAATATCAAGATTAGCCATGACTTTAATACGGGTTATCACCAACGGAGCAATATTGGGGTCAAGAGTTAAAATTTCGGTAAGCATGCCATCCATTCTAAATCGTACCGAAATGCTATTCTCATAAGTTTCTATATGAATATCAGAGGCTTTTTGGCGTACCGCTTGCATAAATAAAGCATTAATTAGTTTGATAATCGGCGCATCATTTTGAGTGTCTAATAAATCTTGGTGTTTAGGAATTTCTTTAATTAGTGAATTTAATTCTAAATCTTCTCCTAACCATTCTTGATGCTGGCTCAGAGCCGATTGCTTTTGATAAAAGTTAGTCATTTTTTTGTTAAATTCAGACTCTGCTAAAGGAGTAAAAATAAGCTCAGCCTCTTGAAACACACGCACAATTTCATTAAGCACAGATATGGATGTAGACGCTACATAATAAACTTTATGATCATCTGGCTCAATAAAGACATTGTGCTTTTTAGCATAAGAATAAGGAATTATATCAATAATCATATTATTTCTGCGCTAAATTAGCTTGTCCTGAAAATGGTTTTGGTAATACTTCTGAGTGCCATGGCGCGGCAACAGTATCTCTATCTTTGGCATTATAGCTTTCTTGGCTGCGTATAAATTCAAGCTGGTCCTGGCGTAAGTGCTGATATTTCCCACTTGAAAATAACGCCGTGTCATTATTGCTTTTCATGATATAAGGCCTGATAAAGACCATCAATACTTTTTTAGTACGATTATTGATATTGTGTTGAAATAGTCTTCCAAGACCTGGTATGTCTTTTAGTATTGGAACATCAGTGTTGTTATTGGATAACTTATCTTGCGCTAACCCCCCCAAAACAATAATATCTCCGGACTGGACATGCACTGAAGTTACAATTGCACTGATATTAAATACAGGCACGGTCCCTGGATCTATAAGTTGATCGTTTTGTAAGGTATCATTTCCTTGATCAATTTGCATTTGAATGCCATTATCGCGGGTAATTTGCGGACGCACATATAAGTGTAACGCAACATTGACCCGGTCAAAAGTTGTGTATGGGCTTGCTGTTGTCGTGCCTTGCGCATTATTAGGGTATGAAGAAGAGGCCACTGAAACCTGCTTGCCAATTAAGATTTTGGCTTGCCGATTGTCTAGTACCACAACAGAAGGTGTCGAGAGGATATTAGCTTTTTGTTCTCGAGATAAGGCATAGATTTGAGACTGAAATTGATTAATCGATGTTTTTGAGTTGATAATTGCAAATCCTGGGTTAAAAGTTTTAGGATCTTTGCTTTTCTGATCGATAGAACCCCACTCAATGCCAAGGCTATCAACAACCTCTGCATCAATTTCTGCGACCATCGCCTCAACTAACAATTGTGCGGGTTTTATGTCTAGTTGCTGAATAACATTCTTCAACGTTTTCAATACCGCAGGCGGACCATTCATGATAATAGAATTAGTGTTTGGTTCGCCGATAATTTGAATTGAAGGCTTAGTACTACCTTCGTTTTGTGCACTAGTGCCTTGTGTCGTTGGTGTTGCGTTGGCTGGCTGGCTGGCAAGAGAATTGTTTGGAATATTACTTCCTGATGGATTAGGTATCATATTAGCCGCCGGATTGGAGCTATCAAGTTGTGGTTGCGTAACTGTACCAATGGTTGTGCCCACCACACCACTAAAACCCGCTTGAGCGATACCTGCTAAAATTGGGACCAAATCTTCAGCGCGCATATAGTTTAAATATACTACCTGGGTGTTACTATGCGTGGCATTAGGATTTTGTTTATCTAATTCTAAAATTAACAGTCGTAGTCTTAATCTATCTGTTTTGTTGCCACTGATTAACACAGTATTACCTCTATCATCAGCTGCAATAATTGGGCCATTCCGCATACCACCAGAAGATTGCGCTTTAAGTAGTTCTTTTAAGGTGTTGACGACATCCATCGCGAGCGCATGCTTTAATTGCACTATATCAATACCATTGACTGATGATGAGTCGACTTGACTAATGATTTCAGCCAATTGACTTATATTCGAGGCTTTACCGGATAATATGAGCATATTAGAAGGTCCGTAAGCACTAACTGTACTCCACTGCGGCATTAATGGGCGTAGAACTGGAACTAATTGATCAGCGGGAACATAATGTACAGGAATAACCTGAATCATTAAGGCGTCATCCATTTTTTTGGTATGTAGCAACGGATTCGAAAACGCCGCTTCCGTTCTGCCATCCATAATCGGTACAATTTTAATGACATCGCCTTGAGGTATGGCAGAAAATCCTGCTAACTGTAACATAGATAAAAATACTGGGTAGATATCTTTGTCAGCAATCTGTGAATTGGAAATCAGAGAAAGTTTTCCTTGCACGCGTGGGTCGATAAGAAAATTTTTCCCGGTCATTTTAGATACTTCCTGAATAACTGCCCGAATATCAGTTTGTTGTAAATTCCAGAAATGTCCTGTTTGGTTAGATTGGACCGCTGGCTTGGTTAATAATTCGGTATTTTCTGCTTGTGAATTACTATAGATAAAAGATAGTAAAAGGATAAAAATTTTGAGCATAAGTCTTCATTAGCAACTAAAAAGGAATTTGATTGTAATAAATTTTATAAAATAATACTAGAGGAATAGATAAAATGGTGGCTATGGGTAGACTTGAACTACCGACCTCAGCATTATGAGTGCCGCGCTCTAACCAGCTGAGCTACATAGCCAACGGAGCATATTCTGCGGTTTTTTAACTGCTCTGTCAAGTAAAAAAATTGCTATTTTTTGCGATGCAAGCTTTTGCTTTTAAATTGATATACACAAAATAGCTTAATTGTATTAAAATAACGAACAATATTAAATTTGCAAAGGTGTTGCGGAAATGTCAAAAAAACTCTATATCAAAACCAATGGCTGTCAAATGAATGAGTATGACTCTAGTAAAATGGCTGATGTTTTACATGCATCGCATGGTTTAGAAGTTACAGATAACCCCCATGAAGCAGATGTGATTCTGCTAAATACTTGCGCTATTCGTGAAAAGGCGCAAGAAAAAGTATTTTCACAATTGGGACAATGGCGTGAAATAAAGAAAAAAAATCCTAACATAGTCATTGGGGTAGGGGGATGTGTTGCTAGCCAAGAGGGCGGGGATATATTAAAAAGAGCTCCTTATGTTGACATGGTGTTTGGGCCGCAGACCTTACACCGACTTCCAGCTATGCTAGAAGAACGATGGCAGAAAAACAAGCCGGTAATTGATATCCGATTCCCAGAGATTGAAAAGTTTGATCACTTACCAGCGCCTCGAGCAGAAGGTCCAGTCGCCTTTGTTTCTATTATGGAAGGATGTAGTAAATACTGTAGTTACTGTGTAGTACCTTATACCCGCGGTGAAGAAATCAGTCGGCCTTTTGATGATGTATTAGCAGAATGTTTGCAACTTGCTCAGCAGGGGGTAAAAGAAATTAATCTTCTTGGGCAAAATGTTAATGATTATCGTGGCATTAAGCATGATGGCGGTACTGCTGATTTAGCCTTATTGATTCATTATATAGCAGCCATTGATAGTATAGAAAGAATTCGCTTTACGACATCACATCCTATCGCTTTCTCAGATAATTTGATTCAAGCGTATGCTGAAGTTCCAAAACTTGCTAACCATTTGCATTTGCCCGTCCAAAGTGGCTCAGATAGAATACTTATGGCGATGAAGCGAGGTTACACCTCATTAGAGTACAAAGCAAAAATTAGAAAACTTAAAAAAGTGCGCCCAGATATTCATTTATCAACTGATATTATTGTTGGCTTTCCTGGCGAAACCGATGAGGACTTTGCTGCCACGATGAAGTTAGTACAAGAGATGGATTATGATACCTCCTTTAGTTTTATTTACAGTCCGCGTCCAGGAACGCCTGCCGCAAATCTGCCAGATGATACACCGATGGAAGTTAAAAAACAGCGCTTACAAACCTTACAAAATCAACTCAATGTGCAAACACAGGCGCATGCACACTCTTTAGTCGATTCTGTTGTCAGGGTGTTAGTGACAGGTCGTGCCAAAAAGAATCCTAATCAATGGGCCGCACGTACAGAATGTAACCGAGTGGTAAATTTTGATGGGCCAAGTAATTTATTGGGGCAAATGGTACATATAAAAATTGCTGAGGCGTTACCAAATTCATTACGTGGTCGTCTTACTGATGTTTGAGTTTAGTGAAGTTATACCAGAGGACTATCATAAACTCCGAGTCGATGCGGTATTAGCCAAGTTGTTTCCGGACTATTCGCGCAATCAATGGATTGATTGGCTAAGAAAAGGCTTGATTTTTCATCAAGAGCAGCCGCTTAGTCCAAAAAATAAATTATCTAGTGGGCAAATAATTTATGGCTCAGTGCCAATAAACATTCCGTATGTAAAAGCACCAGCACAAGAAATGCCTTTGGACATTATCTATGAAGATGAGTTTTTATTAGTTATTAATAAACCGCATGGTCTTGTTGTGCATCCTGGCGCCGGTCAAATTGATGCTACTCTTATGAATGCATTATTGTATCATGATACACGTTTGGAGTTGTTGCCGCGCGCCGGTATTGTACATCGTCTTGACAAAGATACAACCGGCCTTATGGTTATTGCAAAAACTGCTGCGTGTTATCAGTTATTAGTGCACGCCATGAAAGAGAGGCTGATCAAACGTGAGTACCAGGCATTAGTGCATGGTAAATTATTATCAGCGGGAACTATTCATACTAAATATGGTCGTAGTCCGAAAAATCGTTTAAAGATGGCAGTAACTAAAGAAGGTAAAGAAGCCATTACTCATTATCAAATTGCGCAAAAATTTGCACAACATACTTTACTCCGGGTGCGTTTAGAAACCGGCAGAACTCATCAAATTCGCGTTCATCTTGCCTATTTAGGGCACTCTATCGTCGGGGATAAGCTCTATGGAAAAACTACCTTTGGGCAAGGAGTAAATTTTCCAAGACAAGCACTACATGCTTGTGAATTAAAATTTATTCATCCAATTAGTCAAAAAGAATTGACATTTGTGGCTAATATACCCGATGATTTTGAATTACTTCTTGAAAAATTAACTGAATAATGCACATTATTAAACCAAACTGGTCGGTGCCTCCTAATATAAAAGCGTTTACTGTTGCGCAAAGCACACCCCAAGCGCTCCAAGAAGAATTTTCCGCACTCTTTGTCGAGCAAATACATTCTAATATCTGCGTTAATAGTGATGAATCTCAACTTGTACCATGCGATGCCATAATAACGGCAACAACAAATAAACCCTTAGGAATTTTAACAGCAGATTGCTTACCAATTATTGTGGCACATAAGCATAAGCCAGAAATTGCCAATATCCATGCCGGCTGGCGGGGGTTATACAACGGCATCATAGCAAGTACTTTTCAAAAGTTAACCGATATTCCGAGTAATTATTTAGTTTGGATAGGGCCTGCAATTTGTGTTGAGTGCTATAACGTCAGTGATAGTTTTAGAAAAGATTTTTTGGTCAAACATCCGCACCTCACTAATGAATTTAAAAAAAACCAAGACTGGCATTTTAATCTAGCAGGTGCTGCTGGTGAATTGTTAAGGAATATTGGAGTGGTAGATATTAGCTACTCACAAATATGTACTTATGAAAATGAGCAATTGTCTTCCTTTAGAAGGCAAAAAAATAATGCGGGTAGATTAGCAACCTTAATATGGTTGGAGGAGTAACTAAATGAAATATGTAAAATTAGTGTCAACTATGTGCCTTTTTATTGGTTTTACTATAAGTCATGCTGCACCTATTGCTAAAGGGATGCAAAGTTTATCTCCTATGCTAACTAAAATCATGCCGGCAATTGTTAATGTCTCTGTGCAGGGCAAGGCACCAGGGCAATTTATAATTCCAGAGAATGCACGGCCATATAATAATCCGCCGCCAGAGTTTTTAAAACCACTGCCGTTTACCTCCATAGGATCAGGGGTGATTGTTGATCCGCAAAATGGAATTGTAGTAACCAATAGCCACGTTATTCGTAATGCAGAAATTATTACCATCACATTAATAGATGGTCGACATGTAAATGCGCGAATGATAGGCGAAGATCCGAGCACTGATGTGGCGGTTTTGCAGATTAAACCAGAGCGTTTACAGTCATTACCAGTTGGAGATTCTGATAAGGTTAAAGTTGGGGATTTCGTTGTTGCTATCGGCAACCCTTTTGGCCTTAATAGCTATGGCAACAGCCAATCAGCTACTTTTGGCATAATCAGCGCGATTAAACGCAGTGATCTTAATCTTGAAGGAGTGGAAAATTTTATTCAAACGGATGCGGCGATTAATCCTGGAAATTCAGGTGGAGCACTTGTTTCAACCGAAGGGGAGCTAATTGGCATTAATACAGGTATTGTTTCACCATCAGGCGGCAACGTAGGCATAGGATTTGCCATTCCAATTAATATGGTACGTGATATTACCCAGCAAATTCTACAATTTGGTTCTGTACAACGAGGCATAATGGGGATATTTGTGCAGCATCTTACTCCTGAATTAGCAATTGCTATGGGTTATAAGCAAGATCAGCTTGGGGCACTAATTGCGCAAGTTAATCATGGCTCAACCGCAGAAGAGGCGGGTTTACAGACAGGCGATATTATCACCAAGATTAATGAAACAACGATTACCCAAGCTAGTCAAGTTAAGGCCACTATAAGCTTGTTACGTTCTGGCAGTCAGGCGAGAATTGCCATCCTTCGCAATGGCGTTGCTAAAGTATTAAATGTCATGGTAAGTGATATTAGGAAATTTGAGCAGCAACTGCAAGCCACTAACCCATTTTTATTTGGCTTAGCTTTGAAAAATTTTGAACAAGATGCGCCACCAAATGGTTTAGTACAAGGCGTGCAAGTTATGGGCGTGCTAGAAAATACTGCAAGCTGGCGCGCTGGTTTAAAGCCTGGAGATGTCATTGTTTCTGCAAATAGAACGCCCACAAAACAGCTTGAGACTTTACAGCAAATGGCTAAAAATGCTAAAAAACAATTACTCTTACAAGTGCTGCGCGGGGATGGTGCGTTATTTATTTTAATTGATTAAAGGCGATATGCAACTCAACTGGTTTCTTTAAAAATAGCTTTAATAACACATGGCAATAATTTTGCAAATAATGCTTATTTATGCTATTATGTTAATTAATAAGTCAGTTATTTGGGGAAACACATGAGTCCAATGTCAGTAGCTATATCTAACTTAACATCAGTTGCTGTATTAGTGTTTATCCTCGGTTTCTTAGGGGCCAGAATCAAGAGCGACGTAAGAATTCCTGAGGCCACCTACCAAATGATCTCAATATTCCTCCTCTTTGGTATTGGCCTTAAAGGTGGACATGCTCTTAAGGATACATCCTTCTCTAGCTTTGCAGGACCAGCCTTTGCCTCGCTTGCTTTAGGCTTCCTTATTCCAATATTTGCTTTCATCGCTTTAAAACTGTTTAGTGGTATAAGCAATTTAGATAGAGGTGCAATCGCAGCCCATTATGGATCAACCTCGCTTGTAACTTTCAGTGCGGCGCTACTTTTTCTAGAAAATAGCTCCATCAAGGTTGAAGGCTTTGCGACATCACTTCTCACGATTATGGAGATTCCCGGAATTATCGTTGGAGTTTATTTAGGATCTCGCCATCGTGATCAGCATATCCAATGGGCTAAGACACTTCATGAAGTCGTCACAGGAAAGAGCATTCTCCTTTTAGTTGGTGGATTGTTAATTGGTGCTTTTACAACACATGCCGGATATTTAAAAGTCTCACCATTCTTTATCGATCTTCAGTCAGGATTCCTCGCTCTTTTTCTTCTCCATCTCGGTTACTTGGCAGGTAGTAATTGGGTTGAAATTAAAAAAGTGGGTATCAAGCTTGCGATTTTTGGATTTTGTTTCGCAGTCTTTGCTGGAACGCTAGGAATTATTGGTGGACACTTTGCTGGCCTTTCTGTAGGCGGAGCGACAATTCTTGGAGTTCTATGTGCAAGTGCTTCATATATAGCAGCACCTGCTGCTGTCTCAGTAGGTCTTCCTGAAGCAAACGCACCCCTGGCCCTGATATCCAGCATTGGCATAACTTTTCCATTCAATCTCTTAATTGGTATTCCTCTATATCTAGAAATTGCTAAGAAAATTTATGGTCTATAGTTTAGTCGCTAAGAAAAATAGGCAATGTGTTAAATGCTTGCGTCATTTAGTCTAGTCATCTTATTGGACTTCATTAGGGCACATTGACTTTATAATGAAAGCTAAGTATAATCAAGTTTCATGAATTTCTACCTATGGTGGTTTATGCCATTTTTTGAAGTAAATACTGATACAGAAGTATTATGTTACATTCCCTCTGGTAAAGTAACCAATACAGACCGACAAGAAACTCAATTCATGCAAGAGGGTGATACTTGTTGGTTTTATTCAACTAAGAGATTAGCTAATGCAACTGGTTTTAAGCTAGAAAATCCTACAGAAAAACAAAGATATGAACTAATATCAAATTTTAGAAAAACACAAAGTAGACTAGATCAAGCTGTGTTATTAGCTGCAACTTTGTTAGCAAAAAAATGCTCGACAGATAAAATTTATGCTACAGCTCTAGCAACATTATGCATTCAGAGAGGCTTAATTCAAGCATTCAAATTTAGCCCCAGCATTATACAAGCCATTTTGTCCTATATTGAGCCAGGAAGAATTGTTTTTTCTAGGCAATTTAAAGATTTAAGAAGTGACGCAGAACTTATTCAAGAACTAGTAAAGCGATACATAACTTATAACACTGCACCAGATACTGACAATATAGAAACTATTAAAGCTATTGTACGCTGGTTAAAAAAACGTAATCCTTATCAGAGTAAACTCTTAGAATGTGCTTGTAACACAGCAGACGGATTAAGTAGTCTAAGTAGCACAGAATTTTCAGGAGACTCTCAACATTGGTCTCGAGAACAAAGAAAACTAATTGTCCATACAACAAGTGCAGCTTCAATTGATCCTTTCTCAAGATTGGTCACAAAACAACAGCCTTCGGTTATAATTTTAGGTGAAGTTCCAGAAGAAAATAGACCGGAAGAACTTAGCGTGGAACAAAAACAAGCCCTAAGAACAAATGCTCTAATAGATTTCAACCATAAAATTACTAGAGAAATGTTAAATTTATATCACATGAAAAGAACCACGTTTAGCACATCAGAGGAATTAAAAGATCAGTTGAAAACACATGGCCCTGTTGTTATAAGAGGTTATTATGGTGAAGATTTTTATACGAGCTCAGCACATCTATTAAAAGAACCGAATGGTAGTGATCAAATTTTGGGTACAAGAAAGCTAATGGGCTGGAGCAAAAATGAAGTAAAACAACCCCATAAAATTGATCTTAGCACAGAACACATGATTATAATTATAGGAATTAAATATAATGTAGAACAACCTAATCTATCTAGAGTGATATTTATGGATCCTGGAGATGCTAGCTTTCCTAATGAAGAAAGAAAAGCTTACAGCATGAGCTTTGAAAGACTAGTCGAAAATAGATCTCTTGATTATAATGATTCATTAACAGCACATTACTCATCTTCGGATAACTTTCCTGAAAAAATATATAAGCAGGAAACTCAAAAAATACCAATGAGTACCACACAAAGTTTATTAAGATTTGGTCTAATGGCATCAATTGGCGTTGCTGGTGCTGTTTACACAGCATATAACTACTCGTTGCGATAATAGTGTCTAACTCAGCTAAATAGACAATTAAATCGCAATTTGCCACCTCTTTTAACTTTTAAAAGAGGTGCTGCAATAGAAAGTAAGGGCAACTCATCGGAACTGTATAAATAGGCTAAAAAAATTATTTTCATAATTAAAATCTCATATTATCTCCAATCTGTCAAAAAATATTATTCCAAAAACTGAAAAATTTATTTTTGTATTATAACAAACCCTTTGTGGTCGAAGTGTGGCGTAATTTGTGGGCGATAATGTGTAAAATAATTTTATTTTGCACATTTCGTCCATCATATTACCCATGCGTCCCGTTAGGGTCGTCCATAAAGAACTCTTTTTATATTGTTTTTAAAACAAAATTAGAAACTGCAATTAACCCTAGAACATTAGCTTCTCTGGAAATCGGTCCGGGTAACTAATTGCAAAACGGTTTAAGGCCTGTTTCCAGTCCTTGATAGGTAAGCACTACAAAATCCCACTCTATGACCTAGTATAAAATTGTAATATTGTAGTTTTCTAGCAATAACTAGGAGTTATATATTTTTATAATTAGTATCACGATAAATTAAAAATTTTTCTCTGGAA
>Ga0214917_10001405_pt1 | contig 30863 bp, 31 predicted proteins | sample LL_1208_BB_MetaG_FD_177983 | JGI IMG/M metagenome (GOLD analysis project Ga0214917, IMG submission 177983) | Freshwater microbial communities from Lake Lanier, Atlanta, Georgia, United States - LL_1208_BB | ecosystem: Environmental > Aquatic > Freshwater > Lake | place: USA: Georgia | collected... | reverse complement strand
ATGATGTTCGAATACTGCCAGCTGAAGTATCAGTATTAATTGATGCACCAACTGTTGATTGTATTTTTGTTGATGCAAGGCGTGATCTTCCAAATACCAAAGCATTTACTAAGTTAATTACTACAACTGGAGTTTCTACGCCAATTGTTGTTATTACCACCGAAGGCGGCTTATCCGCTGTTAATGCTGATTGGCAGATTGCAGATGTAATTTTAGATACCGCAGGCCCAGCTGAGGTTGATGCTCGAATTAGAATTGTTATTGGCAAAGATGCGCTAGTTCAGTTGGCAAAAAATCCTGCCCTTAAAGAGATTAGAAGTGGTGAGGTAGTAATTGATGAGGATTCATATACTGCCAAGATAAAGGGGCGCACCTTAGATCTAACCTTTAAAGAGTTTGAGTTATTAAAGTATCTAACACAACATCCAGGCAGAGTATTTTCTAGATCTCAATTACTTCAAGAGATCTGGGGTTATGACTACTTTGGTGGCACAAGAACTGTTGATGTTCACATTAGACGCCTTCGCTCAAAGCTAGGACCAGAGTTTGAGGCGATAATTGATACAGTTAGAAATGTTGGTTATAGATTCTCATCAAGTAATACTGCTGGTAGTAATCAAAGTACTGCAGATCTAAGTTAGTGGTAGTAAATCTCATAAAGTTTATTGGCACACTGCTATGAGCGTGCAACATTTTGCAACATTACAAGCAAATCAGCGCCAGCAGGTATTTGATTTAATTCAGCGATCTACCATATTTGATAACTCACCACCTATTGCCGAGCACATTCTACTTCACCTTCGCCATGGTGGTGATAAATCAGATTCACATTTAGTAGTAGAAGAAAAATCCAAAGTAATTGGTTATGCCCACCTAGATCAAACCGATCTAGTCGCTGGCCCAGCTGTTGAGTTAGTAGTAGATCCAGATCATAGAAGCTTTGGTATTGGTAAGCAGTTGTTGAGTAAGGCAGTTGAAATATGTGGGCAAAACTTGCGGCTATGGGTGCATGGGGAAAATGAGGCAGCAGCAGCTCTTGCCAACTCATTTAATTTTGAAAAGATCAGAACCGTATTACAGATGCAAAAACAGTTAACTGATATTGAAAAACTACCAGATATTGATGCAGCGATAATTATCAGAAGCTTTCTACCAGGCCTAGATAGCAATGATTGGCTAACTCTTAACAACAAGGTATTTAAAGATCACCCAGAGCAATCAGATTGGCAATTATCTGATCTAAATCATCGATTAGGTGAGGAGTGGTTTGATGAGAGGGGATTTTTTATCGCATCCTTAGATAATCAAATGATTGGCTCAACCTGGACCAAAATCCATGGCGCACTTACCCATGATCATGGCGGCGCGCATGATCATCCAGCAATCGGTGAGATCTATATAGCCGCAGTAGATCCAGCTTATTCAGGTAGTGGATTAGGTAGGGCGCTGACAATTACTGCACTTAATTACTTAAAGTATCAGGGATTAACAGATGCGATGTTATATGTAGATTTTGACAACACAAGAGCACTTAAGCTTTATAAATCACTAGGTTTTACTGAGAGTGGTAAAGATATTTTGTATAGATTAAAATCTTAAGTTTTAAAAATTGTTTTATTGAAAGTCTTCACTAAAAGTAAATGAGGCTTCAATATAGCTATCCCCGGTAATCCTAAGTAATTGCGCATTTGGGGGTGCTGTAACTGGTTCTATACAAATACCATCTTCATGCATGTCATAGACCGTCCAATATAGTGCATCTGATTCAATACTTAAAACAGCTGCCCCTGGCCAGGTTATTGTGGGAGCGCCAATAATTTCAGTAAAGGTGTCATCCCAAGGCCCATCTGGTTGTGGTGCAAACTCACCGGTTGGCACAAAATTACTATCACGAAGTAACATTTTGTTAGCTTTAAAATCTAATTGGGCACTATCACCCTTACCAATATCTCTAGCAATCCAAGGATGAAAACCTAATGAAAATGGCAGATCACAACCATTGGCCTCATATTCAAGTGACCACCTTAGGGCATCATCTAATATCTCATAATGTTGGATAACAAATGCACCATCATAAGGAGCTGGAAACTTTAATAATTGCCGGCCATCTCCTAAATCCTGCCAGGATGAGTAAAAGCCATATCCATGAATTGCATTTGGATGATCATATGTTGTTGGAAGTTGAAACTTATTTCCTAGAGAATTCCAAACCACGCCATCTTTAACTCTGCCCGCCCAAGGCGCCATTGCATACCAACCCCAACCTCTTATATCGCCATTAAATGGGGTAACAAATTGCATATCTCGCCACTGCAAAGCGGCAAGTCGTGCGCCTTGATCTAGATCAATTGCAATTGATATTTGATCGCCATCAATATTAAGCATCTTTTTTTAAATCTCATCTTTACCTGGGGGAAGAGCGCCAGCTCTAGAAACTGTAATAGCTGCTGCCTTTGCCGCCCGATCTAACATTGAAGCTAATCGATCTTTAACTAACTTATCTAGCCCATCTTCAATAATTGCCTCAACCAATATCGCACCGACAGTATCTCCAGCACCGACAGTATCTGCTACAGCTACCTTTTTAGCATCCACACTTATCTTCTCATTTTTTCGATACCCAGCTAATCCTTTATCACCAAATGTAACTACAACTAGCTCTGGCCCCATACCAAGCCATCTCTTAGTAACAACCTCAATCTCTTCTCCAGGATAAAGCCAGTAAATATCATCATCACTAACCTTTACTGCACTAGATATACCAACCCATCTTTCCACCTGCTTTACATACTCAATTCGATTATCCATAACCGCAGGTCTTATATTTGGATCAAAGACTAAAGGTGCCACTTTTGCTACCTTAGAAGCCCACTCAAAAAGAATTGATGCTGCTGGCTCAATTGCAGTAACTAATGTGCCGATATGTAATAGAGATGGTTTATGAATTGATGCATCAGGTAGCCAAGAGTGAGAAAAATCAAAGGTAGCAGTACCTTCAATTACAAACTCATATGTGGCCCCACCTTGTGAGTTAAGTGAGACAATTGCTAAACAGGTTGGCTTATCTGAAGACTTAACAAAATCTAATAAGACACCATCTTTGTGTAATTGCTTAAGTGCCATTTGCCCATACTTATCAGTTGAAATACCATCTATAAATTGATTAGCAATGCCAAGCTTTGCTAATGCCTTAGCAGTATTAGCTGGGCCTCCTCCAACAACAGCTTTGCGCTCTGTGCCATCTGGAATTAAATCTATTAATACCTCACCACATACCCAAACACATCTAATTTCACTAGCTACATCCACGATCTACCACAATGTATGTAAAATATTTTTAAAACATCTAGCATTAGAAATGAACGCAATTGGCTAATCAAAATTTGCTAAGATTTCTTATCTAGTAAATTTTTTACCAAATCAATCCCAACTTGGTTGGGATTGATTTTAATTGTATCTTCTAGATATTTACGTGAATTAATAAACTGCCCTGTATTATACTCAAGTACTGACATCCCTAGTAGATATACGGAATTATAGCGATCTAGCTCCAACGCTTTTAACATATCTTGTTTAGCTTGAGTAAGATCATTTTTGGATTCATAATACACTGCCCTCATATAATAGGCTTGATGCGAAGTTGGGTCGTGTTCAATCAATTTTAGGGCCAACAAGTATGCATTTTCAAAATCTTTGGCTTGCGAAACTTTTACCGCCACATCTTCTAATGTTTGAGCGACTATAACTTTAGAATCATAAACATTTTTCAATGCAAGGCTACTGTTATTTATCAAAAATTGATAAGCGTTATACTCAAATTTAAATATTTGTATACCATAAAGTATAAGTATCATAAATATTGAGGCACCAAGTGTCCTTACTAATTTTATATTCATGAAGAGCACGGTTTTAACATTTTTTTCTGAATAGCCTTTTACACTGGAGCCGATTATAAAGCCAGCCGAAATATAGCCAATAATTGTTAAGGCTAAATGGTCAACACTTATAAATGATTGCACCAAGTAACCAAACCAACAAAGACTTACAAAAAGCAGATTTGAAGTCGTTTCGCTATGTTTTACAAGAATGACATTTTTTATAGCCAATCTTGTTACAAGAAAAATAAAGATAAGCCACAAGGATGCGGTTACAACTCCGCCGTTTACTAATTGATCAAGTATGACATTGTGAGAACGATCTGGAGCAGTAAACATACCTTCCTGCCTAACTAATTCTTCAGAACGATATATTGTTGTGAAATTCCTCAGATTGTCTAATCCAATTCCTATAATTGGATGATGGCGCCAAATATCTAGACTTAAATTCCAATAACTAAGCCGTTGTTTCACGCTAGCATTGGTGATAAACCAATTCGATATATTGGCTAAATTAAAAATTATCGCAACTATTACAGAAGATGAAATAAAAAAAATCATTTTTTTATACTTGTTGAATAATCTATAGGATTTTTCTCGGAAATAGATCAAAATTATGGTCAAATTAACACCAACTATTAGCCAACCTTGCAATGACTGAGTCGCAAATAAAAGAAATAAGGATACGACTAAAATTAATATATTTGAGAAAAAATATTTATGCTTGAAAATCAACATTAGGCACAACCCAGATATAACTATTCCAAGATAAGCACATGTAAAATTTGGATTTGTCAAAGTAAGTGTTAATGCCCCCTGATAGGTTAATTTTGTTTCATAAGGCAGTAGTTCAAAAAAATCTAGGACCCAATATATAATTAGGCCATAAATTGATATTGTGACCATTAATCTGAAATCATTAATTTTGCCTAATTCTAAATTAGACACTATTGTAAGCAAAACTGCAAATGAAATAATGGCAATAAATCCACCATTTCGCATATATGTACCTAACAGGAATGAATTTAGGTCATTTAAATTAATTAATTGCAATATTCCATAAGAAGCCACAATTAGCCATGGGATTAGCACTATTTTAGATTTAATTTTCAAATTTTCTGGATAAAGCATAGTTAAAACAAAAGTTCCAACCACAACTGCAGCTAATTTCGGAAAGCCATTTACATCATGTAATCCGGGTCCAATAGTCAATGCTGTCAATGGAATGATTAAAAAAGAATAATTGGATCTCTTATGACTCCTAGATAACATTCTCTAATCCTAGTGTATGCTCATGTATTTTTTAGAAGGATAATCTAGAATTTTCAGCTTAAGTCAATATACTTTTCTTTTGAAAATTTTGTTGCGGTAAAAAGTATTGAGCCTAAAACTTTTGAAGGTTTAGGCTCAATACTTTAGAAGTAGTTTTTTACTTCATAAATTAACTTTAAAGATTTTACTTCTTCAAAATTAACTTTTGCAGCGCTTGGATTTGCTTATTGATTGATGCTATTAAAGCAACAATTGACTTCAAAACATCTGCATTTGAAACCTCTGTGGTTGAAGAAACTACTTTAACAGTTCCAATCGTTGCAGATTGTGGAGTTGCTGTAGTCACATCAACAGAGTAGGCATATGAACCAGCTGTGTTGAGTACAGAGTACTTACAAGTTCTAACACCATTGGTTACAGTGCTTGTTGCAACACATGGTGTGCCTGCAAACAAAGCCAAGCCGGCTGTGTTTGTATCAAGTGACAATCCAGTTAGAGGAGTTCCTGTTGCCATTAGGTTTCCATATGCATCCTTTAACGTAATCGTTAGGGTTGCAACATCACCAGTTGCGTATGATGCTTTATCCCAGGAAGCTTCAAAAGAGTTTGTTGCCCCTCTAGAAACCGTCACGGAAGCAGTATTTGAAGTAATAGTCGCTCCTGCCGCATTCGTTAACTTAATTGAGTAAGTACTTGCTCCACTTAACGAATTAGCTGGTACCAGTAGCGTTGTATATCCATAACCAACTGAACTTGATTGATAAGCCGCATATGCGGTTTGTTCAGTGGTTGCAGATAAGGTTGAACCTACAAGAGCACCAGTTGCAGCATTAATTACAGGATGGCTTGTTAGCGTTACACTATTTCCCGCTGCATCTTTTGCGGTATAGATCACACAAGCATCACCAATATTTGCTTCAGATGTATCGGTTGCTTGATCAACACTAAATGAAGTACATGATGTTGAATTGATCGTTAATGTAGCTATATCACCAGTCCACTTAATTGTTTTGGTTGCAATTACTGCACCATTTAGTGTAATCGTGACAACAGTTTCTCCAGCTGCGTTACTTGTAGGCTGCGCTACATAGAACCACATACGACCATCTGCATCATCAACAACACTGGCAAATCCAGTTGTCGCTGCTGCAATAATAGATCCGGTTGTGGTGGTTCCTGAAGCGGTTATATTACCCGCCGAGGATGAGGCGGTTACAGTTCCAGATGTCACGTTTTGACCATTCGAATCATCCAAATCAACCCAAATTACACCTACTCGTCCATTTGCGCAGGCTGATGTTGTGTCGTATGCATTTGTGCCAGAAGTTCCAACTGTGTCATTAACCATACAGGCTTGCTGGTAAATGTCACTCTTTGACGCTGCATATACACCTACGCCACTTGAGGCAACAATTGAAATACTCCATGAAGCCACCAAGGTACCATTTGTCGCCGTATCCAAGCTAGTGATATTAGCACCTGAATAGATAGCGATAGTTGCAGTAGATCCAGCTGCAGCACTTATGTTAAATATTCCAGCAATAGCATTCGCTACTCTAGAATTTCTTGCATTTAGCGGCATAGTACCGGTAGGAGTTGTATCTTGAGTATAAACGGTCGCTGTGGAATTTAATTGCGAATAAGTTCCTGCGGTAGCTGCATACGCAAGAGAGGCTCCACCACCTGTTCCCACCATTCCACTTAAAGTTCCGCCTGTAACCACAACGGATAACCCATCAGTAGTAGTTACATCTTCACCTGTAGCAAAAAAAGCCAACTTGGCTCCAACTATTGCTTGACCTGTAGCGCCTGCACTTGCGGTATATACGCCACCAGTTGTAGTTAGTGAGCTTGTTCGTGTATCAGCTAACCAACCGATTTGTGAGAAGTTTTGGTCCGCTGTAGGGCCAATATTAGTTGCAACAGTTCCATCGCCATCAGCAGTTGTTGCAATCATTAGTATCTTCGGTATGTAACCGGTAGACACAAGAGCATTCGCTGCTGGAGCTGATAGTGAGCTTAATAAACCAGCTACTATACTCGAAACCGCAGCAAGTGCAATGCGTTTCTTTACTGTCTTATTAGACATTTTTTTCCTTTCGATAGTCAGATTTAGGAATTTCCTAAACCCGGCTCGAAGATCTCTCGATCTTCTAATTCCGACTTACCTGGCACACACGTGTAATGCCAATTAAGTAGGAAACCTATTTATTTTATTCAGTGGGGGTTCCATTTCCATCAAGTTTTTCAATTACCTGGAGCATTAGAGTCACAGTCTCAAGTTGTGCTACAGAAAGTTGCATATGGTCTGCATACTCGGCAGAACTAATACTTTGCACCTCAACTACTTGCTTAACTACTGTTTTTAAGATTGGAGTATTTTGGGTAGTAACTGATGGTAAATCTTGATCTCTAGAAAGTTGAGATGAGTTAGTGGTAATGGAGGTGTTTGCCTCATTACCAGTTAGTGAGTTAAGGCCCAAGAATGCGGTTAGTACAAGTATGAATGTTAGAGCAATCTTTGAAGATTTACCGGCAAGTTCAGTCGCCTTCTTATAGGTTGTAGATAAAAGATCCAATGCAGTCAGACCACGAGCCTCATCAATAACCAGTTCTGATAGAACTTTACGTAATGATGCACGAGCTCTAGAGACTGTGTGACGAACAGCAGACTCTTTAATACCAAGCTCTTTTGCAATCTCAGCAGTTGATCTGCCTTCAACCTCCCACATAACCAGGGCAGCACGCTCTGCAGGGGATAATAAGGAAAGTGCTTGGCGAATAATTGCCGCATCTTCTGCTGCAGAGATAGCTTGTGAGTGATCACCTGAAACCTGCCAAGCTGATTCAACCTCAGCTGAAGCATCATCTAATGCAACTAAATTTGGACGTCTATTCTCAGCACGGAATAGATCAATACATAGGTTTTCAATTGTGCGGTGTAGATAAGAAAGAGCGTGATCATTACTTGATAGCTCAGGGGCAGCAAGCATGAACTTAACTAACGCCTCTTGGGTGATCTCTTCAGCTTTCGGCTTATCCTTAACAATCCGATTGGCATGTGCAATAAGCTCAGATCGGTTTTGAGTGTAGAAGGATGAAAATTGGGCAACGCTCCAGGAAGCAGGAGTTGAAGACACAACTGCCTTAGATTTTTTGGCCTTAAATGCCATTTTTTGCCCCTTGCATAACCGGTTTTGTATTACAGAGTCAGCCGTCGCTGCCTCTACTCCCCTCTACGAACCACACCGCTAGTTGTCGCTCTATAAGGACAAAACGGACATTTTGATTTGATTACTAATTTAAGCTCAGGTGATATTGACTAGCAAAGTATAGCCGATGATTCAAAAATATCTGGGTTTCAGGGGTGTAGATGGTGGCGCCCTGGAAGCTTGTACAGCCCTACTTCTGCCAAGTGAGCCCATAAGATTTAAACATGAGACAGGTCGGAGTAATTGGTCAAGGTTACGTTGGCTTGGCATTAGCTACAGCAGCAGCTACTGCTGGGCACAAAGTTGTTGGATATGACACCAACAGTAATTTGGTTACTTACCTAAAACAGGGCAAATCTCACATAGAAGATGTTAAAAGTGAAACTTTGGAGAGATTAATAAAATCAAATCAATACCTACCAACAGATGACTCATCTAAGTTAATTAACTGTGACATGATCGTTATTGCTGTTCCTACACCCTTAACTATAGATCGCCAGCCAGACTTAAATTTTATAGAAGCAGCTATAGAAACCATTGCAAGTGAAATTAAAAGTGAAATACTAATCATAAATGAGTCAACATCCTACCCAGGAACCTTAAGAAAATTTATTGCTGAAAAAATTTATTCAACCACCGGAATTAAACATAGATACGCGGCTGCGCCTGAAAGAATTGATCCAGGAAATAATTCTTGGGATATAAGTAATACCCCAAGGATTATCTCTGGTTTGAATGACGCGACGACAAAAGAAGCTGAGGAGTTTTACTTAACTTTTACAAAATCGGTTAAAACTTTTTCAACTCCAGAGGTAGTAGAGATGTCAAAGTTGGTAGAAAACTCATTTCGCCAAGTAAACATTGCATTTGTAAATGAGCTAGCACAAATAGCAAATGTGTTTGGGGTTAGTATCAACGAGGTGCTATCAGCTGCCGATACAAAACCATATGGATATATGAAATTTAATCCCGGTGCGGGGGTTGGCGGACACTGCATTCCAGTTGACCCAACATACTTATCTTTTGAAGCAAAACGCTTAGGAGTTAATTCTATTTTTATCGAATACGCAAATAAAGTAAACCAAGAAATGCCTGCATATATTGTTTCTAGAATACTTAAAGATAACAATAATAACCTAACAAATAAAAAAATAATCGTTATAGGAGTTGCTTACAAAGCAAATGTTTCTGATACGAGAGAGACTCCTGCTTTAAAAGTTATTAACTTACTGATAAAAGAAAATGCACAAGTAGTTTGGCATGATCCTTTGGTAGATAAATTCAGTGACCAAGAGTCACAAGAAATTAAAGATCAAGATATTGCAGTAGTGCTTACACTTCATGAATTAATTGACATAGAAAAAATCAAAAAAATTAAGTATGTCTTTGATTGTACAAATAAACTAGATTGGGCAGAAAGCCTTTAGTTAATTATTGAAAAAATCCACAATATCTCTGATAATTTGATCAAGATCTTTTTTTGGTGCCCAATCAATTGCTAATTTTAGCTTAGTTATATCTGGTACTCGACGTAACATGTCCTCAAACCCAAATGGATAAGCCTCACTATAAGGAACAAAGTTGAATCCAGATGTTGAATTAGTAGCTTTAATTACTTTATGCGCAAGTTCTAAAATACTGATTTCGCCAATACCCCCCAAGTTATAAGCTTCACCTATTGATTCATCGGTTTTAGTAATTTTTAGCAAGGCATCAGTGACATCTTTCACATGGCAAAAAACCCTAGTTTGTGATCCATTACCATAAATATTAAGTGGTTGATTTGTAAGTGCGTTTTGCACAAACCTTGGTAAGACCATGCCATATTGTCCTTTTTGTCTTGGACCAACTGTGTTAAATAAGCGAACAGTAGTAACTCTAAGTTTTTTAGTTTTATGTAAAGCCATTGCTGTCGCCTCTTCAATAGCTTTAGAGTCACTATACGACCACCTTAATTTTTGCGGTGAACCAATTATTCGATCATCGGTCTCAGATAACGGTTGATTACTATTCTTACCATATATCTCTGAAGTACTTGCAATAACAATTCTCTTATTATACTTTGCTGCTGCTTTTAATACTACATCGCTTCCAATGATATTAACTGAGATTGACTCTAGTGTTGATTTTAAAATATTATCTACTCCTAAAGCTGCGGCCATATGAAATACTAGATCAACTTTTTCTACAATTTTATTTATAAGATTTTCATCTCTGATATCACCTTCCACAAAATCAATTTTTGATTTTGTTAGGTTTAAGTTATCTAAACTTCCTGTTGTGAGATTATCAATTACCGTCACATCTTCGCTGTTCATAAGTAAAGCATCTACTAAGTGTGAACCAATAAAACCTGCCCCACCAGTTACTAAAACTTTCATGAAGGCATATTAGTATAGAAATTCAATTATTAAACTCAAGTATCGCGTTTAATGCAATTTGTGAATCCGGACCGGTGAGCCACTCGTAGGTTTTATCCACGCCCTGCTCGAGGGTGGTAGTCGGAACTGTAAAACCTAAACTACTTAGCTTATCAATAGAAGCATGAGTAAATTTTATGTCCTCATCTGAAGGGGGGTACACATCAAAATCTATCCTTAAACCTTTACCTTTTAATATGCTCACTAAATCGGACATGCTTCGTGGAGAACTTCCCCCAACGTTGATAATCTCCAGATTGCTAGGAAATTCAATATTAATTGCTTCACTAATTATTCTCGTTACATCATCAATATAGGTGAAATCTCTTTGAATTGTTAATTCGGAAGCAAATCTAGATTTTTTGTTTTTTATACCTTTACCTAAAAACTGTAGTACTGCCATATCAGGTCTTCCCCATGGCCCATACACGGTAAAAAATCTCATCCCTATAAATTTAGTTGATTCCGAAGCAAAGTATGTTGCCATCATTTCATTAGATTGTTTTGTAATAGCATAGAAACTCTTTGGATAATACAAAATATCATGTTCTTCAAAAGGTGTTTTATTTTTTGCAGTGTAAACACTACTACTACTTGCAAAAATAAATTTAGAAACTTGCATTTTTGTTGAAAGTTTAGCAAGGTTATTAAAACCTACAATATTGCTATTAATATATTCGTTTAAATTGCTAGAATTTCCTCTAACTCCAGGCCTAGCTGCTAGGTGAATGACTACTTCTGGCCTAAATTCAGTGAATACTCTTGCTAATTCTTCAAACAAACATATATCAATTTTTTTTATTGATGAAGACAAGTCAAAATACTTAACTCTCTCGTACTTATAAATCGTAGAGTAATAATTGCTGAAATTATCTATACCTAAAACTTCATGACTTTGCTTTAAATAATTTAATGTAGGTGAGCCAATACTTCCTGCTGCTCCAGTTATCAAAATTCGCATTTTTAATTTTACCATTGTTTAATCGAGATTATTGTATAGGTCTACAAATAAAGAAAACTTATGTGGGCCCTGTCGGGATCGAACCGACGACCCACGGATTAAAAGTCCGTTGCTCTACCGACTGAGCTAAAGGCCCTAAAGTTTTGCACTATCAATCAATACTACATTGATAGTGTATTAAACACAATTTGATTGCAGTTTTTATACTTTGAGATAGATTTTTGCTTTGATTCTTTTATATACCAACCAGAATAGTTAGAAAAAACTGCACCAATTTGTCTGTAACCATAAATTAATAATACTTTGTTAATTTGGTTATCATTCCAAATTCGTTTAATATTTATGAATTTGAACTCAAATTCAAGAAAAAAGAGGAAGAAATTACGTCTAGTTCTACAGCTTCAATATCTATAAACAAAGCTTCAAATCCTGCACCATATGATTTTAAAATAGATTACAAGGAAATTATTTGTACTTGTGTAAAATTTTTCTTTATTCAGACAATTGTATTGTGTTTGGATTAAGAAAATACTTTTTAGAATCTTTGTCTCCTATAGCTGCGGCTTTGATTTTAAGTTAATCGCAACGAATCAATTCAAGTCTTTTAAAGATTGCTAAATCAGGCCCTATCTGCACACCTGTCCAATTTTTTTCTTTTGCTCAAAAATAGGTATCACAGCCGATGATTGGATTCTCCGCACCAATTTCTAAGTATCTTTTTCCTTCACCTAAATATAATAGAGTTACCAAATCAGAGTAGTTTCTGGAACTTAAAATTCATCTATTCCTAGCGATAAAATTAAAAAGATTGAGCTCTTCTGATTTATAACTCACACCTAATATCAAAGATATTAATAATTATCTCTTGATTACGAAGAACGTCTCTTAAATTATTAATCGCTAGATAATCTATTTTTAATCTCAGAGAGTACGGTTTGGTCCAAATCGCAAGGCAATTCTAAGCCATAAAGTCTTCGGTACAAAAGGTTTAGCCAATCGAAGTAAATTTCTATTAAATGGTAAATAAGGTCTAGTGTAATCTTTCACCTTCGATATACCTTTTGGTGAAATTAGAATATCTGTGCTCGCTAACCACATATTGATCGCAATCTGGTTATCTTTATGATTACGAATATGGACAGGAAAAGGTAAATCATTTATTGATTCATAAAATTTGGAGTTGTGCTGCATAAGTGAAGGAATCTTTCCTATATCTACGCTTAATAATATGGATACAATATTTCTGGTAATAGTTCTAATTTCATTCAATAAAGTTATTTCCGATCCTTCTATATTTATCTTTATGTAGATTTCATCCTCTGGTTTAGTGTTTGTATTAATGAAATCAGAAAATCTCATTGTTTTGACGATCTCACATTTTTTCCCGGTATTTTTTTTGTCAGAATATAAGCTTGCACCAATCGATCCAGATCCAAATAAATTAGCCTCACCATTATAATCTGTTATTGCGAATTGAAAAAATTTAATTCGATTATCTTTAAATTTATACAATTTGGTATTGCAATAAGTTGACGGTTCTACTGCGAGAATCAAGTCAAAACCATAAATTGGCCTTAGTGCTTCTTCTAAACTTTCGCCAAAGTGTGAACCGATATCAATAAATGTTTTAAGTGCCACTATTATTTATTTCCTTTTGAAATTATCAGATGTTTAACTGGTTTCAAAAGATCATGAAAAAGAATCAACCAATATAATGTTTTTGCCAAACTAATGCTCGTGGTATTAAGTTTTAGCATTTGAGCTCGAATTCTAGATTTTAAATCACCTATATTCATTATAGATTGATTTGCATTGAGTTTACCATAAATGAAAGTTCCGCATACTTCTGGGTTTAGTTCATTTAATTTTCGCAACACGTTCTCTGGATAAGTTTTTTTATTATCTATTTGCGGAAATACAATTTTTCTATAATAGTCAGAGGTAGTTATGTGGTTGTTATCACTCCAGTTATTGGTTTTTAAAAAAAATAAATCCCCTGATTTAATTTGTGTCAATTCTGTGTCCCGACCTAAAACTATATTGCTTCTTCTATTAAATCGTACGTGTTTAATTTTTGAATGATTTTCCATCGTTGAAATAATTTTTCGAATTGGTAAATCATTTATAAACATAAGGTCATCCTGTACAATTAAAGTGAATCTAGATCTAACAGCGAATTCAAATGCGTAGTAAAGGTTTCCGGAGAGATGGCCCCAATTTTCATTTACAGCAATGATTGCTCCTTCTGCCTCCATTTTTTTTACATTTTTTACAAATCTTCGGTAACTTATTTGATGCCAAATTGAATTATAATTTGGATTTAAACCATCCAATGCTATAATTAATCTATAACTTACTTTATTCGTTCTTAAATCCGTAATAACGTTAATTGATTCAATGGTTTTTTTCAAATTCACTATAGAGTTTAAATATGGGGAATAAGCTGTTGTAATAATCACATCTAATTTCACACCAGACTTATTTGTTTTATTGACCATAGTAACCTCCTATATTTACTTGCATATTTTTTCATATATCTAATTTAAATTTCCTTTGAGTTTTTATCTTGCCAAGTTTCTGACACTCTAGTCACCAAATTTGTAATACTTTTATTTGAAATTAAATAAGAATCGAAAATTCTTTTAAATTTTTTATCAGAGTAGTTGATAGAGTTCCTCCAATGATCTTTAGCATGGAAAGCACCTATTACTGCCCACATCCGTGCTTCATCTTTTTCTATAAGCCAATTTCTCGCAGTATCAGCAATTATTGATTCTTGGTTTTTTAATTCTCTATGCAAGCCAAAACGAAATGATTGTATTGGATGTGGATTAAGACAGTGATAACCAATTGGCTCCAAAAAACTAAACTCGTTACCAGACAAGATACTATATTTGTCACGATCAACTACTCGATCAGGATATAACTTTTTTCTTGGTTTATCAAAAACTACTTTACTTGAGAATACTCCCAGACCATAAATGTATTGTTTACTGAAATAATCTAGAAGGCGTAGCTGGAGTCCATCAAAATTATTTTTAAGTTTGTATTCAACTATTGATAATAATGAGCGTTCATCTTTGAGCACTGTGTCAGCGTCACATTTGACAAAAATTTCAAATTCGGTTCGCCGTTTATTCCAAATATCAAAAAGTGCTCTATGTGCCTTTGCCTCTGGTAAATTTGATAATACTATATGTTCGACTTGTACGCCAATTTGATTTTGGATCATAGATTTACACTGATCAATTTCACTTTCACCAGAATATAGCGTTCCCACCATTATTTTGGGTAATACGATTTTCATCTATTTTCCCATCTTTCTAGCTATAAATAATTGAGTTTTAAATAAAATATTGTAGGTTTTTGCAGGTAAAATGATAATTAAAAGATTTACGATAAAATATTTGAGTAAATATCTGTTTGAAGATTGATGTTTACATGATTCCCATATTTTAAGCAAGGATCGAAGTTTATATATTTCTATATATTTGATTCGAATTTTTTTTATAATCTGTGAATAGACTGTTAAAGTTTCTTTAATGAACATCCCACTCTGATTTATATTATAATGGAATAATGGTTCAGAAATTTTTAAAAATGGTACTTCATTAACCAACAAACGAATATTAAATTCCCAATCTTCTAATCCATTTCTAAAACTCTCATCATATAATCCAATAGTTTCAAATATTTCGATTGGAATTAACATGCAATATGGCAATTGATTTGAGAAAAGTTGCTCAAAATAATTATTAAAAGTTTGTTTTTTCCGCGAATTAACTCCTTCAACTTGAATATCAGAATAGATAACTGCAAAGCTATTCATATTCATAGCTGCTTCAACCATTATTTGAATCGCACGGTAGTCCAACCAATCATCTGAATCAAGTGGCAATACAAATTTTCCAGTTGCATGTTTAATCCCGGTGTTTCGCGCAACAGAAAGTCCTAAGTTTTGTTGATTAATCACAGTTACGTTAGTAAGTTTTGTAATCGATTCCAATTTTTGGAGTGTTAGTTCATCAGTAGAGCCATCATTTACTAAGATTAATTCGATTCTTGACCAACTTTGCTCAAATATAGAATTTAACGTTCTACCCAAAGTTTTTCCCGAGTTATAACAAGGTATAACTACACTTACTAATGGTTGATCAATCATACTTTTCAGATAAACAAATAGCCCAAATTTCGCCCCAGATCGTTGTGAGATTCAGTAATTTTAAGCCAGCCATATGAATTTCACTGGTAAATTGTGAAACCGTATGCTCAATCTTATGATCATCATCTTGAAAATAATTTATATCTAATTCTTTTCTAAGTGCTACTGACCAATGACGTTCGAAAGATGGAACCCTTATTAAAAAAGTTTGTGCTTTCGTTTGCTTACGAAGAACCATTAATGTTTCAATTCTATTGTCGATATGCTCCAGTACATTTGACAAAACAATATAAGTCCAATCTAGATTTGGATAAGGGTCAGTTATGTCTTGCAATGAATAACTAAGGTTTGATGGATTATTAGATTTAATTGCCTGATCTAGTCGCTCTTTATTGTTATCAATTCCCAAAACTATACTATGCGGCTTATTAATTGCAATGCTCCGAGCAACAGCTCCGTAACCACAACCAATATCGAGCACATTTCCACCGTCAATAATGTTATCAATAAAAAAATTATGGTAGCTCGTAAGCCGATGTTTTGGGTGCTCACCAAAGCCATATCGAATCGCTCTTTCGTTAATAATTAGACTTAACTTTTCTTCAAGATAGAATAATTCCCGTAAAGCAACATCTGGGGATTTGCTTCTTGATGTAATTACCATTAATGAAAAAATTATCGTTCTACTTATTTTATTCGGTATTAATTTCCAAACAGTTCCTAAAAAATGTGAAAAAATTAACAAATATTTTTTATACGAATTTTTCAAATTTATCAACCAATGATTCAAAAACTTGTCTATGTCTTTGGTACCAAAATTCTATTCCAAATTTTTCGATTGCTCTAGATCGTGAGGCGTCTGAATATCCAACTCTATCATCTATCACTTTATTCATTGCTTCAGAAATATCCTTTGGGTCTGGGGCATAAGGAATTTTATCCCAATCTTCTTGAATAGTTATACCAACTCCAGCATGTTCCCCAACAATCTCAGGAGTTCCTCCGCTTTTTGAATAAATTATTGGGAGCCCCATAGCCATTGCCTCAATTACTATGTTTGGACATGTATCCATATATTTAAGAGCAAAAAATGCATCGGAACTATCCATAAGATTAATGATTAAGTTTTGGTCAAAATTACCAAAAATTTCCATGTTTAGTTTGATTTTATTTAGCTCTATAAAATTAATCACTTCATCTTGCAATTGTTTACTACACCCTGCAATTATCAACTTTGAATCGATATTCGAACCTTGAAAATGACTGCTGGCCTCAATAGCTGATTTAATTTGATACATAGACTGACTTGAAAAATTTCCAGCAATTAAAAATTGTAAATTCTTTTTCTTAATTCTAGAAACTTGCGGCTTGAAAATCTCTAAATCGACTGCATTATATAAAACCTCGCCCGGCGGATCTATGGGTAAAAGGAATTTTCTTGCAGCTCTTCGAGCAAATTCACTTTGCCAAAATACATAATCTGCATTGCAATATACAATTTTATTTGGATAATTCTTAATTTCCCAATCTGTACCATACCACCCTTTAGAATATACACCGTTCTGATTTACAACGATTGGAATCTTTCTAGACTTAATTCTTTTTAAAGAACTTTCGGTCAAATATGGATAGTTAGATAGCACATATACAACGTTATAAAATAAAAATTTGGAAGGAAAAATTTTTTGAAGTCTTTGTATTTTAACTTTAGGTCCACCTTTGTAGCCAGCTAATCCTCCTCCATAGAAAACTCTTAATTTATCAAGTTTTATCTGATTATTTCTTTTACGACTACTAATATTAGTAAATAGATTTACATAAAACTTCCAAATTTTTAGAACAAAAAATTTCAAACGAAGTTTATGTAATTGCGAAACGATATAATCGCTGAACAACACGCTAAAAAGATTCCAAAATTGGTTTGTAAATTTTATTATAATGTAGCATCGCGATTTCATCCCAGCTCAATCCAGATACTATTTCGCGTAATTCTTGTCTCTGAATAGAACTAATCTGTTGTTCGAGAATCGTTATTGCTGATTTCACGATTTTTTCTACTTCAAAGTCATCCACTCTTAATGAAACTTTATCATCTAATTTTAAATCAGATGACATACCAACAGGCGTAGTTACAACTGGACACCCTGATGCCAAGCTTTCAATCAAACCTTTTGGGCCACCTTCTTCCCGAGAAGTAACTAGATAGAGATCTAATAATTTATACAATTCCGCAATTTTTCGAAAATCTTCAAAATAGACATGAATATATGGAATTTTTAGTTCACTAAGCCGATTAATAACGTAACCACGAGACGGACCAGATAAAATTACAAAAATTGGAACTTTCTTGTTGATTTCAAGTAATGATTCTACCAATAAATCTGGGCCTTTAATAAGTTTAGGGTTTGACCCTTGTCCCCAACCCTCGCCATCTTTCTGAAAAGAACCCAAAAACTTATATCCGTTTGGTAAATTATATTGCTTTTGTAATTTTGCCCGGGATTCTTCACTTGTTACTGGTTTAAATTGGTTTAAATCTACTCCGATAGGAATCTTGATAATTTTGGAAGGGTCGATCCCCCAGCTAGTCATTCGATTTTCCATTTCACTAAACGAAACGATAACTTTTGATAATTTATGTTGGTTTCTAATTAGATATTCAATGTTGCGGTTCGCCAAAAAACTATCTGTTTTTTTCCCATGAAAAAAAGTAAGAGCAACTTTTTCTTTCTTGAATAGTTTATTTTCCCAGCTCTCCCACATGTATTGTGATCCGAAATGATACACCTTAGAATTCGATAAATAGGGGCGACCTGATAGCTTAAAATTTATACTTAATTTAGATTCTATTAATGCTTGTTGTATTTGCAAGCCATCCATTTTAATTGACCAGTTATTCTTTTCAACTATGAAGGTGACGTCAGATTTATTGGTAATGCGCTTGATATGTCTTGACCCAGATCCTAGTGCATGGCGAAATAGATTTTTAGTAAAACTAGACAGATTAGAGTGACCAGACACGTCATAAGTCTAATATGCAAGAAGTCTTTTGTAATTATCAGATCAACTAAGCTTTTGAATTTTTCCATCCATAAACTACGATTTCGTCTGCTATGCTTGTTCCCGGAAACAAGGAGAATCAACCTGAACTCATTGATAGGCAAAAAAATACTTGTAATTGGTGGTACTGGATCTTTGGGCCAAGCACTAATGTCACGCCTAGCCGAACAGAATGAAGTCCATTTATTTTCGAGAGATGAAGCTAAGCATTGGACCATAAAGAATCGAATTCCAAAAAATTTCAGAGTGTCTTTTCATGTTGGTGACATTCGAGATTTGTCTAGGATTTTACAAATTACACGCCAAGTTAAGCCAAACATTATTATTCTTGCAGCAGCTTTGAAGCAAGTTGATACATGTGAAAAGGAGCCTTACGAGAGTGTTCAAACGAATATTCTGGGAATCAATAATGTAGTTGATGCAGTACATACACAAGAGCATCTTTTAAAAAATTTGGAAACCGTTCTTATGGTTTCCACAGATAAAGCTTGTGCACCTACAAATGTTTATGGAATGTGCAAAGCGGTGTCTGAGCGTATTATTACTAGCGCTAGTCTGTCATCTACCACCGTGAAATTTTTGGGAGTTCGATATGGCAATGTTTTAGAGTCTAGGGGATCAATTATTCCTCTCTTTAGATACCAATGTGAAAATTCAGACAGAATTACAATAACTAACCCAGAAATGACTCGTTTCATAATGACTTTAACTGAAAGTATTAATTTAATTGAAGCGACTATTTCTGGAGCAAAGACCGGCGAAATTTGGCTACCCAAGTTAAATTCGATGAAGATATTGGACCTTGCTGAAATTTTCGCATCAAAATATGGAAAAAGAATTGAAGTAATTGGAGTCCGGCCGGGAGAAAAACTACATGAAGACCTAGTGAGTGAACCAGAGTCGATTAGAGTAAGGATCGAAGGTGAATATATGAAAATGTCGCCTTCTTACTTTGAACCAGATTCAAATAATAGACCATTTACATTTACATCTAAAGAATCTTTACTTAATAAAACTCAACTCGAAGATTATTTGTCAGGCCTAAATATTTTTGCAAGGCCGCTCGATCAGTTCGTAGGGCGAAGTATCGAAGAAATCAGATATTAGACAAATCTGATTTCATACGTAAATCAAAGATTTCGCAGTGTTAAGCCAATCGTTTCTGAGTCTAATTTGATCAACAGCTTCCAATTGTAAACTTCTTGCCTCGCTCGCTGAAAAATTTGATATTTTTGCGAATAATTCTGGAATTTCGCTGATATTTTGGTACATAAAAATTGTAGGAATTGACTGTATGTCATACGCCTTACTTTCTTCGCTAAAATCTCTAATAACAAAACACCCTCGAGAAGCAACTTCTACATCTTTGTGCCACATTTGGTGACTTCGAGGAATGAGCTGTCCATTACATACCAAGGGAGCACTTTCATCATGAATAAATACTGAAATCGAATGTAAATATTTTAAGTATTTTCTATAGCTTAGATTACCCGACTCAAAATTTACTTTCATACCTAAGGATTCAATTTTATCAAAAAATACAAGTCTATGTTCATACAATTGCCCTTTAAAAGATAATCCTGGAGTACGTTCTTGAAAAGGCAAACCTAACTTACAATACTTCGGTAACATCCCCATTCGAACAAATTCAGTTTTAACTGATTCTGTTTGGGAAATGTGTTGAGACCAAAAGTATGAAGGAACGGAGATTTTTACTATATTTAAGTTATTTATGAGACTAGCGTATAAACCTTTCGTATGATAGTCATCCCAATAGACATTCCAGGGATCTTGGTCATAAAGTACAATTGGAACTCCCCCCCCTAAAAATTGTGTTAACTTGGGCAAGTCCTTCTGAATTATTCGCTGCCGACATAAGCTAATTATATGAGAATGATTTTGGATTGATTTCTTGTATTTTTTTTGGAGTAAAGATATTCTACTAAGTCTTCCCCAATCATAAAATTTTATGTCATTATCTACTAATTTTAAACTGTGGATCAGCTGATGTATAAAGCAATTTTCTTTTGCATATCGCATAGAATCGACCAAAACACCGATTGACATTAGTTTAAAACCCTATACCGAAGTATGAATTGAGTTGTTGGCTCACAGAGCCTCCCTTTTTAAACGGCATTTTAAGTTAAAATTAATCTGACGGACTTTCGGCTCTTACGTCTAATAAATATAACTTACCACCATTCGAGCATTTAATATATGCTGTAGGGTATGGTTGTTGCAAACACCGAATTTTATTGTATAACTGCTCAGGAGAACAATTGTTAAGTTCTTCTAAAGTAATTTCAGATAAATCAGGAGTGCGTCTCTTATAATATGTGCTTACGGAATCATCCTGTTCAAGCAGAGCAAGATTTGGATAAGTTTCTAAGATTTTTCGGAGTCCTAAACGAGTATTGATAGAGATCCTATCAAAAACATCACTTAAGCTTCCACCTAATGAAAAACTATACTGCAATATGATTGGTCCAGCGTCAACTTTTTCTGTCATTTTAAAGAAAGTTACTGCCGAATTTGATTCGCCAGCAATAATTTGGTGCTGTATCGGTGAACCACCACGATACTTTGGCAATGGCGAAGGATGTACACAAATGCAATAATTATTTTCAACTATATTTCTTGGAACTATCCATGACCAACCAATGAAAAATATCAAATCATATTTTTTTTTTGATAACTGGTCAACCAATTCAGAAGGGTCTGTTAAATGATCAACCCATAAACTCTCAATCTCACTAAACGTTTCTGATTCTAAATTTGCCCAGTCACGGTAGCTACAAATTAAAATTCTCATTTTTCTACATACCTAATTAATTGAAATGCTTCAGCAAATGCTACATCTGCTTGAAAACCCCTTAATCGCGCCATATGTTTTAAATATTCGCTACTTCTAAATTCTCTGACTTGCGAAGCCATTAACTCATACGATTTAACTTTTAACTCCACGTCAATTTCTCGAAAAAAATTCGGTTTAAATCCATTATTAAGGCTGTGAGAATAGTCCCAATCATTAACTTGCGTTTCCTCATAGACGAAAACTTTTTTTACGAAGTGATTTAAATCGTGCGGCCTTAATGCAACCAGTGACGCTTTGTAAACCTCTTGGTGATCTTGATTATATGAAGGATAGGGAATATATACTTCCTCAGGGAGGAAGCGATTTATCAAATCTGTAATGGGGTTTATCAAGTCATTTGCATCATACCTATTTACTTTGTTGTCTAATAAGGTGAATGTGAAACCTCTCAATTTGCAAACTTTAGAGAACTCATTAAGTCGCTCTTTCTTTGACACTATATGGAAATCATCAACCCCACATTCAACCACATGTGAAGTTGAATCGAGCACACCACTACATCCTAAAACTTCATCGTCGATGTGTGGGCTAATTATCAAACGTTGAATAATTTAAGATTCCTCCTCCAGTAAAAGTTTGCATTCTGAAAATTGCCTTTTTCCCTAGTCTCTATCGGTGAGTTTCTACCATCAAACAAATCTAATTTTGATTTAGAAGCACTTCACAAAAGAACAAGGAAAATATATCACTTAATTAAATAACGTGTAGAATGTTTTAGGTATTATATATCTGCACTAAATTCATTATCAGGGGAACAGGTTGGGCGCAATGAATAAAGAACCTCCAATTCTGGGCACTGCAGCTCGAGTTATGGTTTTGGGTGGCACTGGAATGCTTGGTTCTATGGTGGTAGAAATTCTTAGTCAGTGTAATCAAATTGATTTATACTGCACAACTCGTCAATGCATGCCCTTAAAAGACAATGTTAATTGGATTCAGTTTGATTTTGATAAATCTAGTATTGCTCAAATTAAAGATCTACTCAATGAAATGGATTATGTTATAAATTGCATTGGATTGATCAAACAAAAAGTAACTAAAGAAAGTTTGCAAACGTTTTCATATTTGAATACTTTTTTGCCAATGTTGATAAATAAATATGCCAATGAATTAAATTTTAAGTATATACAAATTGGAACTGATTGTGTTTTCAACGGAAACAGTGAACATTATCTCGAAAACCAAATTCCTGACGCCACTGACGTATACGGAATTAGTAAAGGATTATCTGAAAGAAATCTGGATAACGCATTACTACTACGTTGCTCCATTATTGGACCTGAGTATAAAAGTAATTTTTCACTGCTAGAATGGTTCATTAGTAATGGTATAGGTAAGAATACTAATGGATTCTCTAATCATTTTTGGAATGGAATAAGCACTTTAAGTTTTGCAAATATTGTCAAAGGGATTATCATAAATAATTGGTTTCAGGTGGGAGTTCATCACTTAGTGCCGATTGGAACTATAAGTAAATATGAATTACTAAGTTTGTTTAAAGAAGTTTTTCATTTGAGTAATTACCAACTAAGTAACTATAAAGACACTTCAAGTATAAACCGCACATTGCGCACAGTGGACAACACAAGAAATCTTTTCATTTGGAATCTGGGTGGATATCAATCGGTTCCTACTATCGAAGATATTGTTAAGGAACTGGCTATATTCTATCCCGTATACAAATCTAGATGGAGGTAGGAACTGAAAATGAAACTTATTAAGTATTTTACTTTAAAGGCATCACGCCTTATTAGCTCACCGGTTATTGGACAATTTATTCCGCCCAAAAAATTTAGAGATGAAAAATGGCATTTAGATTTTATTGTACACCTTGCGAGCATTCTTAAGCCGAACAAATATCTAGAGATAGGAATTCATCACTGCGGGTTATTTAATAAAATGATTCCATTTGCTGATAATTTACTGGGGGTAGATATTAATCCTGCTTCTGTTACGTTTATGAATAAATCAAACAAGGTAAGATTTTTTAACTTAACTTCGGTTAATTTTTTTCAACAGGCAATTGCACGTAATGAAAAGTTCGATTTTATTTTTATTGATGCTGATCATTCTAAAGATGCCGTAAAGCTTGATTTTGTTATGAGTATGAAATGCTTGTCAGATCAAGGTATTTTAGTACTCCATGATACGTTTCCTATCAATGAAGCAGCAACTTCTAGAGAGAGATGCGATGATGGCTATCTCGCGATTGAAGAGCTTGGGCGGGTAGTATCAGATTACGAATTAGTAACTATTCCAATCCACCCTGGGGTTACTATTTGCCGTAAACGGCGTTCACAGATTAATTGGTAGTGAAGTGAGAAATAGGCGTTTTTCAATCCATTTGACAATTTCAAAAAACTCAATTAATTATGCAAGCCAAGCTATTAATTCTTATCTATATCTTTCATCATCAGAATCTCAAATTACATTTTTTGCATACTGTCTCGATAACTATAGTTTTATGAAGATGAATAGTAGTAAAAAATTTGAATCAGTTATTAGAATTGGCGCAGAGAGTGTAGGTGGATCTGTTGGTCACGCTTTGGCTCTTGAAGCAGCTGTTAATAACTTTACTGCAAATCAAATAAATATCATATCGGATACAGACATAATGATCGTAAAAAAACATTGGGATAAAAGACTTTGGCATGAAATGATAGATAATTCAATTGATTTACTGGGCACACAACATGAGGGGATTGGTGGTTTTATCTCAAAGGAAATTCTGGAGCAACAGTATAAATCTAAGCCAAGCTCAACTTGGATGGCCGTGGCTCCTAGAATAAATTTAAGTGGATTGGTATTTATGCCAGACAAATCAAATTTCCTACAAATTGATAGTAAACAACTTTCAGAATTATATAATTTACCAATTGGCTATATATTATTTCGTGATACAGGGTGGCAAATTCCAGAGTATATTGAGGAAAATAGAATTCGCTATAAAGTTTTAGAGATAGTTAAGCCATCTCAAAAGGAGGCAAAAGTTCTAAATGGACTATCAGATTACCATGATGAATTCCATTTAGGCTATAAGCCGTTTTTGATTCACCAAAGAGGCTCGATGAGACATAGGTACAGAATCGATAAACTATCCGTTAGCTTCTATAATGCTGCAGACACTTATTTAGAATTTCCAGAGTGGAGTTTACGTCCAAATTTAATTACAAAACTTATGTCAATACCAATGACTTGTAAAATTAAATTCAAGATGGTTATCAAGAAGTTGATTTTCAGATGAAAATAGCTATTAATTTAAAACCTTCTAATGAGATATCTGGAGGGGGTATAACTTTTTTGAAATTATTGGTCAATAAACTCGTTGAAACTAATCATAGTGTTTTTTTCAACTTAAATGAGCAAGACCTGGATCTTATTCTCATAATGGACCCACGTTGGAATCACTCAAACAATTCTTTTAACTCTAAACAAATTTTAAGATATCTAACTAAAATTAATCCTAGAGTAATTGTTGTTCATAGAATAAATGAGTGTGACGAAAGAAAAAATACTAATTTCATGAATAAAAAACTTCGCCAAATCAATTATCTTGCAGATTCCACTGTGTTTGTTGGAAAATGGTTATTGGACCTTAAAGTTAAAAATCAGTTAAGTTTTCATGATTTAGATTCAATAATTAGAAATGGTGCCGACAAACATATCTTCAATAATAGGAATTTTGACCAGTGGCTAGGTGTTGGACCATTAAAACTAGTTACCCATCATTGGAGTAGTAATCGAATGAAGGGTTTTGATATTTACGAGCAACTTGATATCATTTTAGGGAAGGAGGAGTTTCGAAAGAAATTTTCCTTTACTTATATAGGTAATCTTCCAAAAAAATTTAAATTCACTAATTCCCTCCATATCAATCCAGTGCAGGGTGTTGAGCTTGCTTTAAAGATTAAAGAAAACCACGGCTACATAACCGCATCGATTAATGAGCCGGGCGGAAATCATCAAAATGAAGGTGCTGCGTGTGGTCTTCCGCTTTTATATAGGAATAGTGGTTGCCTACCAGAGTATTGTGACGGATATGGAGTAATGTTTGATGAAAATAATTTTGAGGCTAAGTTATTAGAATTTTATACTAAGTACAGTGATTATGTGAATGTCATGAGTAGCTACCCAAATACCGCTGATGTAATGGTTCAGAATTACCTTAAGCACTTTGAATTACTTTTGGCAAAACGGGATTACATACTGAGTCGTCGGAAAATTTCCAGATTTAGTAAGAGTGCTCTGCGTCTAAATTTTCCAATTTGATACAAATAAATGTTAAGCCTATTTCTTAGAATATTACATTTTTGGAATTTACATGGTAGGTCCTATAGCTAAATGAATTACTTCAACTGGGGCGCTTATAATTTGAGTTTAAATTGCGAATCTTTATCCTCTACTTTTATTCGCTTTCCTTAGCCGATCATTTATCGCGATAGCTATGTCATCGCCAGAAGGTGGAACTACATAGACATTCTTCAGACCTTTTTCATCTGCGGATCTAAGTGCTCTATATAGTTGCTGCGCAAATTGCTCATTACTTTCCGGTGACGCGAGCCTTTGCACGCCCTCTGGTGTAATGACGCTAGACAGTGCAATTAACCCATCGCCTCTATTAGGTTCTCCAGAGAGAAATACCTTGGCTTTTGGGGCATAGTGTGATTTCATTAAGCCGGGTGCCTTAACTTTGTTTATAAAAAAATTACTGTCATCGACAATCATGGTATCTTCTAAAATCTCTTCAATCATAATTTTAGTAACTCCACCTGGTCTTAAAATTGATGGCTTACTTTCTGTGCAGTCAATAATTGTCGATTCAACGCCAACCGTACAAGCCCCTCCATCTAAAATTTGATCCCTTGTAGATAAATAATTACCTAGTTCTACTAAAACTGCATTTGCGGTAGTTGGCGAAACTGCACCAAATCTATTTGCGCTAGGGGCAGCAACTCCCAGACCGCCTCGAGCTTCAAACTCTTTAAGTAGTGCTAAGGCAATAGTGTGTAATGGAATTCTTATTCCAACATTATCTTGACCGCCGGTTATAAAATCCTTGGCAAGAGCTGTTCTTGGCAATATCAATGTCATAGGACCTGGCCAAAAAGCTCGGGCAAGATTTATCGCATATTCAGGAATATCTTTTGCCCATTTATTTAAATGCTCTATCGAGGAGATATGCACAATTAGTGGGTGCCCTACTGGTCTGCTCTTTACTTGATATATTCTTGCAACCGCAACTTTGTTGGTTGCATCAGCCCCTAATCCATAGACAGTTTCGGTTGGAAATGCAACCAAATTTCCGTTCATTAACGATATAGCAGCTTCTTTTATAACGGATTCTGTACAGTTTGAATTGATGCTCATATAGGCAATTGTTGCACTTTGTATAACCCAAAACCCCGCTTATTTTCAATTGGTTTTGCCGAACTTAAATGACCCGATACCCTTACCTCTACACAGTCCCCATCGTCTAGTGGCCTAGGACGTCGCCCTTTCACGGCGTTAACACGGGTTCAAATCCCGTTGGGGACGCAAGGTGAAAGGGAGAAATTCCAATCCCCTTAAAGCTGGCCCAGTAGCGCAGTTGGTTAGCGCGCCGCCCTGTCACGGCGGAGGTCGCGGGTTCAAGTCCCGTCTGGGTCGCGATTTATTTATTTCTTAATTGGCGTAAATAAATTTGATTGGCTGAGTAGCTCAGTTGGTATGAGCGAACGACTGAAAATCGTTAGGTCGCCGGTTCGATCCCGGCCTCAGCCACAAATAGTTTTAAATTATCTGTCTTTGGTATTTAAAAAAAGAAAGAAAAGTGAAATCCAGGTTACAGACGCAATAATTATAATTTGAAACTCCTCATAAAAATTTTGCATCGAGGTTAAAACCGCAAACAAACCGTAAAGTGCTGACAGAAGCCAGAGTAAAATTGCCGTTACTTTTCTACTTAAACCGTATCTGACCAATCTATGTGATAAATGATCTTTTCCTCCTTGAAATGGCGATACATTCCGGCGAATTCTAGAAAAAACTGCAACTGTTGTATCAAGAATTGGAATTGCAAGCAAAAGTACAGGTATAGCAAAAGAAGTTATTGAACTATCAGTAGTTGGCTCAAACCTAACAGTTAGTGTTGCAATTAATACACCCAAAAATAGTGCGCCAGCATCTCCCATATAGATTCGAGCAGGTGTTCTATTCCAAATTAAAAATCCAAGAGTAGAGCCTGCTACTACAACGGATAGAGCGGCAATAAAGTACTGATCACCTGTTATGGCTAAATAGGTAAGTGAAATTGCTGTAATTGCAACAGTTCCGGCAGCGCCGCCATCTAAATTATCAAAGAAATTAATTGAGTTACATATTCCAACAATCCATAAAACTGTGATTGCAACATCTAATTCAGTGACTCCAGTCGGGTTTCCAACATTGTCGTTAAATACCAAAATAGTTGCAACAATTAGCCCGGCAATGCTCTGTCCAATAAACCTCGGTAGAGGGTTTAGATTTTTTAGGTCATCCCATAATCCAACTAAACCCATTGCTACTGCGGGACCAAGCACAGATGTTGCAAGCCAAAAATTACTCCAGGTAAATTTAGAAGTGATTAATGCGAGGTAAGAAACAAGTACCACCCCAATAATTATTGCAACGCCTCCCAGATATGGAACTGGTTTTTTATGTGACTTATGGGCGGAGTTAGGGCGATCTAGGACTCCTTGTGCGATAGCAATTTTGCGCATTAATGGCGTTAGTAGACCTACTAATACATAAGAAACAACAAAAAGAAAAAAGTAATCAACTTGTGAAATAGCCATTAGAAAATCTTAGTAATTATGCCGAACCTGCTTTTCGCCTGTGCATTTTTGGAGCAGCCCCGCCAGTTTGACCGGCTCCGATTTTAGAACCAGAACTTGGACCACCAGATTTACCGCTATTACCACCTTTTTGTTTTTTGGCGAGCGCCTCAAGCATCTTTGCCTTTATATCATTACTTTCTTTTTTAGAAGTTTCTTCATACATTTAATTTCCACCTGACTGATTTGATGATGTATTTGATGTAATTGTTTTTAGTAACGCTTTAACTTCAGACTCTTTATACCTGCGGTGTCCGCCAAGGGTTCTAATTGAGGTTAACTTACCGGCCTTTGCCCATCTAGTAACTGTCTTTGGATCTACCCTGAAAAGAGCTGCAACTTCAGCGGGGGTTAAAAGATTTTCTTGGCCACTGAATGAAAGATGAGAGAAATTACTTAGATTCATTTCCTTATCCTCCATCTTTAATCCTAAAGTAAATTTACTGCAGATTGTCTGATTTAAACCTTATGGGCTAAGTATCCCTTTAATTATATTTAAGGACAAGTACTTAAACTGTATTTAGGTGGCAGATTCCAGGGCCGATACACGCCGCCAGCGCGATACCAATCTTTCATACCCACGCCCAGCTAAAGCACCATCACCTGAGGCAAGTCCTGCAATTGAGGTAGTTACATCCTCAACCGATGTGTCAGCATCTAAACCAACCTCACCATTTTCAATTAACTGCTTATTTAAATATGTGGCAAGGCCGCCATAATCCAACTCAACAATAGATTTGCCGTCAAAGATTTCAAGCCAGGCTAGTAGCTCTGCTACCTCACCTTCAACTGCGCCCTGCCCAAATGCACCAAGGACTGCTTGGTGGGTAAAGGTGCAGCGAGTTTTAGCATTAGCAATTGAAGTTCTAAGTATTGTGAAATATCCATCCTCATTTACTCCACGTAATCGCTCATCTGGAGTAAATAAAGCAAACCATCTAGGTGGAATGCTCCAGGTTGAGGTGAGAATATGTGAGACCTTATCCTCAACAATATCGATAGTGCTCTTAATTGAATCCTCGATAGTTTGTGGGATGAAAAACTTAATTACCGATGTAGGAAGAGTATATTTAAAATCCTCTAGCGCTGCCCGACATCTAGCTGCTGTTGACCAAGGAGCAACATATCTTTTTCCCTCATGCTCTAATAGGTGAGCTCCATCTGGTTTTAAATTTGCTGGCTCACTAGTGATACTGCGTTTTAAAGATCTAACCTGCTCATCCCAACTTTTAGGTGGCGTGATTGTAAGTTGTGACCAACGTAATTGATCTACAGGCTCAAAAGATTCAATTGGTTCATAAACTCTTAATGATGCAACATATGGGGTTGGACGCATTACTTAACCGTACTACTTAAATTAATAGGGTAAATACATATTACCTGTAGTGTAAATACAAATATTCCTGTAATTACTTATAATCCTCATCCTTATAATTATCATCTTCTTGAGAGGATTTCTTATTAGAAAGCTCGCCATGGAGCTCCTGTGCCAATCGCTCTAAATCCATATCCTGATTTGAGTACTTAAGATCTCTAGCGACCTTAGTTTGCTTAGCTTTTGATCGGCCACGTCCCATAGGTGGGCCTCCTTCACAAGTAAATATGCTTCTGTCGTAGAGGTAAAGATTATCTAATTAACCCTACTTTTAGCCAAAATATTTCAAGGGGCTTACCCCACAGGGTATTTCTGTGAAAGCTGCTCAAATACCGAAGATAGATCACTTGCTACACCTGAGGCTGAGATCTGGCCTGATGCCACTAGCTCTGCCCACATCTTGGGGTTACTTCGCAATTGGATTAATACCTGGGCACTCATCTCAACAGTATTTGGTGGGGTTCCTCGTTTATGAGTACTACCTGTAACACATTGAATTGCACCATATGATGGAATGCGAAGCTCTACAGATTTTCCAGGTGAGATCTTTTTTATTAGATCCAAAATCTCTATAACAACTACTGCAACTTGTGGATCTTTTTTCACGAATATTAAGTGAAATTACAAAAAGTTATGCCCCGCGCTTACACACCTTGGTCTTCATTAATACATTTAAAGAGTCCATACTTTTTTGAAGATTACCAAGTTCAGCTAAGCCTTCAGGGGAGGCAGATAGGATATCTTTGAAAATTCCATACTGATCCTTAGCCTCAACATAAAGATCATAAGCCTCTGGGCAA
>Ga0214917_10001404_pt1 | contig 30884 bp, 26 predicted proteins | sample LL_1208_BB_MetaG_FD_177983 | JGI IMG/M metagenome (GOLD analysis project Ga0214917, IMG submission 177983) | Freshwater microbial communities from Lake Lanier, Atlanta, Georgia, United States - LL_1208_BB | ecosystem: Environmental > Aquatic > Freshwater > Lake | place: USA: Georgia | collected... | reverse complement strand
ACGGCGTTCCCGACCGCGGTGGCGCCGAGCGCCCGCTCACTCTGCTCGAACCCGCCCGTCGTGCGCGAGAGCGGCGCCGAGAACGACTGCATCAGGCTCCAGCCCTTGTGCTTCGAGTCGGTGCTCTCCCCCTCGAAGTCGCCGAACTTCGCGAACCCGTTTCGTGACGCTGACACGACAACCTCCCTTCAGGCTCGGGGGCTCCGGCGGAAATCCCGCCGGAGCCCCAGCCGCCGTCTTGCACCGTCGCAGGTGGCCGGACGCTACGACTTGTTCGCGCCCAGCTCGTACTTGGCCTCGACGTTCCCCTTCTTCGAACCGTTCTTGGGGTCGTACTCGGTGTAGGTGTAGGTGATCTTCGTGAAGTTCACGCTCACCTGCTCGCTCGGCAGCGGCTCGCCCGAGGCGTTGCCATGCACGGAGTAGCCGGTGAAGATCACGTTCTCGAGCGCCCACTTGAGGTACGTCTCGGTCTTGCCGGCCATCGTCGAGGTAAACTCGACGGTCACCGCCTTGTTGAACTTGCCGAGCGCGCACGCCTCCATCAACTTGGGCGACGACTTGTCGAGCTGGCGCACGAAGCTGATGTCGCCGAGCGTCGTCTCGCCCTTGGTCCGCTGCTGATCGACCGCACCGCCCGGGATCGAGCGAAAAATGGGCAGCGAGGCGGAATCAGCGATGATCCACTTCTGGTGGTTGGAATCGGTCGACTCGCCTTCGATCCCGTCGATCTTGATATAGAGTGCCATGGGAGTGTCCTTTCATGCGGCGAGAGGGTTTCAGGTGAGGGCCCCGTTTTTCCGGAGCCTGCCGTGCCGGTTGACGCCACTCGCCATGACGCCTGCCAACACACTATTGTCGATAGGGTGCCGAAAGTTTTGCGTGGGGTTTTTCCCGGGTGAAACGCACTTTCAGCGGATTTCGTAGGTGAAGACCCCGGCCGCCGGGTCCCACCCGACATGCACGGCCTCCACGGCGGCGCCCTCGGCCATCCGGCCGAGCAGCCGGGTCGATAGTTCGGGCAGCATCGTGCCGGACAGCACCCGGTCGATCACGCGGGCGCCGCTGTCCACCTCGTGGCAGCGGTCGACGACGGCCGACACGACTTCGGGAGACCAGTCGAACCGCGACTTGTAGGCGGACTGGAGTCGGCGCCGGATCGCCCCCAACTTGAGTTCGCAGATCGACCGCATCACGTCGTCGGGCAACGGGTAATACGGAATCACCGTCAGCCGTCCGAGGAAGGCCGGCTTGAACAGCTTGAGGAGGTCGTCCCGCAGGGCATCGCCGAGCGCCTCCGGCTCCGGCCGCGTATCGGGATCGACGCACAGTTTCATCACCGTGTCCGTCCCGGCGTTCGTGGTCATGATGATCACGGTGTTCTTGAAGTCGATGTCGCGGCCCTCGCCGTCCTTCATGCTCCCCTTGTCGAACACCTGATAGAAGATGTCCTGCACCCCGGGATGGGCCTTCTCCATCTCGTCGAGCAGGATCACTCCATACGGGCGGCGCCGCACCGCCTCGGTGAGCACGCCGCCTTCGCCGTATCCCACGTATCCCGGCGGCGATCCCATGAGGAGCGACACCTTGTGCTCCTCCTTGAACTCGCTCATGTTGATCACGGTCATGTGCGATTCGTCGCCGAAGAGCAGCTCGGCGAGGGCGAGCGCCGTCTCGGTCTTGCCCACGCCGCTCGTGCCGGCGAGGAGAAATACGCCCGTGGGACGTTTGGGATCGGTGAGCCCCGCCCGGGCCGTCTTGATCCGCTCGGCGATCGCCTCCAGCGCGTGCGACTGGCCCACGACCCGCTCCTCGAGGTGCTGCTTCAGGTCGAGCACGCCGCGGATCTCGTCCGACACCATCCGGCCCACGGGGATGCCCGTCCACGCGGCGATCACCTCCGCGATGGCCTGCCCGTCCACGCACGGGCTCACGAGCGGGTGCTCGCCCTGCAGGGTTTTCAGCTTTTGCTCGAGCGACACGAGCGTCGCCCGGCGTTTCTCGATCTCGACGGCCGCCTCGGGCGACTGCCCTTCCGCCGCCTTGAGGGCCGCGACGAGCGTGGACCGCTCCGCCCGGATCGCATCGACGAGTTTCGACTCCTCGCCGAACCGCCGCTCCAGATCCTCGAGCGTCTTCGTGATCTCGCCCCGCCGGGCCTCGAGCTCCGCGATCGCGGCCGCGTGGTCGGCCCCGGTCGCCTGCTCGCGGCCGAGGATGTCGAGCTCGACGGCGATCGCGTCGAGGCTGCGCCGGGCGTCCTCGATCGCCGGTGGCGTGGCCGCCTGGCCGATCGCGACCTTCGCACAGGCCGTGTCGAGCAGGCTCACGCCCTTGTCGGGGAGCTGCCGGCTCGGGATGTAGCGGCGCGACAACTTCACCGCCTCGGTGACGGCCTCGTCGAGCACCGTCACACCGTGATGCTTCTCGAGCGTGGCGACCATGCCCCGCAGCATCCGGCAGGCCATCTCGTCGGTCGGCTCCTCGACCTTGACGACCTGGAACCGCCGGGCGAGGGCGGCATCGCGTTCGAAGTATTTTTTGTATTCAGCCCACGTCGTGGCGGCCACGGTCCGCAATTCGCCGCGGGCGAGCGCAGGCTTCAGCAGGTTGGCGGCGTCGCCCTGGCCGGCCTGCCCGCCGGCACCGATGAGCGTGTGGGCCTCGTCGATGAACAGAATGATCGGCGTCGGCGACTTCCGCACCTCGTCGATGACCCCCTTGAGCCGGTTCTCGAACTCCCCCTTCACCCCCGCTCCGGCCTGCAGCAGGCCGAGGTCGAGCGTCCGCAGCTGGACGTTCTTCAGCGGCTCGGGCACGTCGCCACTGGCGATCCGCTGGGCGAAACCCTCCACCACCGCCGTTTTTCCGACGCCGGCCTCGCCCGTGAGGATCGGATTGTTCTGTCGACGGCGGGTGAGGATGTCGATGATCTGCCGCACCTCCGCCTCGCGGCCGAGCACCGGATCGATGGCGCCCGCCCGCGCCCGCGCGGTGAGGTCGATCGTGAACTGGTCGAGGCTCGGCGTCTTCGTGGGCTTGCCACCTCCGGCGGCCCCGGCCTCATCGCCGGCGGGAGCCGCCGCGCCAGCCGCGGCCCCGGGCATGTAGTCCGATTCCGTCGAGCGGGGAAACACCCGCGGCGCCTCGACCCGCAGCACGTCGGGGGCCATGCGGCGAAACTCGTCGGATGCGGCCACGGCCCGCCGCGACAGCGACTCGTCGGAGAGCAACGCCAGCAACAGCCACGCTCCCCGCACGGCCTGCTCGCCGTGATCGACGCTCGCCGTGAGCCAGGCTTCCTTGATCAGGTCACAGACCTCGGGCGAGAGGAGCGGAGGCCGCGCGTTGCCCGTCTTCAGGCGGTCGATGGCCTTCGTCAGGTCGGCGAGCACCCGCGCCTGGTCGATCTCGAAGTGCTTGAGCAACAGGCAGACGTCGTTCCCCGGCTGCTCGAGCAGTTTCACCAGCCAGTGCTCGATCTCGACGTTGTAGTTGGTTCGCGAAAGGCACAGCCCTGCCGCGCCCTCGAGCGCCCGCTGGCAGACCGGATTGAGCTTGCCGATGAGTCCTCTGAGATCGAGCCCGGGCATGACTTCTCGCTTCCGCGCACCACAGCGCCTGGATGTCCCTCGTGGGGATCGCATCCTGTCGCGATCAGACGCGAGGACAGCCCACCGAGGTCGCTCAAACTACCCCGCTGCCACGAGGCTGTCCAGCAGGTCACGCGGTCACGACGAACGCGGGATCGTCACGGTCGGCGGCGGCCCCCTCGGGCCCGACGAGCCACGACGTCCAGCCCAGCCGCGTGCCGCTGGGCAGCCCGCGGGCATCGACCGGGCTGCCCCCCAGACGCGACCCGGGCACGTCCGCCGCGGCGAGCACGAGCCTGATCTGCACGTGGTACTGCGGTCCGGCATACAGCCTGACGAAATCGCCGAGCGCCGCCAGGAGCGGCCCGCCCGGCAGGCGGCTACGGAAACCGACGTCGTCGAGCGGCCCGAGCCGCACCTCGAACGCCGACTCCACGTCCCACACGCGGTTGCCCACGATCGTGTCGACGCCCAGCCGCGCGTGACGCCCCTCGCTCGCGCCCCCGCCCGCCAGCCGCGTCACATCGGCCGGCTCCAGCCGCAGCCAGCGGCCGACGAACTGCACGACCCTCACACCGGCCCCGACCACTTCCACGAGCATCTGCTCGAGCGCCCCGACCGACCGCGGCTGCCGCGCGAAGTGCGCCGCAAATGCCGACACGGCGACATCCGAGGCCTGCATCCGGCCGTCGAGGGCCGTGCCCCCGATCCCGGCCAAGGAAGCCACGACGGCCGTCACCGGGTCGCGCACGATCCGGGCCGACTCGTCCCACGCAGCCGACTTCGAAGTCAGGAGCGTCTGCTCGTATTGGATGGATGGCCGATATTTCGCCCATGCCCGATACAGGAGCGGCGCCAGTCGCTGCAGGAAGATGTCGAGAAAATCCCGCAGCGTGGTGTCGCGATGACGCCGATACCGTTCCATCACGAGCGATGTGTAGTGTCGCGGGAGCGTGCCGGCAGGCCCGATGAACCCGAAGCAGGCGAGTTCCAGGTGCACCAACGCGAGCGCTGCGATGGAATCGGGGGTGTCGCAGGTGATCCGTGTGATCGCGCCGGTCGGAAAGCCGAGCGTGGCAGCCGAGCGAAATCGCACCGGCGAGGTCGCCCCGCCCCCCATGCCGATCCCACCCACCCGCGCGGGCAGCGGCGCGTTGCGGCTGCGGGCCTGCGCCGCGGCCTCCCATTCCACGAGCCGCACGGCCTGGAAGAGTTCGAAGCCCTGGGGGCTCGCGAACAGCGTTTGCAGCAGACGCGGCGATTCCCGGCCCATCGCCGGGGCGTCCCGCCCTTCGGCCGACATCATGCCAGCACCTCCGCCCCGGCCCGCGGCGGCCAGACCCATTGCTCCTTGCGCCGCTCCCGTTGCCGCGACGTGGAGACGAGCCGCGTGAAGGAGTTCACGTTGACCCAGCCGGCCAGGAACCTCTCGATCACGGAAGAAAACAGATAGGCCGCATGGTCGTCGAACCGGCCGTCGTCGAGTTCGAGGCGGACCTCCACCCCCTGGCAGACGCCCCCCCGGTCGCCTCCGACCCGGGCCGCGACGCGTCGGCTCGAGACCGCCACGATGCTCTCGATCCAACGCCGCCGCTGCTCGAAGTCGTCCGCATCGTCGGCGAGATAAAGCCGCAACATCTCCCGCAACGCCTTCGCCGCCTGGCCGTCTCCGGAATCGACGAGCGAGAGATGGTTGAGCGACAGATGCGACACGAGCCGCCATCCGGTGCCACGCCCCGGCAGCATCCGCGTCGCCACCGTGGGCCGCGTGAGGCAGGTGATCGTGCCGATCGGCCCCTGGCCGTCGCGGAACTGCAACCGCGGCCGATCGACGGCGAACGGCAGTCGGGCGGGCAGGTTGCGGTTGGTGCACAAGCCCCGGGAGTGGACCGTGAGGCCCGCGATCGCAGCCGGCCCCGCGGCCTCGTCCACGAGCGACAGCCAGGTGTCGCTGGCCCTGTCGACGCCGCCGTCGGGCCGGGGCTCGCGATGCATCCGCCGCATGGCGAACCAGCGCAGCCGGCCCGCCGTCGCGGCGTCGCCGACGAGCGTGGGGGCCGTCGGGCTGATTGCGTAAAAGGGCCGCACGTCGGTTGGATCCTCACCGGGCTCGCTCACCCGCACGCTGTCGAGACGGTAGATCTCGATCGCGCGTGGGCGGCGGGAATCGGGCGTCAGGCAGACCTCGCTCCGGCGGCCGTCCAGTTGGACCGAATCGAATTGCTGCTCGAACAGGTTGACGACCGGCGTACAGCCCAGGTGCAGGGCTCCCGGCCCGACGATGCGTTCGAGTTCGCGGCTCGTCTCGGTGAGGAGCACGGCGACCCGCATCGACGCGCCGAAGCCGGCCAGCCGCTCGGGCGTGAGCCCGCAGAGGTCGATGAACAGATACTTCTGCGGCAGGGCGAAGAACTCCGTCAGCAGCCGGTATCCCGAAAACACCCGCGGGTCGTGCGGCAAGGCGGCCTCGTCGGCGGCGAACCCTGCCGGCACGAGCGCCTCCTTGGGCAGCACGATCGGCGCCGGGTCGTCGGCACCCCGAAACAGCACCACGCCCGAGCACCGGGTGAGCAGCAGCTCGTAGAGTTCGGCGATCGGCTGCCCCGCATCGGCGTGGAGATGGAGCCGGAGCGCCCCCAGCGCCATCTGCGAGATCCTGACGCCGGGCGCGAGGGTCTCGATGCCGAGCGAGAGGATGGCGGCCGTGCCCGCCGGAGGCACCATCGGCAGCGTGAACGGCGGCCCGCCGAGCTGCACCGCCGTGATGTGCAGGGGCCAGAGCCGGGTCGCAAAGCAGGTGCGATACGTGCACCGCTCGCCCTCCACCTCCTCGGTCTGCAGTTCCGTGCCCCGGGGCACGAGATACCCCGCCGTCAGCGCGGCCTGCTTCGGATCGATCGCCATGCGCACGATCGCCATCGACGGCACCGGCCGCAGGGCGTGGGGCAGGAGCAGGTCGAGCAGCCCGTCGGTGAGCTCGGGGAAATCGTCGTCGAGCCGCTTCTGCACGTCGGCGGCCAGAAACGCGGCGCCCTGGAGGAGCCGCTCCACGTGGGGATCCTGCGACTCGTCGCGGCCGAGTCGCAGCCGGGCGGCGACTTTCGGGTGCTGCTCCGCGAATTGGCCGGCCAGGGTGCGGAGGATGCCCAGTTCACGTTCGTAGTAGGGGAGGATGTCGTCGTTCATCGGCGGCTCTCCACCTCGAACTCACCGCTGTTCACGTCGAGCGCCGACGTGAGCAGCACGGGCTCCCGCAGCGGCTCGACGACGAGCACGGCCTCGATGTCGAAGCGGACGCGGCGGTCGAGCGGCCGTTGCCCCGCCTCGTCGCGTCGTGGGGCCACCCGCACGTCCTCGAGCCTCGGCTCGAACCGGCGAATCGTCTCCGCGATCGAGCGGCACAGCGTCTGGAGATCGTGATCTTCGCGGATTTCGAGGCTCTGCAGGTCGGGGAGACCGTAGTTGGCCAGCGACGAGGCGACTTCCGGATACCGTTCCACGGCATCCGAAAGAAACCGGCGGGCGTTGAGCAGGTCGCGGAGATCCCGGCAGAGGCCGGCGCGGATTCCGGCGATCACGGCGGCCTGCCGCGCCGCCGGCTCCCGCGACGTCCCCGGATCGTCGTCGAGCAGTCGATCGAGCAGGCTGGGGACGAGTGGCGCCTCCCCGGTCAGGGCTGATTCCATGACGCTAAACTATAGCCGAACTCACCCCGGCGGAAACGATCCATGCCTCCCGCTCCGGTCCACGGCGCCGGCTACGTCACCGACGTCGCCTACCTGCCCGGCTACTACCCCTTCATGGCGCCGGCCCGGATGCGGTACGTGGCGACCGTCAACGGCATCCGGCCGCCGGCAGTGGACCGCGGATTCCGGTTTCTCGAACTTGGCTGCGGATTCGGCACCACGCTGCTCGCCTTGGCGGCCTCGAATCCGGCGGGCGAATTCGTGGGCGTCGATTTCCTGCCGGCCCACTCGGAGCACATGCGGCGCGAGGTCGCCGCGACCGGCCTCGCCAACGTGCGTGTCCTGGGCACCGATTTCGCCCACCTCCCCGCCGACCTCGGCCGCTTCGACTTTCTCACGCTCCACGGCGTGTTCAGCTGGGTGAGTCCCGAGACTCGCGACTGCATTTTCGAGATCATCCGCCGGCATCTCGCGCCGGGTGGAATCGTCGAAGTCACCTACAACTGCATGCCCGGCTGGTCGAGCCTGTTGCCGGTGCGGTCGCTGATCCGGCATTTCGCAGACCGCGCCGAGGGAGACAGCCTCGCCCGCGTACGGGCGGCGCTCCAGGCGGTGGCCGCGATGCGGGCGGCCGACATCCCGCTCTTCCATGACCAGCCGCTCGCAGCCCAGCTCGTCGACCGGCTCATGAAAGCCGATCCGCACTACGTCGCCCACGAGTATCTCAACGAGCACTGGACCGCCTTCGACGCCGCCGACGTGATCCGCATGTTCGCAAGCCTCGGCCTCGGCCACGCGGGCCGCGCCACCTACCACCACAACCACGTGCCGCTGTGCGCTCCGCCGCAATTCGGCCCGCAGTTCGCGGGCCTCGACATCGCGGCGACCGAGTCGCTCAAAGACTTCCATGTCAACGCGATGTTTCGCTGGGACCTGTTTTCAGCCGTGCCGCGGGCGGCGTGGTCGCCGGACGAGCGGGCGGCGGCCGCCCCCGATCTCCACTTCCGCAAGGCACTGCGAAACGCGTCGCTGCCCCACACGGTGAAATACGGCGCGGTGACGGCGGGGCTCGCCGGGCCGCCGCATGAAGAACTGCTCGGCCTGATGGGCGACCACGGCTGGACGTTCACCGAACTGTTCGCCGCCCCCGAACTGGCCGCGTTTTCGCCGGAGGCGATCGTCGAGGCGGTCGATCTGGGCGTGGCGACCGGGCTCTTGCGGGTCGATGGAGGGCCCGTCGTCGATCCGATTCCGCGGCTCGAAGCCGTCGCAGCCGGGAGCCTCGCCCTGCCGCTTCCTTTCAATCGCCGGGCGCTGGTCCGGGAGAATCTGGCGAACGAGCAGATCGCCCTGGCCTGCACGCTGACGGGCGCCGCCCATGAGATCGGCGACCTCCACGCCGCGATCCTCGACGAATTGATCGCGGGCGGCAGCGACACGCTCCCGCTGCGGCTCGCCGACCGTCTGATCGCCGCCGACAAGCACCTCCGCGAGCACGAGACGGGCCGGCCGATCACCGACCGGGCCGAGATGGTCCACGCCTGCCAGGAGATCTGCGGCGAGTTTTTCGCCACGCTGCTGCCGGAACTCCAGCGTCAGGGGATCGTCGTGTCGTCGGCCGCTTGACGAGTGTCGGGAGTCAGCCAGCTCCGCATCGCCCGCCGACCGATCGACCAGACATACGCTTCCATCGATGTAAACGTGTCTTCCGCGGTCCGTGTGGTCTTGATGGTCTTGTTGATCTTGTACTTGTTGCAGTATTCGACCGAGTCGTCGTGGATGCTGCGAAGGAGAGAAATTCGCTGTGGAAATTCCACAACTCGTCCTTCTGGATGGCGTGGTTCAAGGCCGCGCCCTCGCATGCGAACCATTCTTCCCGAACCGCCACGGCACGGAATCGTCGGGCGGCCGGCCAGCGATACGTGGTATTCAAGCGGCCAAGCCTACTTGAACCCTCTACGGTTGTGCTCGAGCCACGGTTCGATGTTGGGGTAAAGTTTCATTACGGAGTGGTTGGATTTCAATCCGTTTACGACGATTCGTTGTATTTCGCGGTACACCTCGAAATGCCTCTCGTTGACGTAGTAGCCGTGCAGCGATTGATCGTACTTTTTCGACTCGGCGACCTGCTTCGACTCTATGAGATGCCCTCTGCCTTTCAGGAACCGCGAACCAGCGGCGTTGGTGAACCGCCCTGGCTCGTTCTGCGATGCCATCAGAAAGCTGAAGCCTGATCGTGCGTTGTCGAACTGCAAGCCTCCCAAATCATCGATCGCGATTTTGCAATAGGCATCGAGCACTTCGAGCGGGCTATACTGCATTGTTGAGGCAAACTTTTTCTTGAGCAGCCAGTGGTAAAACATGTCTGACGTCACGAGACTGCGGATTTCTCGGCTTGTCTTGAAGGCGACTTCGCACGCCTTCCCCGAATACACGCCCGACGAGTGATCGCCGAGGAGTTCGTAGATCTTCGTATCTTGCCCCTTGTCGATCATGTTTGTCAGGGACGGGCTCTGGGGCGTGAAGCCCCACATCACGCCTCGGTTTTTGCCGCGAAACTGCGACAGTACCGAAAGGTACATGTCGACGTTTTCAGGGATTGTTTTGGGAGCATCGTCTTTCAGGCGATACCTTTCCTTGAGTTTGTCGCGCGACCCCTTGAAGCCCAGGCTCAGCACGCGGCCTATACGCTTTCCGCGCATGTCGAAGGCCCCGGAGTTGATCGCGTGATACCCCTGGACAGGATCGATGGCAAACACAAACACGGGCGTTTCGGGACAATAGTCATTTAAACAGTGCGCGCAAATGACCGCCTCCACCCCGCCACGGCTCATGCCTACGACGACGACCTTCTCGGGTTGGACACCATGTTGTATGGCGTCCACCGCATTCATGGCTTCCTGGATGATCTTGGCCCACCCGGCGCCGGTGAACCTCTTCCGCATCGACTTACTATGTATGCCGACGCCATCGCAGAGAATCGGATGGTAGCCGTGGGATTCGAGGCGTTCTGCCCAGTCCTTGTAAACGAATTCATCGTGTGAGACCTCCTGGCCGCTGCCGGCGAAAAAGATTGCAAATTTCATTGAACGATCCGGAAGTTGGTGGACTATTCGTTCAGCCGAGCAGTTCGCAGGCGATCTTGTCGTAGCCGAGTTTGACCCGTTCCACGGCGAACTCGTGGCTCGTCGAGTCGAGGCTTCCCTGGGCGACCGCCGCGATCCACGCGTTCGTGAACGTCCAGCGGCGTATGGCTTCGCCGTCATTGACGGCCGTCACCACGAAGGTGCGGCGGGGCCGGCTTGAGGGGCCCTGGCTGCCGAGCGTCTCGCCGAGCCAGCGGTTGAACGCGGTGTCGCGGCTGTCCTCGACCTGCTTGTAGAACGTCAGGAGCGGCTTGTCGGCGTCGCCCTCGGCCGTCAGATACTCGAAGATGTCGCACGACAGGATCGTGTTGATCACCTCGCCGTCGAGCGTGACGACGAACTCATTGGCTTGCAGCGTGTTGGCACCGGACATGTTCATGGAGGACTCCTTGTTGTTGGTTTCTGGCACATAGGCTCGGGGCATGGACCGGGCCTACCCGCGGGCCGAGGGCAGGTCGAACCGCAGGCTTTCCACCCCCATCATGTCGATTTCCTCGTCGCCGTCCAGGAGAAACACGCGGCGGCCGACGCCGACCACGGCATCGCTCTCGCCGCCGACCCACTCCGTGCGGCGGCCGAGCCGCGAGGCGTCGTCGGCGTGCGTGAGCGTGCCGTAGACGGCCGGCATGTGCACCGTGGCGTCGAAGGCGTCGGGCACGACGAGCCGCGCCTTCCGCCACACGAGGTCGAGCGGCCGGGCCGGCGGCTCGAATTCCACGCTCGCCACGCGGGCCATCTCGATCCAGTAATACTTGCCGGTCTGCGTGAGCACCTCGAACACCGCCGCGGTGACGTCGTCGAGATCGCGGCAGTCGGTGAACGGCCGCTCGACGCCGCCGGCGGTGAGCGTGCCGCCGAGCGCGGGGCGGGCGATCTCGGCCCGGGCCGCCACCGCCCCCGCCTCGGCCGGCTGCCCGGCCCGCAGGAGCACGAAGGTCTCCAACCGGTCGCGCACCTGCTGCCCGGCGCCGTCGAGGAGTTCGGGCACGCGGCCCTCGTCGAAGAACTGCCGCCGCGCCGCCTCCGCCCGCAGGAGCTGCCGGATCGGGGCGGCCGCCACCGCCACCCGCGGTTCGAGCGTCATCATCGTGTCGAACTGCGCGTCGGCGCGGTCGAACTGCCCGCCGACGATCAGCAGTTCGGCCAGCATCCAGCGATCTTCGAGGCTCTTCGGGGCGGCCTTCACCGTCGCGGTGGCGGCGGCGATCGCCGCCGTGAGGTCTCCGGCCTTGAGGCATTCATGGGCGGTCGTCATCGGATGCTCCTTGTGCTGGCGTTCATCGGGAATTGCTTCGGCGGACGGTCGATACGAGCTTCAGCGTGGCATCGAGCCGGTCGATCTGAAAGTGTGGCTGCAGCCGCATCACGACGCGAAACACGCCGGCGGTCCCTGGCTCCTCGCGGACCTCGACGGCGGCGGCCCGCAGCGGCATCCGGGCCCGCGTCTCGGCCGAGGCCTGGTCGTCGGGCGTGATGTATTGGCTCACCCAGCGCGACAAAAACTGCTCGAATTCCGCCGCCTCGGTGAAACTGCCCACCTTGTCCCGCGCGAGCACCTTGAGGTAGTGCGCGAATCGCGACGCGCACAAGACGTATTGCAGCATCGACGCGATCCGGGCGTTCATCGTGGCCGCGGGCGTGTCGAAGGTTTCGGGGCGATGGAGCGTGGCGTTGCTGTGGAACACGGCGCGGCCATCCGGCCCCGTCGCACACAAGGGCACCATGCCGGCGGCGTCGAGTTCCTGCTGCACCTCGTCGGTCACGAACAGCTCCGTCGGCCCGCGGAGCGTCGCCGTGCCGTCGAGCGCGTCGAATCCGTCGGTCGGCAGATCCTCCACGAGCCCCCCGCCCGCCATGCCGCGCGACGCTCCGCGGATGTCGGAAAACCAGCCTGACCGTCCGAACTCCCGCACGATCACGGCCGCGAGCGGCCAGACGGCGCTCATCCACGGGCGGGCGTCGACGTCGCCGCCGTCCGCGGCTTCGCGATACCGAAAACCCCGCTTCGCCCACGTCGCCTCCGGCGCCCCGAGCGCCTGCGGCCGCCCGAGCCAGCCGTCATACGGCCGGCGCGACAGCACCCGCGGCAGCGGCAGGGCGACGAATCGCGATTCCTCGCGCTCGCGCAGGCCGCGCCATTTGAGGAAGTCGGGCCCGGCCTGCGCCGCCGTCGCCACCGGGGCGGTTTCCAGTTCGGTGAACGAATCGAGGCCGAGCAGACCGGGCTCGGGAGTGGCGAGCAGCGGCGCGAACGCGGCCGTCGAGACCTCGGCCAACCCCGCGAGCAGATTCACGTCGTCGGGATGCCGGCCAAACCCGAAGTCGCTGACGAGCAGCCCGTAGGGCGTGCCGCCGGCGGTGCCAAACTCCTCCTCGTAGACCTTCCGCCAGAGTTGGGACCGGTCGAACTCCACGGCGCTGGCCCGGTCGCGGGCGAGTTCGCGTTTCGTCACCGACAACACCCGCACCTCCACCCGGGCCTGCCCGTCGCCGTCGTCGTTGGCCCGCCCGGCCTGCTCGAGCAGCCAGAACAGCCCGCGCCACGAGGCCTCGAGCGCCATGAAGGCGGGGTGGTGCAGAATCGCATCGACCTGCCGCCCGAGAGCCTGATCGATCGCGGCGAGATCCTCGCCGAGGCGGGCCAGGAGCGCCGTGCGGCTCAGCCGCTCGCCCATGCCGACGCGCTCGGCCGCCCAGGCTCGCAGCGCATCACCGTCGGTGCGGGCCGTCGTCAGTTCGTCGATGAAGCCGAGGCGACCGCCGCCGCTTCCGCGGCGGGGGTCCAGCACGCCCGCCGCCGGGCTGCCCCCGCGAGCCGAGCCGGCACCGGGAGCCGGCAGCGGCTCCCGGACCGCGTCGAACGCGACGTCTTCACGCTTCGGCACTGACGCCATCGCCATGCGCCTCCACAAACGCCGGATTCACGCCTCGACGGATCAGCCGCCCTTCACCGCGGCGGGAATCTTGGCGACCATGCGGAGGCTCGTCGTGAGCTCCTCGAGTTGCAGCCAGGGCCGCAGATACGCCACCGCGTTGTAACTGCCAGGGGCGCCCGGGATCTCCTCCACCTTGATCTCGGCCTCGGCCAGCGGATACCGCGCCTTGACGTCGTCGGAGGGGTGCGGATCGGTGCACACGTAGTTGGCGATCCATCGCTTCAGCCATTCCTCGCAGTCCTGCCGCTCCATGAACGACCCGATCTTGTCGCGGGCGATCACCTTCAAGAAGTGCGCGATCCGCGAGGTCGCCATGATGTAGGGCAGGCGGGCCGAAATCGCGGCGTTGGCCGTCGCCTCGGGCCGGTCATACTTCTTCGCCTTCTGCGTCGTCTGGGCACCGAAAAACACCGCGTAGTCGGTGTTCTTGTAGTGGCACAGCGGCAGGAAGCCGAGTTTGGAAAGCTCGGCCTCGCGGCGGTCGGTGATGGCCAATTCCGTCGGGCACTTCAGATCCTTGTCACCGTCGTCAGCCTGGAAGACGTGGGCCGGGAGCCCCTCCACCTTGCCGCCGTTCTCGGCGCCGCGAATCGCTGTGCACCAGCCAAACTTGGCGAAGGCGTCGGTGAGCCGGGCGCCGAGCACGTAGCTCGTGTTCATCCAGGCGTAGTGCGAGTGCGGCACAGGCTTGGCGTTGCCGGCACCGTCGAGCTCGACCTCCTCGAAGTCGAACTCCTCGACCACCTTCGTGTTCTTGCCGTAGGGCAGCCGCGAAAGCGTCCGCGGCATCGTCAGCACCACGAACCGCGAATCGTCGGAATCGCGGAAGCTCCGCCACTTCGTATACGACTCGTCGAGGAAGATCTTCTCGAGATCACGGGGCTTCGAGAGCTCGGTGAAGCTCTCCATGCCGAGCAGCTGCGGGCCGGCCGCCGTCACGAACGGGGCGAAGCCCGCGGCCGACACCTGCGACATCTTCGAGAGGAGATCGATGTCTTCCGGATGATTCGTGAACTCGTAATCCCCGATGAGGGCGCCGTAGGGCTCGCCGCCGGGGGAGCCGAATTCCGCCTCGTAGATCTTCTTGAAGATCTGGCTCTGGTCGAACTCGACCGCCTTGTCGAGATCCTTGAAGAGCTCCCGCTTCGAGATGTTCATCACGCGAAGCTTCAGTTGGGCGCTCGTCTCGGAATTCATCACGAGATGGTGCAGGCCGCGCCACGAGCCCTCGAGCTTCTGGTAGTCGGGATTGTGGATGATCTCGGCCAACTGCCGCGACATCGCCGCGTCGATGGCGGCGATCGCGTTGGTGATCGTCTTGGTGACGTTCTTGTCGAACTGCACGGTGCCCTTGAGCGATTCCTCGACGAGCGACCGGATCAGCTCGTCGCGGCGGGGCTTCTCGACCGCCCGCGGCATCATCGTCGTGATCTGGTCGAGGAGGCCGCCGGACGATTCGGTGGCCGCTGCGGACGTCTGCTTCTCTGCTTCGCCTGCCGGACTCATGGAAAAACTCCCTGCGTAAGAATTGCGTTTCGCTCGAACAGCCTCTGCCCCAACCGCTCAGGTGCCCGCGTCGGGGCTCCCGCCGGCGCCCGGCTCCACTCCCATCTCACCGGCGAGCTTCTTGATCTGCTCGCTGTCCTTGAGCAGCTTTTCCAGCTCGCCCTCGAGGCCGTCGGCCCGATCCACCGCCGACATCAGCTCGCGCAGGCGATTTCGGGTGTCGAGCAGCTTCCGCAGCGGCTCCACCTGCTCCACGATCTTCGCCGGCTCGAAATCCTCGATCGACGAAAACTTGAGCTTCACGGCGAGCTCGCTGCCGTCGTCGGCGAGCGTGTTGGCCACCCGCATCTCCACGCCGGGCGTCATCCGCTTCATGACGTCGTTGAAGCTGTCTCGATCGATCGCGACGAACTTCCGATCCTTGAGCGGCTTGAGCGGCTCCGTCGGCGCGCCGGAGAAGTCACCCATCACGCCGACGACGAACGGCAGGTCTTTGACGACCGTAGCGCCTTCCGTCTCGACCTCGTACGTGATGTGAACGCGGGGCTTGCGCACCCGCGAGAGCTTGCCGTGAACTGATTCTGGCATCGTTGCGTCCTCGTGACCGGTGCCGGCTCCGACTGCCGACATGACGTGGAATGGAGCTCGAAAAAATTTCGGACCCCGTCGGCCGGGAGTTTAGCCTGCCTGAGATGAGGCTGTCCAGTGTGGCCCGCCGCGGGGCCTATGACTCCGAGTCGTACGAACCGCCGGCGACGGAGCCGGCCGCGTCGTCGAGCCCCGTCACCCGAAACAGGAGCGCGAGCGCCGTCTCGTCGCGCAGCAGTTGCCGGTAGTATTCCTCGCGGGGCAGCCGCCCGAGCCGCACGATGCTGCGAATCTGCGCGGCGACGAGGCTGTGGGGGTCGTGCCGTTCGAAAAAGTCCGCGATGGCCGACAGCTGTCGAAAGGCGGCTTCGCGGTCCGAAGGTTGGCCGCCCGCCGTTCCAGCCGCTGCCCCGTCGCCCCCCGAGGAGGAGTCGTCAGCGGCCGCCGCCGCATCCGATTTCTGCGGGATGGCCGCGGGCGCGAACGTGCCGATCGCCGCCTGACACTCCTCGAACAGATCCCGCAACGGACCGGCCGGCACATAGGCCTCTCCGCCGGAAGCGCCGGCCACCGCGTCACACAGTTTCTCCCAGGCTTCGGCGGCGAGTTGCAGGTCGAGAAAGGTTTGCTGAATCGAGTCGAGCCGCGTGCCGCTCACGGCGTCCTCGAACTGCTGCGGTGACACGCCGCCGCGTTCCACGGCGAGCTTGATCTTCTCCTCGCTCTCCTCGCCGACGAGCTCGCGGCTGCTCCGCCAGTGGCAGAGCGCATAGTGTTCATCCGATCGCCCCGACACGAGCGGCACGTGCAGGATGGCCGGGATCAACAGGCCTTCCGAATCGACGCCCACGAGCCGCTGGAGCGGCAGCGCCCGCTCCGCGATCGTCGCAGCCTCGTCGGCCGGACCATCCTCGGGGTCGGGAATCGGATAGAGCGTCGCCCACTGCGACTCGACGAGTGTGCGGGCGATGTCGAATCCACAGGCGATTCCGGCGAAGCCGTCGGTGCGGGCCAGGGCTTCGATGCACAGCCCGGCGACGTCGAGATCGCGAGACTGGCCGATGAGCACCTGCCAGCTGCTGTCGCGGACCGTCTCCCAGATCGACCGGGCCCCGGACCAGCCGCCGTCGGAAGCGTCGCCCTCGTCGGCCTTGCGTTCGAGTCGCCGCGCCTCCTCGCGCTGATCCCGCAGGCTCGACCGCACGGCACGGCCCTCGGACGTGAGCTGCAGGTTTTCGCCGCTCGGCGCGTCGTCGGACAGCGGCGCGGCGAAGGCGGCCAGATCGTAGGTGAACGACATCGGCATGGAAAGCGTCCTCGGGGGTCTCGGCGGCGCCCACCGCCTCTCCCCAACCCTACACCACGGAAGTAGACCGTGCCGCCTGCGGGCTCTCTGCGGGCGGCGCCGGCCGTGCCGGTCGTGCCGAACATGACGCGGGCCGTCAGCGGAACCCCTTGCGCTCGAGCGCCACGCGCATGTCGGCCAGCGTGCGGGTCTGGAGCCGGCTCGCCCAGGCGGTGCTGATGCCGATGCGGCGGGCGGCTTCGGTCAAGGTCCGTCCCTCGTAAAACGTCGCCCGCAGCAGGGCGGCCTCCTTGTCAGGCAGCGTCGCCACGAGATCGGCCAGAAAGGCGATCAGTTCCAGCCTCATCGCCCGTTCGGCGGCGCCCGGCTCGCGATCGGGCATGGCGGCGGCGTCGAACTCGTTGCGGGCGGGGCGGCGGCTCTCCGCCACGGCTGGAGCCTGCCCGGCGCCGGATTCGTACCCACCGCGTTCGAAGTCGGCCCGGGCGAACCATGTCATCCGCCCGAGCCCGTCGAGGATCGCCCCACGGATCCGGTGCCAGGCATAGGTGGTGAACTTGAGGTTGCGGGTCGAGTCGAAGGCGGCGATGGCCTCGAGCAGCCCGAGTTGTCCGTAGGCGACGAGATCGTCGAGGTCGACCTTGCCGGCCAGTTTGCGGTGGATCCTCCAGGCGATGGCGCGCACGAGCCCCTGATGCTCGAGCACCATCGCGTCGTGTTCAGGCCGGCTCTTCATGGCCGCAGTGCCGCTCCGGGGGCGCCCCCGTCCGCGAGTGGAAAACGAACGCGGCCGGATCGCGGCGTTGTCACCCCGGACCCGTTCTGAAGAATCCGACGAGGTCCGATTCGGCCAGCTCCCACGCCCGAAACGCCTTCCCGAGGATGCCGTGCATGTCGCTCGACGGCTTGAGCACCCGGAGCTTGTCGAGCTCCGCCGACTGGATGTCGCGCCGCGCCGCTTCCTGCCGGGCGGTGTCGAGGAGCGGCGGTCCGCCGAGCAGCGCCCGCATGATCGAGGGCACACTGACGATGTCGCCGTTGAGCTTCGACCTCCCGATGTCGGCCGCGACGCGGTTGGTGAGGTAAGCGTAGGTCGCCATCGACTCCGGCGACGTGTTGCGCAGGCTGCTGATGACGTATCTGGAGAGCGTCTTGTGATAGTCCTCCGCGACACGCCGCAGCGTCGCCTCGAGGCGATCCAGGGCCGGCCTGACATCGGGAGGAGACGGGGGCACGATCTCGCCCACCATGATCTGGACCGGGATCGGCGGGGGCGGCTCCGGCGGAAAGACCGGCCGTGGGTTGATCACGGTCGGCTTGAGGGCCACCCCGGCCCGGATCTGTTCCATCAACGTGACCGGCCGAGGGTTGGCCACGGTCGGCTTGAGGGCCACCCCGGCCCGGAGCTGCTCCATCAACGCGGCCTGCGTCACGAGCTGGCCGACCTGCATGAACGGACCGTATTCGTCGTCATCGTCCAGGGCGGGATCGACGGTCAGCCCCGACTTCTCGAGATAGCCCGACGCCCGTTCCTTCGCCTCCGCGATCACGGCCCGCATCTTTTTCAGGCAGGTGCTCGTGCCTGGTTCGGCGTAGAGCGTCAGCGAGACGTTCAGGAGGTAGGCCTCCGGCGCCTTCGCGACGATGAACGTGCCGATGAAGGCGTTCTCGAAGACCTCCTGCAGGGCGGTTGAGTTGTGAAAGTGATTCTGGATGAGCCGGTTGCCCTTGACCATGTCGCGGACCTCCAGGGCGACTTCGGCGCACTTTCGCATCAGGTCCACGACCGCCGTCACGGCGCTCACGATCGCCTCGAGGGCGCCGGGAACCGTCGCGGCCGCCCCCGCCACGGCGCTGGCGAACCGCGCGCCCGACGTCGCGGTGCGGGCCGAACTCGACGCCACGTCGCGGGTCATGAGCTTCAAGAGGCCCTCGACGGCCTTTGTCGCTTCCCGCGTACGGAAGTAATCCCGCTCGATCCGGCGCTCGAGCCGCGCCCGCTCCCGCACGATGGAAATCAGATGGTCGCATTCCTTGGCGAAGTCGGCACCGCCCTTGAGCAGGCTCCAGCCGGGAATCGCGCCCTCGATCGCGGCCATGGTCGACTGTCCGATCATCTCGGTGAACGCCTGCATCATGAGCGCCTTCTCTGTGTCATCCGCACCGGTCGCCTCGCAAAGCTGCTGAAGCTTTTCCGTGAACGACACGGCCTTGTCGGCGGCGTTCGCGGCCTTGCCGGCGAGCCGTTTGGCCCCTGAGGCGACCGAATTCACTCCGCGCGAAACGGCGGCCATTCCCCTCCCGAGCGTGGTGCCAATCTGCTCGGCCCGGGTGGGGGTGCTCCGCGGATTCGATTGCCCACCTCCGGTCGACATCTGATTTCCTCTCTGCCGGCGGCTTCCTGCGTGCCTCGACGTCGCGATCAGCCGAGCGCTTTCCCGATGGCATCGGCGGCCGCCTGCGACTGCTCGCAGATCTCCTTGAGGTTGTCCCTCGCGACCTGGGCTTTCAGACGGATCTCCCGCTGTCCGAAAACCTGCACGAACGCGCGGAGGATCGCCATCTTGAGCACCTTCTGCTCCGCTTCCGCGTTGCCCGGGACGAGAAATTGACCGTTCTCGAGGAATTTCTTGATCGCCTCGTAGTCCCACGACTTCGCGTGCAGTTGCTCGATGAACCGCCCCATGAGTCCTTTGCGGAACTCCTCGAAGGCGAGTCGGGCGTCGTTCCGCTTCGCCTCGTCCCAGGGGTCGGCGACGGCAGCGTTGAACTTCACCTTGAAGTCGACGTAGGCACGTGTCTCGATCGTCATGGTCGCGGCAGCCCAAAAATCTCCCGACTGCCGGTAAACGAAACCGGGGGAGAAAACCCCCGGAATATATCCGCACGAAACCTCGCTGGCAACGTGCCGGGGTTCCGAAACGCCCCGACCGTCCGCGGCTCGAGCCGCGGCCAGCGCTCATGCCCGGCGTCGGTCGTGTCGACGAGCCGGCCGTCACTCGACCCGGGCGACGATCCGCAACGGGCCGCCGCTGCCGCCGGCGATTTTCATCGGAAGCGCCGCGACGAACGCGCCCGTCTCGGGCAGCCGGTCGAGGGCCGCCACGTTTTCGAATACCGGCACGTTCGCCCCGCAGAACTCCACGTGCGCGCCGAACGACGTCGAAGGGCCGTGATCGATGCTCGCGGTGTCGATCCCGATCGCCTTGATCCGTCGCTGCTCCACGAGCCACTTCGCCGCCAGTGGCGACACGCCCGGAAACCGCAGCTCGCCCACGGCCGCCGGGCCCGTCGCGGCCGTGCCGAGATAGGCCGAGCGGTCACCCCACTTCGCTCCCCAGCCGGTGCGCACGAGCACGAGCACGTCTACCAGCTGCCGGCCGTGCGCCGCCTCCCAGGCCACGAGGTCGTCGGGCTCCACCTCATACGTGGGATTCACCGCGCACTTCGCCGACACGTCGATCACCACGGCGTCGCCCACGAGGCGGTCCACGGGAATCGCGTCGCTCGTCTGGCCGGTCGCGGAAAAATGCCGGGGGGCGTCGAGGTGCGTGCCGCCGTGCTCGGCGGTCGTGAACCGGTTGGCGGCGTAATAGTAGCCCTTCGCCGTCGGGCCGTTCGTGCCCGCCTCGAATTGAAAACCTTTCTCGGTGGGCCAGTAGATCGTGGCCGCGTCGAAGGGATGCGTGAGGTCGATCCACGTGCCGGGCTCGACGGCCGCAGCCGTGGCCGCAACGAGAAGCGTGGCTGCGACGAAAAATCTCACGATGCGTCGACGTCGGTCTTCGCGTCGCCCTTGCCCGCCTTGTCGTCGACGCGCACGAGCAGCATCTGCTCCACCTTGCCGTTGCCCCCCGTGCCGTCGTCACGGTGCACGAGGATCGTGGCCTGCTTTTCGAGCAGGTTCGTGAGCCCGGCCTCGTAGATCGGTGTCTTCTTGTCGCCGATCGTCCAGGCGGCCTTCTGGGTCTTCTTGTCCACCTTGCCGGTGATGTTCTGCGTGGAGTCGGAGACGGCGTCGTAGTACGTGCCCCGGAGCAGGCCCGCCTTGTCGATCGCGAGGCTGACGAAGGTGCTCGGATTCGTCTCCTCCGACCGCGCGAGGGCGAACACGCCGAGCGGCCGCCATTGGTCGTCCGCCGCGATCTTCACGTCGGCCCCGCCCTGGGCCGCGAGCGTCGCGGCCTGCTGGGCGTATTCGGCGGAGGTGCCCACCCGCGCGCCCTGCACATAGACGCCGTCGTCCTGGTAGCAGACGTTCGTGCCGTAGTTGTAGGAAACGGGAGCGGCGCCGTAGCCGCCCCAGCCGGCGAGTTCACTCCAGGCGAGGCCCGTGAGCAGCCCCGCGCCCATGCCCCAGCCGAAGCCGCCCCACCACCCGCCCGGCCACCACGCGCCGAAGTGGGCGCCATACCAGCCGCGGCCGCCATACCAGCCGCCGTTGTAGAAATTGTTGCGCACGGTGGCTCCGCGGTCCGCGAGGTTGTTGAGCGAATAGGGCCGCACGGCATTGCGGGCGAGGCCGTCGCGGCCGACTCCGTCCCGGCCCACGCCGCGGTCGAGGCCTCGATCGATCCCTTGGTTCGCGATCCGCTGGAAGTCGGCCTTCGAGAGGGTGTGCTCTCCGGCGAAGTGCCCCCCTTCGAGCCCGCCATCGATGCCGCGCCCACCATCGACGCCGCGCATCCCGCCACCCATGTCGCGCGGCCCCTCGAACGACCGCCCGCCGCCGAAATCGCCACCGCCGTAGCCTCCCATGTGGCCGCCGCCCCCCATGTGGCCGCCGCCCCCCATGTGGCCGCCGCCGCCGTGCATGCCCCCGCCGCCGTGGGCGTGGGCGACCGTGGCGCCGTGGTTGAGGGCGAGCGCGACGAGGGCGACGAGCGTCGTGACGGAGCGTGGCATGCGCGGGTTACTTTCTCTTGAAGTGCAGCGGGGGCTTGTCGGGCAGGTGCCGGCCGTCGATCGACCGCTCGATCGAGTGGAGCGTGAAGCGGCCTTCGCCGCCGGGTACGAGCACCTGCGTCCAGGCCGTGCTGCCGGAGCCCGTGCCCCCGGCGGGGATGCCCGTGAACGAGCGATTGAAGCTGGCGCCGTCGGCGGAAAACACGCCCTCGGCCCGGGCGCCGGTGGAGTCGAAAAGCCACGACCGCACCGCCCCGGTCGCCCGGTCGACATGGATCACGTCGAGCGACTCGATCACATCCCCCTGGTTCGGCCGAGTGATGGTGCGGCCGACGAGGGCCTCGCCGCCCGCGGCCTTTTCATACCGCATCTCCACCGTGGTGCCAGCCTTCGCGTCGGTGGCCTGCCATGTCCCCACGAGCCAGCCGAGCTCTTCGAGAGCCGCGGCGTGGTTCGGAGCCACGATCGATTCCGCGACCCTCCAGACGCCGTCTTCGAGCACGCGCAGGCTCACGAACGGCGACGCCACGGGCTTCTCCCCGGGCCGCTTCGTGAACGCGAGCGATCCGCGTACGCGGGCGAGTGGGCCGGCCACCTGCTCCACGCCGGTCACGGTGATCGCGAGTTTGGCCTGCGGATGCCGCTCGAGCCAGCCGCGGATCGACGCCACGATCGCCTCGCGGCCCACGATCCGCGTGTTGCCCTCGACCAGTTCGGCCTGCGTCGCCCACTGCGCGGCGAGGGCGGCGTAGTCCCGCGTGTTGTAGGCCTCCACGTAGGCCGCCGAGGCCTTCCGCACATCGGCTTCCAGCGTGCCGGCCGCCGGTGCGGAGCTGTCGGCCGCCGCCGCGTACCCCGCCGCGCACACCCACCCGCACACCAGCGTGATCCTCGCCACCACCGACCGATTCATGCTCACCTCGTGATGATGTCGCCGCCCGCCCGGGCGTATCCGGGGAGAGGTGTCCGAAAGCATACGGGAACGCTCCGGCGGGTGCAGCAATCGGGTCGTAGCGGCCGTGCCGACGGGCATCACCCGGCCGTGGGGAGAGCGGCGCGGGAGCGTCGGTCAGCCCGTGGCGGATATGCCGTTGATGCAGCGACCTGGTCCGGATGCAAAAAAAACGGGGTCGCCCCGACGATGCTCCCCACAGGCCCGCAGTCACCCCTTCATGTCACTGCCATGAAACCCCGAGGAACATTGCCGCTCCTGCCGGTCGCCGTCGCCGCCCTGCTGATCCCGTTCCCCGAGCCGGTCGAGGCCGCCAGGCAGACCGGCTTCGACCCGCGGATCGTCACGTTCGGAGCCGAGCGCGAGCAGCTCAAGAGCACGCCGATCGAACAGCGGCCGTATCGCCCGCTCCACGTCTACGGCAACACCGTCCGCCGGCGTCACTCCCGCAAGTAAGGCGGGCTTCAGCCCGACACCGGCGGTGATGCCGCGCGTCGCAGCCTGCTGTCCGCAATCGCCTCCACGCGGCTCAGGCCGTGCACGCGGTATTCGGCGCCGCCCGGGTGCTCGAAGCACTGGTAGCGGCTGCGGAGCCGCGGCCCCAGCCGAAAGACTCGGCCCGTGACGACGCGAAACAGGCTGCCCGGCGGCAATTCCTCCACCCGCCGCCGCTCGACATCGTGCCGGTCATACTCGGCCAGCGCGAGCGCGAGCCCGCGGTCGGTGCAGCTCGCGGCGGAGGGGTTGCGCATGAAGGCGGCCAGGGCCCGGGCGATGTCGGGCGGCAGCAGCGCCTCGGCCGCGAACGGCTCCAGGATCGCACCGAACTCCTCCTTCCACTCGCGGCCGTGCGGCGGGTAGCGGCGCACGCGGTGGCGGAGCCGTTCCCACGTGGCCACGTGGGCGATCTCGTGGAGCAGCGTGGTGAGGAAGGCGTAGGGATTGAGGTCTTCGTTGACGGAGATCCGGTGGGCGGCGTGCCCCCTTCCCGGCGGCCGGTGATCGCCGAGTTTGCTCCGCCGCGGCCGCACCACGCGCACGACCACGTTCCGCCCGGCGAGCAGGTCGTGCACCCGCCGCTGCGTGCCCGCCGGAAGCTTTTCGATCCACCCGTCCATGGGTTTGCTCGCCATGCCGCGAAGTATACGGCCGCACAGGGCTGGCCCCCTCTCCTGTTTTTTGGACCGGTTGCCCATGGGCGTCCGGGGGAGGACGACGCCTCCCTCACCCCCGCTCAAGGTCGCGCGAAGGCCGCCTCGATCGCCTTCAGGTCGCCCTGCGTCTCCTCCCAGGAAGCCGCATCGACGTCGAGCACGGCCGGAGCATCGCCCACCGCGCGGGCGATCTCCGCGAGCGTCGCCGGCGGCATCGTGACCAGCGGGAGGAACGGACTGCCGACCCGTTGCCTGCCCGCGGGGGCGGCGAGGAGCCAGAGTTCCGGGACGCCGGCGGATCGTGTCGCTTCGAAAAGCTTGCGGATCTCCGGTTCCTCGACCGTGCAGGCCGCCAGACGCAGGTTGGGGTGGCTCGCCCGCAACTCGGCGACGAGACTCGCCGCGGCCTTCAGTCCGCCGTGAGGCCGGTGCGCATTCGGTCGCCAGTGGAGCGTGATTCCGGCGTCGGCGGCGGTCGTCAGGAACTGCTCGATGCCCTCCCGCTGGCCGGCCCAGTCGTCGACCGTCTCCGCCGTGGCGTGACTCGTGATGACCGCGTGCCGGGCCCCGAGCCGGTTCATCTTGGCGATGGCGGCATCGAGGAGCCGCACCGACTCCGCCCGGCGGTGGGCCACCGTCGGACTGAACGTGAGATTGGGAAAGCCGTCGAGCGACCGTGTGAAGTCGATGACGACCTGCATCCGGCTCGCGTCGAGCCACCGTCGGTCGCGATCGAGCGCCGAGTCGCTCCGCGACAGGAGCCAGTCCGCGTCGAGCATGAGGCCGTTGAACGAGCGGTGAAAGCCGGGTCGCACCGCCACGGCAGCCTCGGGACCGGCCGCGTCGTGAACGGCGAGAAACCTCGGCGGTCCTTGTCGAGCCGGTGCCGCGGGGCTGGCGAGCGACGGCGGACGCCCCTTGACCGCGCCGGAACGCCCGGTTTCCCACGCTGATCGGGCGTCCTCGGAGACCACGTCCCACGAACGCCAGTCGCTGACGAGCACGTGGATCGACGCGGCCGCCGCAGATGGTGCGCCGCCATCCGCCGTGAACCGGATCACGTCGCCCGGGCGTCTCGGCGTGATGCCCGCCGCCTCGCAGCGGGCCGCGAGGCGGTCCCCTGATTCACCAAGGACGATTTCGCGCCGAGATTCGATTCCCGCGAGCGACTCGACGAGCCCGACGGTCTCCGCGTCGGAGGCGTCGCCTGCATCGACGACCAGCCTGATGCCGTGCCGGAAGAGCCACCGGCCGAGTGTTCGCAGCCAGTCGGGGTCGGTGTCGCGCACCGCGGTCCACTCCACCATGACGCCCGCGAATGCGTGAGGGAATGACGGCCACGACAGCAGCCTCGCCCGCAGCGTGAAGAGGTCGGGCATCCACAAGAGCCTGTCTTCGACCGGGGCCGCCGGTCGCGCGGCGGGCTCGGGCCTCAGCAGGCTTCGGGACAGCGTCACGCGAAAGATCCGCATGTCGCCGCCGCCGATCCTGCCGGGATCATGCGGTGCCGACTCTCCCGCCAGTTCCCCGAGATCCTTCCGTGACGGCCGTGCTTTTGGGTCGTAGGGTCCCCAGGCATGCGGCCGGTAGCCCGGCATGTCGTGGATCGAAGGCCCGACGTCGATCTCCCGGATCTCGGCGATCGGCCCGATGTGCGAAACGATTTCGAAGGGCAGATTCTTCAGGCTCGGGTTTCCGATCCCCACGGTGAAGGTGCTGTCGGAGAGCCGGCAGGTCGTGACCGACAGGCCGTCGCCGGCGGTGAAGAAACGCTGCGACGCGAGCGCGGCGTCGAGGGCCTCGCGGACGTGGGCCAGCAGGGGGAACGGTCGGTCCAGGCCCGTGTTCTCGCCTCCCCACATCGGATGGCCGCACGGCCGACACGCCTGCGGCTCGCGGCCCAAGCCGGTTGCGGCACAGAGCACGACGATCGATCCGGCCCCACGAGGCACCCGCACCACCGCCGGCCGGCCGTCGCATTCTGCCAGCACGTCGGTTCCGGAAGGTGCCTCGATCTCGCGGAGCAGGAACGCGTCTTTCTCGACGGTCTCGCGGCCTCCGATTCGCCACTCGATTTTCCTGCCGGCCGCCACCGGCAGGCTGCTGCCGTGCGGAAACCATTCGGGCCAGAGCCTCGCGGCGTCGTCACCCGTCGCCGCCACGGTGCCGCCCTGCTCGGCGAACGCACCGAGCCGTTCACGGACGGCCGGCAGGTCGGTGGCGATTCCGGCACAGAAGACGAGGCCGTACTTCGCCAGCACGTCCGCGGGAGCGTCGGCCAGCAGGCAGTCGACGATGTCGCCATGCGGCGTGGGTGCGAGCGTGCCACGCTCGTCCATGTACCAGCCGCAGTCCTCGTACCCCGGGTAGACGAGCGAGAGCAACCCGTCGACCAGATGGTCGCCGGGCTCGTACGGCAGATCGTTCCAGACACGAAACTGCACGCGATTGGTCCGCGGCGGCATCCAGCCGGAGAGGCCGTCGAGCAGGATCGCCACCGGCGTCTGCATGACTCCGGGGGAAAAGCCCGCTTGGATGAGCTTCTCCAATCCCATCTGCACCATCCCGATCGGCGACGGCCTGGCGGGCAGCTTGATGGCCGCCCGCTTCTCGCGCGGCACGGCCGCCACCGTGCTCCCCTCGAATCCGAGGATGCATGCATTCCAGAGCCACTGCGTGAGGAAGAGCCGCCGCAGCAGGCTGCCGCTGGTACCGCCCGGATCGGCCACGAGCGTGCCGTCGTCCGCCAGATGCCAGCCGGTGATGCCGAACGTGCTGAAGACGGACGCGTCGCCGAACCAGAGCACGCCATGCTGCTTTCCGGCGCCCCGCAGGAATGCGTATTGCACCTGCGCGTTGGCGACGCCGTGCTTGTTTTGACACTCGGCGCCCGCGAGCGTCATCGCGCCGTCGCGGATCGGATGATGCCAGTTCCAAAGCACGGTAAGCAGCGAGAGCTTTCCCCCCTGGTCGTCGATCACGCGGTCGCACCAGTCGTGAAAGAGGCGATGCGCCGCAGCCGCGGTTCGCGGCGCGGGCAGTTGCACATGCTCGAACCCGTTGTGCAGCCGGCCGTCCTGCTCGCCGAGATCGAATCCGAGAAACCGCTCGCCGAGAATCCCGCGGAGATCGTCGAGCCGCGTGGCGGGAATGGAGGCCTGGCCGAACGAACCCTTCCATGGCGAGCCGGGGCCGTAGCCTCCGATGTTGAATAGATACATGCCGGTGTCTCGCATCCGCTCCAGCCCCGTCCGGAAATCCTCCTCCTTGGCATGCATGATGCCGAGATCGGGACGATAGACCCTGCCCACGAACCAGGGCCGCTCGGCGAGCGGCTCACCCGCCGGGACGATCCGCACGAGATCCTCCGCGGAGATGTCCCATTTCACGCCATGGTAGCGGCCCCCGACGAGTTGCGGCCGATGGCCGAAGGTCTCCCAGGTCGGCGTGGCGAACGGCCGACGCGCGAAGCCGGGATAGCCGCGCGGATCGACGAGCCGCTCCACCGCGACCGGGGGAGGCATGTCACCGAGCACCGGCAGGTCGGCGGGCGGAGCACCGGCCGCGCTGCCGAGCGACGCGACGAGCAGTGTCACCACGTTGAACCAACGCAGAGCATGGCCCACAATCGGATCCATGCGACGTCCGCAGGGCATCCGGTCATGAAATTCAAAAACACGTCGGCCGACACGCCCCTCGTCGAGGACCGTCGGATCTACGCCGCCGGCGAGACGGCGGCCGCGGTCGCCGCAGCGAAGATCCGGCGGATGAATTTCCACGTCGTCTATTGCCACGAGTGCGTCGCGGGGCCGGAATGGGACTCCGGCGGCCGCGAAGAGACCGACTACCTCCACCACGTGAACCTCGTCACTCGGGGCTCCGCAGCCACCCTTTACCGCGGGCAAAAGCTCCACCTGCGGCCGGGCCATGCCTACTTTTTTCCCGGGAATACACCACTGTCCCGGATCTGCCGCCGCGGCTTCACGTCCTTTCTCCTGGTGTTCCGCTGCGAGTGGTTCCCGGGGATCGACTTCCTGCTCGACTGGCCGGAGCGGAGGCCGATCTGCCTGGGGACGTTCGACGAGATCGCCTGGAGGAAGCGGTTGGCGTTCGGCCCCGGTTCGGCGATCAACACGATGCTCGAGGTGCAGTCGCAGATCGGCCTCTGGGCCGCCGCGGCCTGCCCTGACCTCGACGCGGTGATCACGAACCACATCGACTGCCATTCCCGATTCTCCAAGGTCTTCGCCTACGTCGATCAGCACCTCGACGCAGGGCTGCGGGTGTCGCGGCTCGCGCGGATCGACGGCAGCAGCATCCATGCCTTCTCGGTGGCCTTCACGCGGACAGTGGGGCTTTCGCCGAAGGGGTTCATCGATCGGCAACTGAACGAGAAGGTGATCGGCCATCTCGTCACGACCGATCAGAGTCTACAGCAGATCGCAGCCGGCTGTGGCTTCCTCGATCAGTTTCACCTGAGTCGACATTTCAAAAGACTCAACGGCATGTCACCCTCCGCTTACCGCGAGACATTCTTCGCGAGCGGCCGACCGAGTTGGGGCGACCGGCTCCGAACATGTTGAAAAAAGCCATGCCGCTGACCGGTTTTGAAATAGCGACGCCGGCGGATCGCGTATACAATCTCGATGCGAAGACGTGAAGATCGGGTGTCCATCCCAGCCGCGGACCCTTTCGCGTCTGGGATTTACCGGGGAGTCGAGCCATGCCCTGTCAGTCGAAGCGCGCGACCGTCGGACGAGCGACCATGACCAGCTTCCGCCTCGGCTTCACCCTCGTGGAGTTGCTCGTCGTGATCGCGATCATCGGGATGCTCGTCGGCCTCCTGCTGCCCGCCGTGCAGACTGCCCGCGAGTCGGCCCGCCGCAGCGCGTGCACCAACAAGATCAAGCAACTTGCCCTGGGCATGCACTCGTTCGTCGACACCCGTGGGCGGTTCCCGACGAACCTGGGATGCGAATCGACGAAGACGCCGTGCGGCTGGACCGCCTACCCGGACACGAACAAGGGAAGATCGTGGATCACGGAGGTGCTTCCCTACATCGAGCGGGCCGACGTCTTCAATAAGATCAGCCTCGACACGAAGGGGTTCAAGGACAACGCCGCCGCCTATTCCTCGGGACTCGATGAACTTCGTTGTCCGTCGGATCCCGGCCCGTCGACCCGATCGGATAACTACGCGACGATGTCGAGCACCTATCCCTTCACCGGCACGTACGGGGTCACGAATTACAAGTCGGTTTCCGGCGGCAATTCCGACCAGGCTCCCTTCTCGATCTACTTTTTGTGCGGCTCGTCGCGGAGTTGCGTCAGCGGCGGCGGCTGGAATGGGGCGGACGATGGCAACGGCGTCGCCTGCCGGAACTATGACAACAAGCCGAAGAACATCACGTACGTGCGTTCGATCACGGACGGACTCTCCAAGACACTGGCGATCGGAGAGTCCGTGCCCGATTGGATCGGCACCAGCATGTGGGGCTATTTCGGGGCCGCGTATGCCACGTGTGCGTACCCGATCAACTACAAGGTGGAGCAGGGTGAAACGTTTCTCGTTTCGAATCGGGCCAGCGGCGCCGTGCCGTATGCGTCTTTCTTCAGCCGGCACCCGGGCGGTGGATCGTTCGCGCTGTGCGACGGCGCGGTCGTCTGGATTTCCAACTCGATCGACACCGCCCTCTACTCGGCCCTGGCGGCGATCAACGGCGGCTCCGACAGCGGAGCCGGTCTCAGGGCGGGGATCGCCGTGAGCAAAGCGATCCCGTAGGCGATGGAACACCCGGGAAGGGGCACACGATGACCGCCGCTCGCTCCGGGGAAGTCTCGCTGGCAGGAGGCATGCGTGACCGCATCTCCTTGTGGCTGGTCGTGGCCGCGACGAGCGTATGCGTGCCGGCGTGTCGGCCTCCCGGATCGGCTCCGACCGTTCCTGCGGCGGGCAGACTGACGTACCAGGGCAAACCCTTGGCCGACATCGACGTCGTATTCACGCCGTCCCAAGGACGGCGGGGCACCGGCACGACCGACGCCGAAGGGCGTTTTCGGATCTCCACCTTCGCCAAGGGCGACGGCGCGGTTCCCGGCCAGCATCGGGTGACGCTCTGGCCCGCAGGTCCTCTCGTCAACCAGATCGACGAGAATCCGGCCGCTCGTTCGCAGGCTGCCGCGCCGAAGCTGCCGTTTCCCGCGCGGTATTCCTCGCCGGACAGCGATCTCGTCGTCGATCTCGGTGACAAGGGATCGCGCGCCCTGGAACTCACGCTCGAAGATGGCAAGTGAAGCCAGCGCACGCGGCTCTGGGGAGCGGCGGCTCTCACTTCGCCGGCCAGCCTTGCAGCCGGCCGGCGGTATCGCCCGCGAGCACGGTCGAGCCGTCGCCCGACACCGCCACCCGCGTCGGCAGGATCACGCCGCCCGTCGCCCCGTCCCAGAGATGGATGGTGCCGATCCGGTGGCCCCGCGACGTCGAAGAGCACGACCGTGCCGCTCTGCACCGGCTTTCCCCCGGCGACGAGGAGCAGCCGGCCCGAGCGGCTGAACGCGAGCACGAGGGGCTCGCCCTCGGGGAAGGCGACACTGCCGTACCGTTTGTCGAGCGAGCCGTAGAGGTCGCTCGCTCCATACGAGGCGACGGCGGCCAACGATGCCCGCGGACTCGCCGCCAGGGCGAGCACCGGAAAGGGCAGCACGGTCTTCGGCCGCTCGATCGACGGGAGATTCATCGGGACCGCGCCGGGGCCTTCGCTCGCGGCCGGGGCCGCCGGCTTGAAGCCGAGCGTCCGCATGGCGGCCACGGAACTGCCGGCGTTTTCCCGCAGGCCGGAGTCGATCCACTTCTTGATGAGGGCCACCGCGTCGGCCGGCACACAGTCGCCCTCGGGGGCATCCGCTCGCCGTCGTCCGGAGCCGTGATCACCTCGATGAGCCGGCTGCCGCCCGACCGGCCGGCAATCACGATCTGGCCGCCGCCCGCGCCCTTCATGACTCCGGCGTAGCTCACGAGGCTGAGGCCGCCCTCCTGTTTGCCGTCGCCGTGGCAGGTGGCGCAGTTCTTCTTGAGGATCACCGCCACGGTCAAAAAGGTGTCAGGACTCTTT
>Ga0214917_10001403_pt1 | contig 30912 bp, 28 predicted proteins | sample LL_1208_BB_MetaG_FD_177983 | JGI IMG/M metagenome (GOLD analysis project Ga0214917, IMG submission 177983) | Freshwater microbial communities from Lake Lanier, Atlanta, Georgia, United States - LL_1208_BB | ecosystem: Environmental > Aquatic > Freshwater > Lake | place: USA: Georgia | collected... | reverse complement strand
ATGGACGTGCGCACCCCCGCCCCCACCGATCTCGCCCTGTTGCGGGCAACGGCCAGCGGGCTGAACCTCGGTGATGTCGGCATCCAGCAATTCGGCGATGCCAATACCGCCCTGCTGCGCATGCCCGCACCACCAAATGAGGCCCAGGTCCAGGCCACGGTCAACCGGGTGCGCCAGGCGCTCGAGGCCGCATCGCCGGGCATTCGCATCCTGCGGGTGGAGGCGGTGGGCAACCGCATCTCCGATGAATTGTTCCGCGGCGGCATGCTGGCACTCGGCCTGTCGCTGATGGCCATGCTGCTCTACATCTGGTTCCGCTTCGAATGGCAATTCGGCATCGCCGCCATCGTCACGCTGATCCTGGATACCACCAAAACCATTGGTTTCATGGTGCTGTTCCAGATCGAGTTCAATCTGACCTCGATCGCGGCGATCCTCACCGTCATCGGCTTCTCGGCCAATGACAAGGTCGTGGTGTTCGACCGCATGCGCGAGAATTTACGTAAATTCAAGCAAATGCCGCTGGAGCAGTTGACGGATCTGTCGATCAACGAGACGCTCAACCGTTCACTTGGCACCTCGATGACCTTGTTGCTCTCAGCCCTGCCCCTGGCCTTTTTTGGTGGTGACGCCCTTTCGGGCTTCGCCTGGGTGATGCTGTTCGGCATTTTCATCTCGGCCAGTTCCTCGGTCTTCATCGCAGCGCCCATCGTGCTCTACAGCGGCCGCACCCGGCTGCGGCGCGATGTGGCAGCCCCGGTGGCGCCGGCTACACCGCGCACCACATGAGCATTGGCCGCCGCATCGCACTCGCCCTGCCCGCCATTCTGGCGGGGATGAGCGCGCGGGCGGCACAACCGGTGACCTTGCTGGTCGGCGCCCCGGCTGGCAGCGCCCCCGATCTCTGGGCGCGCGGCATGGTCCCGTTTCTGGAACGCCATTGGGCGCGTGCCACCGTCTCGGTGGTGAACCGGCCGGGCCATCGCGGCTTATCGGCAGCCCGCGCCCTGGCCGGCGCCGCCCCTGATGGGCTGACCCTGGCCGCGCTGGGCACCCCCACCCTGCTCGCCCGCGCGGTTGAACAGGGCCAAATCGGCATGATCGAAAGGCTGCAATTCGTCGCCTCGGTGGCGGAGGAGAGCCTTTTGCTGGTCACCGCCACCAATGGCCCGGTGCAATCGCTTGATGCGCTGCGCACCTTGCCGCCCAATGCGCTGCTGGGCACCCCCCCACCCGGCAATGCCGCCCAATTGGCCGGCAGCGCCCTGGCCGCAAGCCTGGGGCTGACCAGCTTCGCCTTCGCCAATGCCCCGGCGGTGCGCCAGGCGGTACAGGCCGGCCATGTCCCCGCCGCCATGCTGGCCGCACCCGATGCCATGGGGCTGCTGCGCGAGGGCCGCCTGAGCGCCATCGCCGTCGCAGCCGATGCGCGCTCGCCGCAATGGCCCGAGGTCGCCACCTTGCGCGAATTGGGCCTGGGCTTCAGCGCCCAGGCCTGCCGCGGCTTCGCCCTGCCCGGGGGCACCCCCGAGCCCCTGGTCCAGGCCCTGGCCTCGGCGCTGGCCACCATCGTGGCCGACCCCGAATATATCGCCCAGGCGAATGCCTTTGGCTATTTGCCGCATTTCCAGGGCCCCATGGCCTGGAGCGCCCGGCTGCGCAGCATCGCCATGGAGCTGGAGGGCAGATGGCGCGCCGACCCTTGGGTGCAAGCGCCGGGTTGAATGCTTCCCGCATTTCATGCCAATGCATGACATGCAGCTTTCCGCGCGGGAGCTGACCACCCCGAGGACACCCGCCCAGCCATGACCCTTCCATGCGAGGCCGCCCGGGCATGGTAAAGCGCGCCCCCAGTGAGATTCTGGTCCTGGCGCAACATCCCCAGATCATGGCCGCGGCGATGGAGGCCGCGCAGCGTGTATCCGCCCTGCCACCCTGCCTGATCCGCCATGGCAGGGAGGCGCTGCGATATCTCTGCGGCCCTGGCCTGCCGCCGCGCCGCCTGCTGCTCGAGCCAGCCGCCGCGGGCAGCGCCTGGGCCGCGCTGCTCTCCATCCTTGATGATCCCTCCCTCACCGATACCATCATCATCGTCACCGCCGATGGCCTGGGCGCCCCCCCTGGCATGGCCGCGCTGCCGGCCAAGGCCGCCGCTCTGGCAGCCGCGCTGCGGGTGCGCCCACCCAGCCACGATCGCAGCCTGCCCAGCAGCGACAAAGCCCTGGCCCGCGGGCTCGGCCGCGATGGCTTGCTGGTGCGCTACCAGCCGGTGGTGCGCATCGCCGACCGCAAGCCGGTGCTGGTCGAGGCGTTGGCCCGCTGGCGCGGCCGGCCGATGATGCATGCACCGGATCTTTTCGTGCCGGCGCTGGAACGCGCCGGCCTGGCCCGCATATTGGCCCTGGCGGTGCTCTCGCGCGCGGCGCGGGATATCGGCCCGCTGGCCCCGCGCATGGCTATCGGCGTCTCGGTCAATGTCGCGCTGGAGCAGTTGCTGCGGGCGGATCTGGGCGTCTGGATCAGCCAGGCATTGCGCAGCGGCGGCTTGGCGGCCCAAGATCTGACGCTCGAACTCACCGAAACCACGCCGGTGCATGACCGCGCGCTGCTGGCTCGCGCCATCCGCCGGATGGAAGCGGCCGGGCATGGCGTCTTGCTCGATGATCTGGCCATGGATGATGGCCGGCTGGGGCTGCAAAGCCTGGGCTTTGCCGGGATCAAGTTGGACAAATCCCTGGTCGGGCGCCTGCCGGCGGATGGCCGGGCGCGGCGTTTTGTCCGACATGTGGTGGACGAGGCCAATCGCCGCGGCCAGGCGGTCACTGCCGAGGGCGTGGCCGATGCCAGGCTCTGGGCCGCGGTGGCGGCGCTGGGGGTGCATCGCGCCCAGGGCTATTGGGTGGGCCGGGCACTGCCTGCCGCCATGCTGGGGATATGGCAGCGGCGCTGGGCGGCGCTGGTTTAACAGGGTGCTGAAAAACCCTGATGGCGGAGGAAAAGAGCGAAAGGGCTTTGCCCGGGCTTTCCTCCTGGGGTGCTCGAGGGGCAACGCCCCTCGATCTTATTTTCCCTCGCCGTTCGTGTTGCCTTAGCCTGTTAAACCACCCGGCCCACCAGCACGCCAATCCCCGCGGTGATGCCCATGGCCAGCGCCCCCCAGAACATCACCCGCAGCGTGGCGCGGCCGGCGGGCGCACCGCCTGCCCATGCCCCCAAGGCACCCAGCCCCGCCAGAAAGGCCAAGGTGGAGAGCGGCACGCTCGCCACGAGCCATTCCGCGGGGGTGAAGATCACCAAAGCCAGCGGCAGGGCGGCGCCTAGGGCAAAGCTCGCCGCCGAGGTCAGCGCCGCCAGCACCGGCTGGGCGGTGGTGATCTCGGAAATGCCCAACTCCTCACGCGCATGGGTGCCCAGCGCGTCATGCGCCATCAATTGCTGCGCCACCTGCCGCGCCAGCGCCGGCTCCAGGCCGCGCTCGACATAGATGGCGGCCAATTCCTCGGTCTCGAATTCGGGGTCTTCAGCCAATTCGTGCCGCTCGCGCTCCAGATCGGCGGCCTCAGAATCGGCCTGCGAACTGACCGAGACATATTCGCCCGCCGCCATCGACATGGCCCCCGCAACCATCCCGGCCGCACCTGCGATCAGAATTTCCTGCCGGTCGGCCGAGGCAGCGGCCACGCCCATGATCAGGCTGGCGGTGGAGAGAATGCCATCATTCGCCCCCAGCACGGCGGCCCGCAGCCAGGCGATGCGCGACGTCAGATGCCCCTCGGCCTTCATCAACGGCGGCTCTCGAAGACCATCATGGCGTGGCCACGATTGATGAAATGGTCGCAAAGGCGCATGCCGATATCCTCCATCACTGCCCGCGAGGCGGCATTGCTCTCCCGCGCAACGCCGATGATGCGCGCCAGCCCGGCATGATGGCCGAATTCGAGCGCCGCATTCGCCGCCTCACGCGCATAGCCATGGCCACGCATTTCGGGCCAGAGCGCATAGCGCAGCGCAACACCCCGCCCATCGGGCCGCTCCATCAGGCCGCAAAGGCCGAGAAACTGGCCGGTGCCGCGCAGGAACACGCTCCAGGTTCCATAGCCGCGCACCTGCCAGAAATCCATGTCATCCTCGAGTTCCTCGGCGGTGCGCGCGGCGGTTCGCACGCCATGCAGCATAAAGCCGAAGACGCGCTCATCCGCCTTGAGGCGGATCAAATCATCCATATGCTCGGGCCCCGGCGGCAACATCGACAGCCGCTCGGTGGTGATGCTGCGCGGGCTGAGCAGCCTGGAGGTCAAGGCGCCCTGCCCCCGGCTAACCCCACCGGGCATTCCACGCCCGTGACCCTCACCGGGTCAACGCCCGTGCCCGTCACCGGGTCAACGGCCGGTACTTGATCCGGTGCGGCTGGTCGGCCACGGCGCCGAGGCGGCGGCGCTTATCGGCCTCATAGGCCTGGTAATTGCCCTCGAACCATTCGACATGGCTATCACCCTCAAAGGCCAGGATATGCGTGGCCAGACGGTCGAGGAACCAGCGATCATGGCTGATGATCACCGCGCAGCCGGCGAAATCCATCAGCGCCTCTTCCAGCGCCCGCAGCGTATCGACATCAAGGTCATTGGTCGGCTCATCGAGCAGCAGGACATTGTGCTCAATCTTGAGCATCTTGGCCAAATGCACCCGGTTGCGCTCACCGCCCGAGAGCACGCCCACCCGCTTTTGCTGGTCGCCGCCCTTGAAGTTAAAGGCAGCGGCATAGGCGCGCGAGGGCACCAGGCGCTTGCCGACCTGAATCTGGTCCATCCCGTCGGAAATTTCCTGCCAGACCGTCTTGGTGTCATCGAGGCTGTCGCGCGACTGGTCCACATAACCGAGGCGCACACTGTCACCCACCACCAGCGTGCCGGCATCGGGCGTGTCCACACCGGTGATCATCTTGAACAGCGTGGATTTGCCCGCGCCATTCGGCCCGATGACGCCAACAATGCCGCCGGGCGGCAGTTTGAAGCTCAACTCATCGATCAGCAGGCGGTTGCCATAGCCCTTGCGCAGCCCCTCGGCATTGATGACGATATTTCCCAGGCGCGGGGCGGGCGGAATTTGGATTTCCGTGGGGTCCGGCGCCTTGTCCAGGCTCTTTTGCAGCAGATCCTCATAGGCGGAGATACGCGCCTTGCTCTTGGCCATCCGGGCGGAGGGGCTGCGGCCCATCCATTCCTGTTCCTGGGCCAATTGGCGCTGGCGGGTGCTTTCCTCGCGCTCTTCCTGCTTCAGCCGCTTGCGCTTCTGTTCAAGATAGGCGGAGTAATTGCCCTCATAGGGGAAGCCGCGGCCGCGATCGACCTCGAGAATCCAATTGGTGACATTGTCGAGGAAGTAGCGGTCATGGGTGACGATCAGCACCGCACCCTGATAGTCGCGCAGCGTGTGTTCCAGCCAGGAGACGCTCTCGGCATCGAGGTGGTTGGTCGGCTCGTCGAGCAGCAGCAATTCGGGCTTTTCCAGCAGCAGCTTGCACAGCGCCACACGCCGGCGCTCACCACCGGAGAGGTTGGTCACATTGGCATCGGCCGGCGGGCAGCGCAGGGCATCGAGGGCGATCTCGACGGTGCGGTCCAATTCCCAGCCATTGCCGGCATCGATGCGCTCCTGCAATTCGGCCTGCTCGGCGAGAAGGGTGTTCATCTCCTCCTCGCTCATCTCGTTCATGAAGGCTTCGCTGATCGCGTTGAAGCGGGCGAGGTCGGCCTTCATCTGGCCGAAAGCCTCTTCCACATTCTCGCCCACGGTCTTGCTGGGGTCGAGATAGGGCTCCTGGCTGAGATAGCCCACGCGCACGCCCTCGGCCGCCCAGGCCTCGCCGCCGAAATCCTTGTCCTGACCGGCCATGATGCGCATCAGGGTGGATTTACCGGCGCCATTGGGGCCGAGCACGCCGATCTTCACCGTGGGCAGGAAGGAGAGCGTGATGCCTTTGAACACCTCGCGGCCGCCGGGGTAGGACTTGGTGAGGTCCTTCATCACGTAAACATATTGGTAGGCGGCCATGCGGGGTGCTCCTGAGTATGGCGCCTTGTAGCGAGCGCGCCGGGCGCGGTGAACCCCTGGGCGGGGGGGCAGCAAAAAGCCCCGGCGGTGTCCCGCCGGGGCGATGTTTTACCGCGATGCGGCTCAGGCTGCCGCTTGCTCGACCAATTGTGGCCGGCTGGCCGGTGCCGCGTTGATGGCGATGCGGCGGGGCTTGAGTGCCTCGGGCACCTCGCGCTGGAGCGAGACATGCAGCAGGCCATGGGCCAATTCGGCGCCCTTCACGACCAGATGATCGGCCAGGACGAATCGGCGCTCGAAGGCGCGCCCGGCGATACCGCGGTGCAGGTAGCTGCGCGGCGCCTCGCCCTGCACGGGCTTGCCGGTGATGGTGAGCGTATCGGCGCGGACCTCAAGGTCGATCTCCGGTTCGGAGAAGCCGGCCACGGCCATGGTCAGGACATATTGGTCCTCACCCACACGCTCGATATTATAGGGCGGATAGGCCTGGGGTTCGGCCGCACGGGAACCCTCGACGAGGCGGGCCAGTCGGTCAAAGCCGATGGCGGTGCGGAAGAGCGGGGAAAAATCAGTGGCGTTCATGGTATGACCTTCTCGAAAGCAAGGTTGGCGTGAACGGCGCCTGGAATCATCTTAGGCCCTGTCGCACCCCCAAACGGGCAATGCGGGCCGAGGAAAACCCCGGGTAGCCGTGCTGCGGCCCCGAATGGGCACCGCTTGCCAACCACAAATAGGAAAGGGCCACCCCTCTCTTCAAGGGGTGGCCCTCATACCGCCTGAGAAAAAATCAGGTGCCCTTGCGCAGGCCGATACCAGCGAATTTCTTGTTGAACTTGGCGACCTGGCCGCCGGTGTCGAGAATGCGCTGCACGCCGGTCCAGGCCGGGTGGCTCTTGGGGTCGATATCCAGGCGCAGCGTGTCGCCTTCCTTGCCCATGCAGGAGCGGGTGGTGAAGGCGGTGCCGTCGGTCATCACGATGTTGATCGTGTGGTAGGCGGGGTGGGTATCGGGCTTCATCGGGACATCTCGGGCAAAACAGGATGGCGCGGCTTGGTGCGCGGAAAGGCGGCGTATAAGGCGCGGCGGGCCGTGGTGCAAGACATGTTGCGCGGCCAGGGTGACAGCGGCGCGGGGCTGACGCACAAATTGCCCATGTCCGATTGCCGCCTCTACCTCATCACCCCCCCTAGCCTGCCGCCTGGCTTTGCCAAGACCTTGGCCCAGGCGCTTGATGCCGGCGATGTCGCCTGCCTGCAATTGCGGCTGAAGGATGCGCCGGCCGATATGGTGGCGCGCGCGGTGGAGGAGCTCATGCCCATCGCCCAGGCGCGCGATGTGGCCTTTATCCTCAATGATGACGCGCAAACCGCCGCGCGGCTGGGCTGCGACGGCGCGCATCTGGGCCAGGGTGATGGCGACCATGCCGGGGCGCGGATGCTGCTGGATGGCAAGATCCTGGGCATCACCTGCCACGCCTCGCGCCATCTGGCGATGAATGCGGGCGAGATGGGCGCGGATTACGTGGCCTTTGGTGCCTTCTTCCCGACCGCGACCAAGGCGACCGAGCATGTGGCCGAGCTGGAATTGCTGGCCTGGTGGCGGGAGGTGATGGAAATCCCCTCAGTGGCGATTGGCGGTATCACGGCGGGCAATTGCGCGCCCCTGGTGCAGGCGGGTGCTGATTTTCTGGCGGTGGTGGGGGCGGTGTGGAACCACCCTGAGGGCGCGGCGGCGGGGGTGAAGGCGATGAACCGGGCGATTGCTGCGGCCTGAGAAAAACTGCTTATTTTTCAGAAACGTCGTATTCGGACAAATTGCCCCCCGGGTTGGGTTGCGGGTGGATATGGCTGTGGCGCTGACGGGCGATGTGTAGCGTTTTGGGAAGCTAGGGCGCAAGGAATATTGACCTAATTTTGCCTGGGTGGCTCTGGCTGCGCCGGCGGCATGAGGGTTCTCTGTCCGGATCGGCGGGTACCGGGAAGTATCAGCAAGGCTTGTGCCAAGCACCGGGCAGGGCTTCATGGCGGCATGGACAACCCAGCCTGGAGCGCAGGGCCGAACGGCATCCAGCTTTGGGTGCGGCTGACCCCGCGCGCACATCGCAATGGCCTGGACGGGCTGCGGCGCAGTGCGGATGGCCGCATGGTGCTGCAATTGCGCGTGGCAGCCCCCCCGGTGGAAGGGGCGGCCAATGAGGCGCTCATCCGCTTTCTGGCCGAAGCCCTGGCGATGCGGCGGGGCGATATTGCCATTGTCGCGGGGGAGACATCGCGACAAAAGCGCCTGGCCTTGCGCGGTGACCCGGTGGGGTTGGAGGCGCGGTTGCGAGGCTGGATTGGGGGATAGCGGCCTGGCTATGCCGTGCGGCGAGAGGATCGTTGGTTCAAACGGGGTCATTTGAGTGGGTAATGATAACAGGGAAATACAAATTTTTCGATTTGCTGAAAAACGAATAGATCAGGAGACTAGATCGAGGGGCTTTGCCCCTCGAGCACCCCAGCAGGGTCGACATGTATGTCGACGAGTTTCCTGCACCTTCGTTAGATTATTAGTTTTAAAATAATATAAAAAGTCCAGGAAACTCGTCGAAATATAGGTCGACCCTGGTGGGAGAGCGCGAGAGGGCAAAGCCCTTTCGCTCTTTTATTCCGCTAGTAGCGCTTTAAACCAGCTTGTTAGGGCGAGAAATTCAGCAGCAGGAAGGTGCCGAAAATCATCAGGTGAACCGCCCCCTGCAGCACGGTGGAGCGCCCGGTGGCCAGGGTGAGGGTGCTGACCATGAAGGTGAGCACCAGCAGCACCATGCCCGAGGGGTCGAGGCCCAATTGCAGGCGCGCGCCGGTGAGCAGCGAGAAGCAGGCCACCGCTGGGATGGTGAGGCCAATGCAGGCCAGCACGGAGCCGAGCGAGAGGTTGAGCGACATTTGCAGGTCATTGCGCGCGGCAGCCCGCAGTGCCGAAAGCCCTTCGGGCATCAGCACCAGGGCCGCAATCACCACCCCTGAGAGGCTTTTGGGCGCCTCAAGCCACGTCACCCCGGCCTCAAGCACCGGTGCCAGCTTCTTGGCCAGCAGCACCACTGCCATCAGCGCCACCAGCATCAACGCAAAGGCCAGCCAGGCGCGTGCGGCGGAGGGCTTGGGGCCATGGGGGTCAATGCCATGGCCGTGGAGGAAATCATCGCGGTGGCGCACCGTCATGACGAAGAGAAAGGTGCCGTAGGTGAGCAAGGCCATCACCGCGACGAAGATAAGCTGGCGGGACGAGAAATACGGCCCCGGCATGGTGGTGGTGTAATTGGGCAGCACCAGGCAGAGCACGGCGATGGTGATGACCACGGTGAGGAAGGCCGAGGCGCCGCGGGCGGCGAAGCCCTGCTCGAGATGCCGCGCGCCGCCCAGCACCAGGGAGAGCCCGACAATGCCGTTCAGCGCGATCATGATCGATGCGAAGACCGAATCGCGGGCGAGTTCGGGGTGCTCGCCATCGGCCATGAGAGAGATGATCAGCGCGGTTTCGATCACCGTGACGGCCAGCGCCAGAATCAGCGTGCCATAGGGCTCGCCCAGCCGGGCGGCCACCACCTCGGCATGCAGAACGGCGGCGAAGACCGAGATGGTGAGCATGGCCGCCAACAGCAGGCCGGCCGGGGAGAGCGCGGGCAGGCCGGCTAGCACGAGGCCCAGGCCGAGCGCGGGGAAGAGCCAGGCCCACCAGGGCGTTTTGTCATGGGCGGTGGCGGCCATGGGGCACCTTTGGGTTTATGGGTTGCGAATCGCGCCGGAATGCCTGCACGAAGCGAGAACGGTCTTGTGGTCCATCAAGCGGTTGGGACACAAGCTGTAGTTGATGATGGCTGCCTTTTTATGTCAGCGATTCGTTCCTGCGAATCGGGGCAGGGCTTTGATTCGGGTGGATTTGCCGTCAATTTTTTATCTTCCATGTTCCTTCTTCGTTCCAGGCCCGGTGACGCTCAGCCACCAACCCAGCGCCAGCAGCGCCGCCGCCACCCAGATGAAAGCCAAGGTGGAACCCAGCAGCGCCAGCGCCACACCCATCAGCGCCGGCCCGGCCGTTTGGCCGATGAAGAAGGAAAAGGAGTGCATCGCCAGGCCCGAGGCCCGGGCGGTGGGCGAGATTTCCGAGGCGCGGACCTGGATGGTGTTGTGGATCATGAAAAATCCGGTGCCCAGCAACAGAGCGCAGCCGATGAAGATGGCCGCACTCCAGGCCAGGGCCATGCCGAGCAAGGCCAAGAAGGCCAGAAACCCGCCGAGGCGGACCATATTGGCCTGCCCCATCAGCCGCAGCACCTGCGCCACAATGGCCGCATAGATGAAGCCGCCGCAGCCGAAAGCGGCGAGGGAGAGCCCGGCCTCGGTGGTGCCGCCCAGGCCGCGCGCGGCGAGCAGCGGTGCGAAATGCGGGAAGGCGCCAAAGACCAGCCCGCCCTCGATGGCCACCGCCGCATAGAGCACCCGCGCTGCGGGCAGGCGGAACAGCCCGACATAGCGCTGCAAGGCCATCACCGGCTGGAAGCTTTGGGTGGGGGCGGGGGGCGCGCGAAGCTGCGCCCAGAGCAGCACGCAGGAAGCCATGGCCGAGAAGCCGGCACAAATCCACAACACCCCGCGCCAGCCGAAAAGCGGCTCCACCACCGCCGCCAAGGCGCCGCCGGCCACGCCGCCGATGATGGTGAAGACCAAAAAGCGGCCAATCGCCACCTGGCGCCGGGCGAGCGGCACCTCATCGCCGAAGACCGCGAGGGTGAGCGGCATGGTGCCGCCGGCCGCCGCCCCGGCCAGGGCGCGAAAGATCAGCAGCGTGGTGAAATCCGGCGCCATCGCCGCGGCCGCGACCAGCAGCGTCAGCAGGACCTGGCAGACCAGGATGACCCGGCGCTTGCCCAGCGCATCGCCCACCGGCCCCAAAAGCGGCTGAATGAGCGCGAAGGGCAGCGCGAAGGAGGAGGCCAGCAGGGCCACGGTGCCCACCGACGTGGTAAGATCATCGGCGATGACCGCCACCAGCGGGTCGGTCACCCTGATGATCAGCGAGGTGGCGAAACCGGTGAGCGCGAACATCGCGATCAGGCGACGGATGGATTGAGCCTCGGGGTCCGTCGGGGTCATGCGCTATTATTGTGCGCTGCCGCAGGGGCTGGGGCAATGCCACCCGGTTGCGCGGGCGGGCCAAAGCGGGCACCACGCGGGCATGAGCCAGTCCATTTCCACCGATGTCGCCATCATTGGTGCCGGCCCCGCCGGCCTTTTCGCTGTCTTCGAATGCGGCATGCTGAAAATGCGCTGCGTGCTGATCGACACGCTGGAGGCGACGGGGGGGCAATGCTCGGCGCTCTACCCGGAAAAGCCGATTTATGACGTGCCGGCCTATCCTTCCATTCTGGCGGGTGACCTGATTGAGCGGCTGGAGGCGCAGGCGGCACCCTTCGCGCCGGTCAAGCTCTTGGGCCAGCGGGTGGATGGGTTGCAGCGTGAGGGCGATGGCTTTGTGCTGACAACCAGTGCCGGCCATCAGGTGCGGGCCAAGGCGGTGCTGATCGCTGCCGGTGCGGGCGCCTTTGGCCCCAATCGGCCGCCGCTCGAGGGGCTGGAGGGTTTCGAGGCGAGTGGCGCGGTGCGCTATATGGTCACCAAGCGGGAGGCGTTCCGCGGCAAGCGGGTGGTGATTGCCGGCGGTGGCGATAGTGCGGTGGATTGGGCGCTGTCGCTCAAGGATATCGCCCAGGTCACCATGGTGCATCGGCGGGCGAAATTCCGCGCGGCACCGGAGAGCGCGGCGCAGTTGGAAGCGGCCGCGGCGCGCGGTGAGATCGAGATGGCCATTCCCTATCAGCTGCATGGGCTGGAGGGGGCGGATGGCGCGCTGGAGGCGGTGATTTTGGCCACGCTGAAGGGCGAGGAGAAGCGGGTGCCGGCGGATCATTTGCTGGCGTTTTTTGGCCTTTCGATGGAACTCGGCCCAATTGCGGAATGGGGGCTGGGGCTGGAGCATCATCATATTGTGGTCGATCCGGCGACGCTGGAGAGCAATATTCCGGGCGTGCATGCCATTGGCGATGTCGCGACCTATCCGGGCAAGCTGAAGCTGATCCTGCAGGGGTTTTCCGAGGCGGCGATGGCCGCGCATGCCATTCACCCGCGGGTGTTTCCCGGTGAGGCGCTGCATTTCGAATATTCCACCAGCAAGGGTGTTGCCACGGCGTGATTCTGGCCCTGCTGATCAGGGCCTCGATCAGCGCCAGCATCGTGGCGGCCGCGGCGGTGGCGGCGCAGCGGCTGGGGCCGCTTTGGGGTGGTTTGCTGGCGGCGCTGCCGGTCTCGGCCGGGCCGGCCTATGCCATGTTGGGGATGAGCCACTCCGCGGCTTTTGTGGGCCAGGCTGCGACCAATGGCCTGGGCGCCAATGCGGCGACGGCGATTTTTCTGTTTATCCTGATCCATGTGGTGCCGAGGCTGGGCATGTTGTGGGCGCTGGCGCTGGCGAGCCTGGGTTGGATGGGGCTGACGGTGGGGGTGCTGGCCTGGGCGCCGGGGTTTTGGCCGGCCACGGGGCTGAATATGCTGTGTTATGGCCTGGCCATTCTGGGCACGCGGGGAGCGGTGGGCGGGGTTGCGGCCATGGCAGGGCCGGCGCGGTGGTGGGAATTGCCGCTGCGCTCCATCGTGCTGGGGCTGCTGGTGGCCAGCCTGGTGTCGTTCAGCAGTACACTGGGGCCGGTTTGGACCGGGGCGGGGGCGGTTTATCCGGTGGGGCTGACGACGCTGACCCTGGTGGCGGTGCCCCGGCTGGGGCGGGCGGGGGCGGCGGCGCTGCTGGCGGGCGCGCTGCGCGGCATGCCGGGGTTTGTGCTGTTCATGATGGTGCTGGCGATGGGGGCGGAGGCGCTGGGCGTGGCGGGTGCGCTTGCGCTGGGGGTGGTGGCGTCACTGGCCTGGGGCGCGGTGGTCTTGGCGCTCAGGCCGCGGCCAGTGCCTCAGCAAACACCGCCGGATCGGCATTCCCGCCGCTGATCACCACGCCGATGGCGCTGCCCTTCACCTTGCCTGCCAGCACGGCGGCAAGGGCGACCGCACCGCCCGGTTCCACCACGATTTTGAGGTGTTCGAAGGCGAAGCGCATGGCGGCGAAAACCTCAGCGCGGGTGACCGAGACGCCGCCGGCGACGCGCGGCGCATTGACCGCGAAGGTCATCTCCCCTGGGCCCTTGGAGAGCAGCGCATCGCAAAGCCCATCGCCCTGGCCGTCATTCTCCAGGCGATGGCCGGCGCGCAGCGAGCGGCCATAATCATCCCAGCCCTCGGGCTCCACCGCCCAGACCTGGGCAGCAGGCGCCAATTCGGCCATGACCAGGGCGCAGCCACCCAGCAGGCCGCCGCCGCCGGTGCAAACGGCCAGCGCATCGAGTTGTTGGCCGGCATCTTCGAGCAATTCGAGCGCCAGGGTGCCCTGGCCGGCAATGACATCGGCATGGTCGAAGGGGGGCACATGGGTCGCGCCGCGCTGCTCGGCCAGGCTGGCGGCGAGGGCGTGGCGGTCGGTGTTGTGGCGGTCGAAGAAAGTGATCTCCGCCCCCCAGCGGCGGGTTGCGGCCACTTTTACCACGGGGGCATCGGCTGGCATGGCGATCAGGGCCGGCATGCCCAGGGCTGCGGCAGCGCAGGCGGTGGCCTGGCCGTGATTGCCGGAGGAATGGGTGACCACGCCGCGGGCGCGCAAGGCGGGGTCGATGCGCATCAGCGCATTGGTGGCGCCGCGCAGCTTGAAACTGCCGGTGCGCTGCAGGGGCTCAGGCTTGATGAAGACGGCGGCGCCCACGGCGGCGTCCAGCGCCGGGTGGCGCAGCACCGGGGTGCGGTGGATATGCGGGGCGATGCGGCTGGCCGCGGCCAGGACATCGGCGAAGCTGGGGGTCATGCTGCAAACCTGAGGGGGCTGACCATGGGGATGGCGGCGGCCATGGCAGCGGGCACAGCCTGGCCACGGATTTGTGCGGCGAGGAAGATGCCAGCACCCGGCGCGGTTTGAATGCCATAGCCGCCCTGGCCGCACATCCAGAAGAAGCCAGGCAATTGGCCGGGGCCGATGACCAACGAACGGTCAGGCGCGAAGCTGCGCAGGCCAGCCCAGGAATGCTCGACGCGGCGCACCTCGATCGCCAGCGCCTGCTGCATGCGGTCCACCGCCACGGCCACGTCATATTCATCGGGCTGGGCGTCGAGGGGCGGGCTGTCGGTCTCATCGGCGGGGCTGAGCATGAGTTTGGTGCGGGCCTCGGGCCTTGCATACCAGCTATGGCCGACATCGCCGACCAGGGGCCAGTCGCGCACGGCAAAAGGGGCTGGGTCGATGATGACGCCGGTGCGGCGCTTGGGTTGCAGGCCGATTTTGGGCTCGCCCGCCAATTCTGCCACCATATCGCCCCAGGCGCCGGCGGCATTGACCAAGATGGGGGCGGCGAAGGCGTCGCCGGCGCTGGTTTCGCAATGCCAGGCACCACCTTCGTGCCAGATCTTGCCGGCGCGGTGGCGCAGCGCCAATTGGCCGCCGAGGCGGCGGAGCATTTTCAGGTAGCCGGCATGCAGGGCGGCCACCTCGATATCGAAGCAATCGGTCTCCAGCGCCGCATCGACGGCGAAGTTTTCCCGCAGGGCGGGCACCATTTGCTTGGCCCGGGCGGCGCCGATGCGTTCGATCATCGCCCCGCCAGCCAGCAGGGCTTCGAGGGCGGGCATTTGCTCGGGCGGGGCGAGGTGCAGCACCGGGCGGTCATGCGCCAGCGGGGTTTCGGAAAAACCCTCGGGCGGGTGCTGGAAGAATTCCTTGGAGGCGGCGGTGAGGATGCGCACATCGGCGGCGCCGTAATTGCGAATCCAGATGGCGGCGCTGCGGCCGGTGGCGTGGAAGCCCGCACTCTCCTCCGCCTCGAGCAGCACCACGCGATGGGTATTGGCGAGGTTGGCGGCGACGGTCGCACCCGCCATGCCCGCGCCGATGATAATGGCATCTGTCGACGTGATCTGCATTCGCGAACTCTGGCATAAATGCGCTGTTGCGCAATCCGCCACACGGCGTTTAAGCTGCCACTAGCGGCGCAAGACCGCGCGGAAAACGACGGAAAGGGTTTAAGATGTCTGAGAATGTCAACGCGACATCGTGCAACGATGTCAGCCTGCCCCGTCGCGCGGCATTGCTGGGCGGCGCCGCCACCGCGCTGACCGCGCCGGCCGTCTTCGGCCAGCCCACCACCAATATTCGCTGCGGCTTCTGGGACCATTGGGTTCCGGCCGGCAACGACGCGCTGCGCCGCCTCTGCGCGCAATGGGGCGAGCGCAACCGCGCCACAGTGGGCGTCGATTTCATCACCAGCGTGGGCAACCAGAACCTGCTCACCATCGCCGCCCAGGCGCAAAGCCGCTCGGGCCACGACATCCTCTCCTTCCCGGCCTGGGAGCCGGCGGTGCATGCACGGATGCTGGTCAACGTCGATGACGTAATGGGCAGACTGACGGCGAAGTACGGCGCGGTGACGCCGGCGGCCGAATATCTTGGCAAGCAAGATGGTCGCTGGGTGGCAATTCCCGCCGTCTCCGGCACCCAGATGAAGCCGGCCTGCGTGCGCATTGACCTGATGCAACAGCACGCCGGCATCGACATCCGGGCCATGTGGCCGGCCGAGAACCGCGCCGGCCCCGGCGCCGATACCTGGAATTGGGAGACCTTCGCGGTCGCCGCCGAGAAGTGCAACCGCGCCGGCTTCGCCTTCGGACTGCCGATGGGCAGCTTCACCGACGCGGTGGACTGGGTGGGCGCGCTCTTCGCCTCCTATGGCGCCAATGTGATGGATGAGCGCGGCGGCATCACCGTGCGCGGCAATGCCAAGCTGCGCGCCGCGGTGGAGATGTGCGTGCGCATCGCCCGACAATTGCCCAACGACGTCTGGGCCTGGGATGACGCCTCGAACAACCGCGCGCTGATCTCCGGCCGCTCGGCGCTAGTGTTCAACCCGCCTTCCGCCTGGGTCTCAGCCCGGCGCGACCAGCCGGCGGTGGGTGCGCAATGCTGGACGGTGCCGGTGCCCAGCGGGCCGGAGGGCCGCTTTGTCGGCTACCTGCCGTATTTCTGGGGCATCTGGAACTTCTCCCGCGTGCAGGGGCCGGCCAAGGAATTGCTGGAATTCCTCTCCGACCGCGCCTCGGCCGAGGTGCAGACCAACACCAGCGCGGGTTATGATATCCCGCCCTTCCTGTCGATGAACGACTTCCCGGTCTGGGCCAATGAGGGCCCGCCGGTCGGCACCGTGTTCAACTATCCGATCAAGGCGCACCACAATGCGCGGACGTCCGTCGCCTTCGCCCCGGCGCCGCCGGCCATGGCGGTGCAGGCTTACAACCAGGCGCTGAACACCAAGCTCATCGCCCGCATCGCCCAGGCCAATGAGACGGTGGACCAGGCGCTGGGCTGGCTTGAGCGCGAGTTGAACACCATCCGCCGGGGCGGCTGAGCCCCGCATGCCCGATAGCATGACGGCAGCGGTGAGCGCGCCGCGTGGCCCGGAGAGTGGCGCGGGCGGCGGCCTTCGCCGCCTCGCCCGTCGCCGCTCGACGATCGCCTTCCTTATGACGCTGCCGCTGATCTGCGTGATTGTGGGTCTAGTCGCTTATCCGGCCGTCTACGCCGTCTATCTCTCCACGCTCAATCGCCGCATGGATGAATTCGCCGGCCTGCTGCAATTCGAAATCCTGGTCGACAACGAGACCTTCTGGCTGGTGGTGTGGCAAAGTTGCCTCTTCGCCATCAGCGCCGTGCTGGCCAAGGCGCTGATCGGCTTCTGGCTCGCCCACATGCTGCATCACATCCCCACTAAGGGGCAGCGCAAATGGCGGGGCATGCTACTCATTCCCTGGGTGATCCCGCCGGCGCTCTCCACCCTGGGCTGGTGGTGGATGTATGACCCAACCTATTCTTCGCTGAACTGGATCCTCGCCATCTTCGCCGTGCCCGCGGTGCCCTGGCTGGGTGAGCCCTGGTGGGCGCGCATCTCTGTTATCCTGGTCAATGTCTGGTACGGCGCGCCGTTCTTCATGATCATGTATCTCGCAGCACTGAAATCGGTTCCCGAGCAGCTCTACGAGGCGGCGGCCATCGACGGCGCCACCTCCTGGCAGCGGCTGCGCCACATCACCCTGCCGATGATGCAGAACATCATCAGCATCACCGTGCTGTTCAGCCTGATTGTGACCTTCGCAAATTACGACATCGTGCGCGTGCTGACCAATGGCGGCCCGCGTGACCTCACCCATGTCTTCGCCACCTACGCGTTCCAGGTCGGCATCCTGTCGGGCAACATCCCGCGCGGCGCTGCCGTGTCGCTGTTCATGCTGCCGGCGCTGGCGGTCTTCGCCTATTTCATCCTGCGCGGCGTGAACCGGCGCAATCGGGAGATGGCATGAACCTCGCCGCCAATATCCACGGCTCGCTGCGCGCCGAGCGCCGTTGGGCTTTGATCATCGCCTATGTTTCGCTCTGCGCGGCGGTGGTGATTTTCCTCCTGCCGCCGGTCTACATGCTGATCACCAGCCTGAAGACCAATGCCGAGATGTCCAACCTGCAGGGCAACCCCTGGCTGGTCCGCTCGCCCACGCTGGAGCATTACGGAACCATCCTGGGCAACCCGCTCTTCCTCACCTTCTTCTGGAACAGCATCAAGGTGACGGTGCTGACCGTCATCGTCACCATGGTGATCTCGGTGCTGGCCGCCTTCGCACTGGCGCGCATGCGGTTCTGGGGCAGCCAGGCCCTGGCCACCGGCGTGTTCCTGACCTACCTCGTGCCGGACACTCTGCTGTTCATCCCACTCTACCAGATCGTGGGCGGGCTTGGGCTGCTGAACTCCACCTGGGGGCTGGTGCTGGTGTACCCCACGCTGACGGTGCCGTTCTGCACCTGGATCATGATCGGCTATTTCGCCTCTATCCCCAAGGAACTGGACGAGGCGGCGCTGATCGACGGCGCGACCTGGTCGCAGATGCTGCTGAAGATCTTCATCCCAGTGGCGCTGCCCGGCATCATCGCCGCCACCATCTTCGCCTTCACCGTCTCCTGGGCGGCCTTCGTCTACCCCACCGCCTTCATCACCACGCCCGACCAGATGCCGCTGACCATCGGCGTTGTCTCCACCCTGGTGCGCGGCGATACTTTTGCCTGGGGGCAGATCATGGCGGGCGCTTTGCTGGCCGCACTGCCGCCGGTCGTCGTCTATGCCTTCCTCATGGATTATTACATCGCTGGCCTGACGGCTGGCGCGACCAAGGGATAAACATGGCTCAGGTCACACTCCGAAAAATCGTCAAGGAATACGAAGGCGGCGTGCAGGCGGTGAAGGGGATTGACCTCGACATCGCCGACCATGAATTCGTCGTGCTCGTTGGCCCATCCGGCTGCGGCAAATCCACCACGCTGCGGATGATCGCGGGTTTGGAGGAAATCTCCGGCGGCGACATCATGATCGGCGGCGCGGTGGTCAATGACGTGCCGCCGCGCGATCGGGACATCGCCATGGTGTTCCAGAATTACGCGCTCTATCCGCATATGTCGGTCTTCGACAACATGGCCTTTGGGCTCATGCTGCGGAAATTCCCCAAGGACGAGATCAAGCGCCGGGTGGATAATGCCGCGCGCATTCTCGACATCGTGCCGCTGCTGGAGCGCAAGCCCAAGGCGCTCTCAGGCGGGCAGCGCCAGCGCGTGGCGATGGGCCGTGCCATTGTGCGCGACCCCAAGGTGTTTCTGTTCGACGAGCCGCTCTCCAACCTCGATGCTAAGCTGCGGGTGCAGATGCGCACCGAGATCAAGAAGGTGCACCAGACGGTGCGCACCACCACCATCTACGTCACCCATGACCAGGTGGAGGCGATGACGCTGGCCGACCGCGTCGTGGTGATGAACCATGGCATCATTGAGCAGGTGGGGCCGCCGCAGGAATTGTACCACAACCCGGCCACGCGCTTTGTCGCCGGCTTTATCGGCTCGCCGGCGATGAATTTCCTGCCCGCACGGGTGGAGAATGACCGGGTGCATCTGCATGGTGATGCCTGGCTGCCCATCCCTGAGGCGCGGCGGGCGCGCTATGCCTCGGCGGCGGGGCGGGACCTGCTCTTCGGCATCCGGCCGGAGCATCTGACCGACCAGCGGCTGGGGCTGCCCAACCGCGCCGATATCCTCATCACCCCCGAGGTGATCGAGCCGATGGGGATGGAGACCTTGGTGCATTTCCACCTGGGCGAGGCGCGGGATTGTTGCGCGCGCATCGAGCCCACCGTGCACGCGGCGCCGGGCGAGCCTATCCTGCTCACCGCTGATATGAACAATATGCATCTGCTGGATGCGGCGACGGGGCGGGTGCTGTAGCGCCTTGCGACGCAGGGCGTCAGGCCCGGAGCGCCGAGGCGGCGCGTGCCACGGGGCCGGCCCAATCGCCGGCCTTGGCCTGCCGCAGCAGGGTCGTTGCCGGATACCAGGGCGTGGCCTCGCCATGCAGGCCCCAACGCCAATCCGGCACCCAGGGCAACATCACCCAGCACGGCACGCCCAAGGCGCCGGCCAGATGGGCGATAGAGGTATCCACCGTCACCACCGCATCGAGCACGGAGAGCATCGCCAGCGTATCGGCCAGGTCGGTCATGTCCGGCCCCCAATCCATGTCCAGCAGCGCCTCAGGCGGGGTGCCGCGGAGCGGAGGGCGTTGCAGCCCCACCGTCAAGGCGCCCTGCCAGGCCAGTGGCAGCAACGCCGCCGGCGGCAGCGAACGCTGGGCATCCTGCGGATGGGTCGCCCTTCCCTCCCAGCACAGGCCGACGCAGCGGGCGCCGCGCGGCCGGCGGCGGCGCCACATCGCCGCGCGGGCAGGCTCGGCGCGCAGATAGGGCACCAGCGCGCCCCAGGCTGCGGGCGGCTCGCCCAGCAGATGCGCCAGACTGCCGATCCAGGCGACCTGGTCGAAGGCCGAAGGGTCGACCTGCCCGGTGACCGCGGTGATGCCATGCGCGCGGCAGAATGGCTGCAGCAACAGATGCAACGGCGGGGCGCAGCCAAAGGTGACGGCCGCGCCGGAGCGTGCCGCGACCGCTGGCAAGAAGCGGGCGAATTGCACCACATCGCCAATGCCCTGCTCTGCCAGGATCAGCAGCCGCGCCCCTGGGATCGGGCCACCCTGCCAGAAAGGCAGATGCAGTTGGGCGAAGCCCAGGCCGGGCAGCAGACGGCGCGCCTCCCAGCCCGGCCAGCCTCCGGCATGGTCGCCCATCAGCAGCCGCACCAGTCCGGCGTGATAGGCGCCCAAATGCGGCGTGGACTCGGCCCGGCCCGCAGCCTCGAAGGCGAGCAGCGACTGTTCCAGCTGCTTTTGGTCCTGCAATGCCTTGCCCAGGCCATGCAGCGCCTGAGCCCGCGACGGCTCGGCAGCGAGAATGCGACGGAAGATGGCCTCCGCGCCGGCGGCATCGCCTCGCTTGATCGCCGCGATGCCGGCTTCGATTGTCACGTCCACCGCACCATCTTGCCCAAACCCACAGCCTGCGGCAACGGCTTCACACGGGCCGTAAAATCAACCAGAAAGTTGTCATGGCCAGCACCGATCTCCTGATTCCCGCCGCCCTGCTCGAAGATGTGGTGAACCGCATCTTCCTCGCCACCGGATGTTCGCCAACCGAGGCCAGGCGCATCGCCACCCATCTGCTTGGCGCCAATCTCGCCGGGCATGACAGCCACGGCGTGGTGCGCGTGCCGCGCTATGTGGAATGGCAGGAGGAGGGCTTCGTGCTCGCCGGCCAGCAAGCCTCGATCATTGCCGATGGCGGCGCCTTTGTGCTGCTCGATGGCCATTATGGTTTTGGCCAGACGGTGGCCAAGCAGGCGACCGATTTGGCGATTGAGCGTGCGCTCGCCAATGGCTCCTGCATCATGGGCTTGCGCAATGCCGGCCATATCGGCCGGGTGGGCGATTATGCCGAGATGGCGATCGCGGCCGGGTTGATCTCGGTGCATTTCGTCAATGTGGCGGGCAGCGTGCTGGTGGCGCCGTTTGGCGGCACCGAGCGGCGGTTTTCCACCGCGCCCTTCTGCGTCGGCGTGCCGCTGCCCGAGGGGCCGGTGCTGCTGGATTTCGCCACCAGTTTCGTGGCCGAGGGCAAGGTGCTGGTGGCCAGCAATGGCGGCAAGGCGCTGCCCGAAGGCGCGCTGATCGAGCCCGATGGCAGGCTCTCTTCTGACCCGCATACGCTCTATGGGCCTTATGAATCGGTGGGCCCACGCAATCCGTCGCTGGGGGCGGGCGCCATTCGCGCCTTTGGCGAGCATAAGGGCTCGGGGCTGGCGATGATGTGCGAATTGCTGGCCGGGGCGCTGACCGGTGGCGGCACCTCGGGCCCGGTGGGGGCGCGCGGGCGGATCACCAATGGCATGTTCTCGATGTTTTTCTCGCCGCAGCATTTTGGCGATTTGGCGACTTTCCACGCCACCGCGCGCGAATATGTGGCCTGGGTGAAGGGCTGCGCGCCGGCCTCGGCCGATATGCCGGTGCTCGTGCCTGGCGAGCCTGAGGCCGCGCGGCGTGCCGATAGGCTGAAGAATGGCGTGCCGCTGCCGGCGGAAACCTGGGCGAATATCGCCGCCACCGCGCATCGGCTCAATGTCACGGTGCCGAACCAGTTGTGAGCGATATTGCCTCCAACCCGATCTATCAGGCCTATGCCGCGGCGCGCAGCGCCATTCTGACCGGGGCCTCCAAGCGCATTCCCGCCGCCTCGGCCGCCAGCCAGGGCCGGGCGCTGGGGCTATGGGATGGCAAAAACCCATCGGTGGGCGCCGATGCGCAACTGGCCCTGCTGCTGGATCTGGGGATTTTCGCTCCGGTGGGCGAGCATCGCCCGGCGCTGGAGCGCGAGGTGCGGATGAACCAGCCCCCGCCGGGCAGCGAGGCGGCGGAGGTGCTTGAGGCCTTGCAGCGCACCCGCATCACGCTGTTTCGCGTGGCTGGCCCGCATCCTGAGGGTGGCGTCTGGGTGGATGACATGCTGCGTGGCATGCCGGTGCATTTATGGGATGCCGGGCTGGCCCGGCCGGGGCAGGAGGGCACGGGGTTTGGCGGCCGCCTCATGCCCTTTGATGGTTTTGAAATGACCTGCGGCGTGCTGGCGCCGCTCTCCGATGGGGTGATCGATGCGCTGCTGGGCTTCCCGCAGCCTTTGGGGCCGCTGCCCACGGCGATGCCGCTGCTCACCCCTCCCGCCGCTGAGGATATCGCCACCCTGCGCGAGGCGGCGAAACAGCCTGATTTTCTGCTGAAGCTGTATCGGGCCTCGCTGGCCTCGGGGCTGATGGGCGAGCCGCCTAAGCGCTGAGTTCACGCCATAGCCACGGCGCCGTCATCCGCGCGCAACATGGGCAGGTCAGGCGGGAGAGATGAAACGTCGCGCCCTCCTTGCCCTTTTCCCCTCCGCCGCTCTTGCCTTTCCCGAGCGTGCGATCACCCTGGTTGTGCCCTTCGCGGCTGGTGGCTCGACTGATATTGCCGCCCGGCTGCTGGCTGAACGGCTGACCGGCCTTCTCGCCACCCGGGTGGTGGTGGAAAACCGCACCGGCGCGGGCGGCGCCCTGGGCAGTGAGGCGGTGAAGCGGGCACCGGCCGATGGCCATACCCTGCTCTTCGCCTCGGCCAGTTCGCATGGCGCCAACCCTGCGGTGTTTCGCGACCTGTCTTATGATGCGGTGGCGGATTTTGCGGCGGTGGCCCTGACGGGGGTGACGCCGCTGGCGCTCGCGGTGCCGCCGGGCGGTGCGCGGGATGTGGCTGGTTTGCGCGCGCAATTGGCCGATGGCCGCGGCGCCTATGGCTCGGCCGGGGCGGGCAGTATCACCCATCTCTCCTCGGAGCTGTTTCTGCAGCGCGCAGGGTTGCGGGCCGAGCATATCCCCTATCGCGGCGGCGCGCCGGCGCTGGAGGCCCTGGCGCGCGGCGAGGTGCCCTTCGCCATGGATACGCTCGCCGGAGTGGCAGGGCTGGCGGCTGATGGTCGTATCCGGCTGCTGGCAGTGGGCACGGCGCGGCCGTCCCCCACCTACCCGCAATTGCCCACGCTGGAATCGCAGGGACTGGGGCCCTATGACCTCTCGACCTGGAACGCCATGCTGGCACCTGCCGGCACGCCGCTGGACAGGGTAGCTGCTCTTGCCAGGGCGACGCATGCGGCGCTGGCCGAACCGGCCCTGGCCGCCCGGCTGGCCGCGCTGGGGGTGGAGGTGCCCCCACCCACCGGCCCTGCCGCCACCCAGGCCTTCATCGCGGCAGAGATCGCTAAATTCCGCGCGGTGGCAGATGCGGCAGGGCTGCGGCTGGAGCGGCCCTGAGCGGGCGTTGCGCATCACCCCCGCTTGCTGCTTTTCTGTCCAGCAATATCAATTTGGGGGAATGCCTTCATGCTGCGCCGCCACCTGCCTGCTGCCTTGACCACCCTGGCCCTACCGGCCCTGGCCCAGACTTGGCCGGAGCGCCCCATCACCTTGATCAGCGGTTTTGCCCCTGGCGGCTCGACTGATATTGCCTGCCGGCTTATCTCCGAGCGCTTCGCCCACCATATCGGGGGTGGGGCACGGGTGGTTGTGGAAAACCGGCCCGGCGCCTCGGGGACGGTTGCGGCTGATTGGTTACGTCGGCAATCACCTGATGGGCATACCATCATGCTGGTCGAGGTCTCCTCGCATGCCATTGCCCCGGCCGCGCTGGCCGGCGGCACACCGTTTGACCCGGTGGGGGATTTCACCCAGATCGGCATGGTGGGCACGGCTCCCATGGTCTTCATCACCTCGCCGCGCTTCCCCGCCAATACCGCGGTGGAGGCCATCGCGCGGCTGCGGGCGGCGCCGCCGGAGACCTTCACCTATGCCACATCGGGCGTGGGCAGCATTCCGCAATTGGGCGCTGAGATGATCGGGCTGCGCCTCAATACCCGCTTCACCCACCTGCCCTATCGCTCGGGCGGGCTGATGCTGACCTCGATCTACCAGGATGAGGGCAATTTCGGTGTCTCGGTGCTGGCCAGCGCGGCCGCGCAAATTCGCGATGGCATGGTCAAGGGCCTCGCGGTGACGAGCCGCGAGCGCTTCCCCGCCTTCCCTGATATCCCCACCCTCGCCGAATCCGCGCTGCCGGATTTCGAACTCACGACATGGAACATGATCATCGGCCCGCCACGCATGCCGCCGGCCATTCTGGCGCGGCTGAATGCAGCGCTGAACCTTGCCATTGCCGAGCGGGCGCTCGCCGAGCGCTTTCTCACCGCGGGTGTGGTGATGTGGAACCGGCCCAATACCCCCGATACCACCCGCGCCTTTCTGCAATCGGAGGTGGAGAAATACCGTGACCTCGTGGCCCGCACCGGTTTGAGGCTGGAACGATGATCCGCGCGATTGCCCTGGCGCTGAGCCTGGCGCTGCCCGCCGCGGCGCAAACCCTGACCATGGGGGTGGGGGCGGCGGTGACCAGCATCGACCCGCATTTTCATAATCTCGGCCCCAATAACGCACTCACCATGCATATCTTCGACCGGCTGGTGGAACGCGACGGCCGCGCCCGCCCCCAGCCAGGCCTCGCCACCGCTTGGCGGGCCGTGGATGATACGACCTGGGAATTCGCGTTGCGCCCGGGCGTGACCTGGCATGACGGCCGGCCCTTCACCGCCGATGACGTGGTCTTCACCTTTGCCCGCGTTCCCAATGTGGCGAACAGCCCGGGCAGCTTCATGGGCTTCCTGCGGCCGATCACCCGCGTTGAGGTGATCAACCCGCTGCTGCTGCGCATCCATACTGCCGCGCCGCACCCGCTGCTGCCGCTCGACCTCGCCTCGGTCTCCATCATCGCCCGCCACGCCGCCGAGGGGCTGGGCAGCGAGGATTTCAACCAAGGCCGCGCCGCCATCGGCACCGGCCCCTATCGGCTGGGGGCCTATCGCTCGGGCGAGCGCGTGGAACTGATCCGCAACGACGCGTTCTGGGGCGAACGCGAACCCTGGGCGCGGGTGGATTACCGGATGATCCTCAATGATGCATCCCGCACCGCGGCCATGTTGGCCGGCGATGTGGACATCATTGACCAGATCCCAACCTCCGACCTGGCACGGCTCAAGCGGGACCAGCGGCTGGTGGTGACGGAAATCGCCAGTCTGCGCACCGTCTATATGGCGCCCGATCATTCGCGCTCCGGCCCCAGCCCCTGGGTGACCGACAACCAGGGCACACCGCTGCCGCAAAACCCATTCCGCGACGCCCGGGTGCGCCGCGCGCTTTCACTGGCCATCAACCGCAACGCGCTGGTGGAACGCGTGATGGAAGGTGCCGCGGTGGCCAGCGGACAATGGCTGCCGGAGGGCGCCTTCGGCTATAATACGGCGGTGCAGCCAGACCGTTTTGACCCTGAAGCCGCCCGCCGCCTGCTGGCCGAAGCGGGCTTCCCCGAGGGCTTTCGCCTCACCGTGCACACGCCCAATGACCGCTGGCCGAATGACAGCCGGCTGACCCAGGCCGTGGCCCAGATGTGGAGCCGCATCGGCCTGCGCGTCACGGTGGACGCCATGCCCTTCACCGCCTTCGTTCCACGCCGGGCGCGGGTCGAATTCGCCATGCAAATGGCCGCATGGGGCTCTTCGACCGGCGAAGCCTCGAATTTCCTGGTCAATACCGTCAATAGTTTCGACCGCCAGCGCCTGACAGGGGCGAATAACAATGCCCGCTACTCCAACGCCTGGTTCGACGATATCACCGCACGCGCATCAGCCACGATGGATGACCGCGCGCGCGAGGCGCTGTGGCACGAGGCCACCGCCCGCTACGCTGAAGAACTGCCGATGATCCAGTTGCTGCAACTCACCAATAGCTGGGCCATGCGACGTGGCCTGGCACATGAGCCGCGCATGGATGAGCGGACATTGGCAATGGGCGTGCGGTCGGGGCGGTGAGGCGGGCATCCGCGCGCTTGTGATAAGGGGCGCGGCTATGCCCTTGCCACTCTTGGTTTAGAGCCGGTTCCCTGCGCCTTGGCTCAATGCACAGGGTCTAGCCTTTGTTTGTCGAGCATCTTTATCCACCCAAACCATTCCATTTGAACGGATGATGCTCTAGACTTTGATTTACCACATTTTCCGAGCCGCCTTGCGAAGCCGCAAGGCTTGAAAATGCGCTAAGCGCCCCTGGCGGGATAGGCACTCAAACCCCTCACCACCGTGCCGAATGGTCCAAAGGCCCATGGCCTTGCCCATATCCCGGTGCGTTCAGAATCGCAGCCCGGACATAAGAGCGGGCCCGAGAGGTGGCATCCTCCAGTGCCATGCCCTGGGCGAGGCCCGCGGCCAGGGCGCTGGCCAGGGTGCAGCCGGTGCCATGGGTGTGGCGGGTGGCGATGCGCGGGCTTTCGAAGCGGGTCGTGCCGGTGGCGCTGACCAGCAGGTCCACCAAAACCGGCCCTTCCATATGGCCGCCTTTCAGCAGGACGGCGCGCACCCCCAGGCTCAGCAGTTTTGTCGCCGCCGCATGCATATCCGCCTCATCGCGGATGGTGATGCCGCAGAGCACCTCGGCCTCGGGGATATTGGGGGTGATGATGCTGGCAAGCGGCAGCAATTCGGCCCTCAGCGTGGCCACCGCATCCTCTGCCAGCAGGCGATGGCCGCCCTTGGCCACCATCACCGGGTCCGCCACCAACGGCACCGCGGGGGCGAGGGCGCGGAGTTCGGCGCAGACGGCGAGGATGGTCGGCACATCATGCAGCATGCCGGTCTTGATCGCATCGGCGCCGATATCCTCGAGCACGACGCGGATTTGCTGGCGCAGAAAGGGGGTGGAGACGGCCTCGATGCCATGCACGCCCAGCGTGTTCTGCGCCGTCAGTGCGGTGATGGCGGTGGCGGCGAAGGCGCCCATGGCGCTGACCGATTTGATATCGGCCTGAATGCCGGCACCGCCGCCGGAATCGCTGCCGGCAATGATGAGAACCCGGCCCTTCATGCCATGGCCGCCCGGCGGATGGTGGCGAGGAGGCGCTCCATGGTGGCTTCGAGCAGGGCTTCGTCCTCGGCCTCGGCCATGACGCGGATGACGGGTTCGGTGCCGCTGGCGCGGATCAGCACCCTACCCCGGCCGGCTAAGGCGGTTTCCTCGGCGGCGATGGCGGCCACCACCTCGGGCATGCGGTGCGGCGCGCCGCCGGCATGGCGCACATTGACCAGTTTTTGTGGCAGCGGTTGAAAGCGGCGCAGCGCGGCGGAGGCCGGGCGGCCCTCCTCCACCAGCACCGCCAGCACCTGCAATGCTGCCACGAGACCATCGCCGGTGGTGCCGAAATCGCTCATGATCATGTGGCCGGATTGCTCGCCGCCGAGGTTGCAGCCGGCCTCGCGCATGCGCTCGCCGACATAACGGTCGCCCACTGCGGTGCGGTGGAGGGCGAGTTTTTTGGCGGCCAGATGGCGCTCCAGGCCCATATTGGACATGACGGTGGCGACGACGGCATCGCCGGTGAGGCGGCCTTCGGCCTGCCAGCGATCGGCGATGAGCGCCAGAATCTGGTCGCCATCGACGACATTGCCCAATTCATCGACCAGCACGAGACGGTCGGCATCGCCATCAAGGGCGATGCCCAGATCGGCCCGGCGCTCGCGCACCACCTCGACCAGCGGCGCGGTGTGGGTGGAGCCAAAGCCCTTATTGATGTTGAAGCCATCGGGCGAGACGCCGATGGAAACCACCTCGGCGCCCAATTCCCACAGCACGGTGGGTGCCACCTTATAGGCCGCGCCATGGGCGCAATCGACGACGATGCGCAGCCCCTCCAGCGTGCGGCCGCGGGGGAAGCTTTGCTTGGCGGCCTCGATATAGCGGCCGGGGGCATCCTCCAGCCGGCTGGCGCGGCCGAGTTTTTGCGGCGTGGCATGGGCGGGGGAGAGGTCACCTGCCATGAGCGCCTCAATCTCGGCCTCATCGGCATCGGAGAGCTTCAGCCCCTCGGGGCCGAAGAGCTTGATGCCATTATCCTCATAGGGGTTGTGGCTGGCGGAGATCATCACGCCCAGATCGGCGCGCATGGAGCGGGCGAGCAGGGCAATGGCCGGGGTGGGCAGCGGGCCGACCAGCACGACATCAATGCCGGCAGAGACGAAGCCCGCGGTCAGCGCCGCCTCGAGCATATAGCCCGAGAGGCGGGTATCCTTGCCGATGATGACGCGGTGGCGGTGATTGCCGCGGTTAAAAAAGCGCCCCGCCGCCTGGCCAAGGCGCAGCGCCGTGGCGGGGTCCATGGGCGCGCGATTGGCGGTGCCGCGGATGCCATCGGTGCCGAAGAGTTTGCGGGGGCTCATGGAGATTGTTTAGGCGGTTTCGCCAGCGCCGTGAATGGCAGCCCAGACGGCCAGCGCCTGGCGGGTTTCGGCCACATCATGCACCCGCAGCCAGGCCAGGCCCGCTTCGGCGCCGGCCAGGGCGGCGGCGAGGCTGCCGGGCAGGCGCTGCTCCACCGGCGCGGGCGAGATGCCGGCGATGAAGGATTTGCGCGAGGCGCCGAGCAGCACCGGCAGGCCCTGCGCCACCAGGGCACGAAGGGCGCGCAGCAGCGCCAGGTTTTGCGGCAGGGTTTTGCCGAAGCCGATTCCGGGGTCGAGGCAGATCTCCCATATGCCGGCCCGGCGCAGGGTTTTGGCGCGGGTGAGGAGGAAATCTCGCACCTCGGCGACCACATCGGTATAGCCGGTTTGCGCCTGCATGTGGCGCGGGTCGGTGCCCGGCATATGCATGATGATGACGGGGCAGCCGGATTGCGCCACCACCTCCAGCGCCGCTGGGTCATGGCGGAGGGCGGTGACGTCATTGACCACCCGCGCGCCGGCCGAGAGGGCGGCGGCCATGGTGGCGGCGTTGCGGGTATCGATACTGATGGGGATGAGGGGGGCGAGGGCCTGGATGACCGGCACGACCCGGGCGATTTCCTCGGCGACCGCGACGGGTGTCATGCCCGGGCGGGTGGATTCGCCGCCAATATCGAGCATATCGGCGCCGGCTGCGATCAGCGCCCTACCACGCAAAATGGCCGCCTCGACCGGGCGGCCATCGCCGGAAAAACTATCCGGGGTGACGTTGAGAATACCCATCACCCGGGGCATGCGGCCCCGGGGGAAGCCTGCGAAACTCAACCGCCCGAGGGTTGCGGCGCGAAGCCGCCGGTATCGGGCCGAGGATTGGGCCGGCCTGAGGAGGGCACCGAGCCGCGGCCCTGGTTGATGGGCTCATCGGGGCGGTTGCGCACCACCGGTTCGCCACGCAGCACGGTGCGGATTTCATCGCCCGAGAGGGTTTCGTATTCCAGCAGGCCCTGGGCGAGGGCTTCCAACTCGTGCTTATTGTCGGTCAAGATTTGCGTGGCGCGGGCATAGGCCTTGTCGATGATGTTGCGCACCTCGCTGTCGATCGCCCGGGCGGTTTCCTCGCTGACATTCTTCGACTGGGTGACGCTATGGCCGAGGAAGACCTCCTGGCTGTTATCGCCATAGGCGACCATGCCGAGCTTGTCGCTCATGCCCCATTCGGTGACCATCATGCGGGCCATATTGGTCGCCATCTTGATGTCGCCCGAGGCGCCGTTGGAGACCTTGTCGGATCCGAAGATCACTTCCTCGGCGACGCGGCCACCCATGGCCATGGCCAGCTCAGCCTTCATCTTGGATTTGTGCTTGGAATAGCGGTCACCCGCCGGCAGGCTCATCACCAGGCCCAGCGCGCGGCCGCGGGGGATGATGGTGGCCTTGTGCACCGGGTCGCACTCTTCCTCATGCATCGCCACCAGGGCGTGGCCGGCCTCATGATAGGCCGTCATGCGCTTTTCATCCTCGGACATGACGAGGGAGCGACGCTCGGCGCCCATCATCACCTTGTCCTTGGCGTGCTCGAACTCGGCCATGCCGACGGTTCGCCGGCCGGTGCGCGCGGCCAGCAGGGCGGCCTCATTCACCAAGTTTGCCAGATCAGCACCGGAGAAGCCGGGCGTGCCGCGGGCGATGGTTTTCGGGTCGACATCGCTCGCCAGCGGGACCTTGCGCATATGCACGCGCAGGATCTTCTCGCGGCCATTCACATCGGGGTTGGGCACCACGACCTGACGGTCGAACCGGCCAGGGCGGAGCAGCGCGGGGTCGAGCACATCGGGGCGGTTGGTGGCGGCGATGATGATGACGCCTTCGTTGGATTCAAAGCCGTCCATCTCGACGAGCATTTGGTTCAGCGTCTGCTCGCGCTCGTCATTGCCACCGCCCAGACCCGCACCGCGATGGCGGCCCACGGCGTCGATCTCATCGATGAAGATGATGCAGGGGGCGTTTTTCTTGCCCTGTTCGAACATGTCACGCACGCGCGATGCGCCGACGCCGACGAACATCTCGACGAAATCCGAGCCGGAGATCGTGAAGAAGGGCACATTCGCCTCACCGGCGATGGAGCGGGCCAGCAGGGTCTTGCCGGTGCCGGGGGGGCCTACCAGCAGCACGCCCTTGGGGATCTTGCCGCCCAGGCGCTGGAATTTCTGCGGGTCACGCAGGAATTCGACAATTTCTTCGAGTTCGGACTTCGCTTCCTCGATGCCAGCGACATCCTCGAAGGTGACGCGTCCCGATTTTTCGGTGAGCAGCTTGGCCTTGGATTTGCCAAAGCCCATGGCCCGGCCGCCGCCGCCCTGCATCTGGCGCATGAAGAACACCCAAACGCCGATCAGCAGCAGCATGGGGAACCAGGAGATGAGAATCTGGAAG
>Ga0214917_10001402_pt1 | contig 30930 bp, 36 predicted proteins | sample LL_1208_BB_MetaG_FD_177983 | JGI IMG/M metagenome (GOLD analysis project Ga0214917, IMG submission 177983) | Freshwater microbial communities from Lake Lanier, Atlanta, Georgia, United States - LL_1208_BB | ecosystem: Environmental > Aquatic > Freshwater > Lake | place: USA: Georgia | collected... | reverse complement strand
GCCGGTTTCTCCAGTTGCGCCTGTTGCACCTGTTGCGCCGGTTTCTCCAGTTGCGCCTGTTGCGCCTGTTGAGCCAGTAGGTCCTGTTGAGCCAGTTGTTCCTGTTGCGCCTGTTGCGCCTGTTGAGCCAGTAGGTCCTGTTGAGCCAGTTGTTCCTGTTGCACCTGTTGCGCCTGTTGCGCCTGTTGCGCCGGTTTCTCCAGTTGCCCCGGTTAAGAATGCTTCTCCAGGAATACCTTGTGGTCCTGTATAACCAGTTGGTCCTGTTGGACCTGTTGAACCTGTTGAACCCGTTAAAGTCGCTTCTCCAGGAATGCCTTGTGGTCCTTGTTTTCCTTGAGGTCCTTCTGTTTGCACAACCTTAATTTCACAACATCTTCTTGAATTCAAATAATTTTTATAGTTATGCATCAAATATATAATAAATTATTATTTTTATTTTATATTTTATATTTTAATCTCTTTTTCAGGATAAATGTATTTGTTAAGAAAAAGGATACGTGTTTAACATATAATTTTCACTATATAAAAAAATCATAATTTGAAATGTTAAAATGAGTAAAATTTTAAAGGATTTTGCTTAACACTTCTATACTCTCCTTTGGTAAAGTCTCTGGGAACTTTGTATTAAAAATTATAATTAAGTTTCCAACGTGATTTTCTCTCGTTAAACCCATATTTGCAATCACTTTTTCATAGTTTGGTGGTATGATATTTCCTGTCTGATTATTAATGGTATAGACTTTCCCATTAATATATTTAATATCAAAACTGAACCCGCACAACGCTTCTTTTAGAGAAATTTCCTTCTGCATTATTAAATCTAATCCGCGTCTTGTAAACTGTGAATCATTGCTAATATTTATAAAGACCTTAACATCTCCTTTGCATTTATCTCCAATAGAATTTCCCTCTTCTTTCAAAATAATAATTTCATTATGGTCAATTCCCTTGAAAATGTCAACATATAAAGTAACAATCTCAAACACTTTGGTTCCGTTCTCAAGCGACCAACGTTCAATTTCTAAAGGAATCTTTCCACCGGTTAATACTGTTCCTATGTTAATATGAATTGTCTTTGTAATTGGTGCAGGTTTCTCAAACCCTTGACCCATATTTACAGGAACACCATTCCTGAAGACTCGCACATTTGCTCCAGGTGGAAATCCGCCTGCAAATATTCCTCCAGGCATTCCTGCATGCATTCCAGGCATTCCAGGCATTCCACCAGGCATACCAAAAAACAAATTAGCTAATAAATCATTCATATCCATATCGTCACCGTTTCCACCAAAACTGTTCATTCTCATAAATGGATTTTTTCCACGCATATCATATTCGTCTTTCTTTTCATTGTCGCTTAATGTTTCATAGGCCTCGTTAATTTTCTGAAATGTTTTAGTTTTTTCAACATCTCCTTGATTTCTATCCGGATGATATTTTAATGACAACTTCCGATAAGCCTTTTTAATCTCATCTGTATTTGCGTTTTCCGGAAGACCTAATATAGAATAAAAACTTTCTCCTGACATTTTTTATTAATATTAATTGAGATAAACTTAAATAATAATTTACGAATATATTTATTAATGGACTATAACCTATTCATCAATAAATTTCAACCATTTTATTTCAAAGATTTTGAAATTGATGAAGAAATGATTGACACACTAAATACACTAATTAAAATTAATAATTTAAACATTCTTTTTATTGGTGACATGGGAAGTGGAAAAACAGCAATGTTAAATGCACTAATTAGGGAATATTACAATGGATTCAAAGAATCTCATTATATGGAAAACGTTTTGCACATTAATAGTTTGAAAGAACAAGGCATCAATTATTATCGTAACGACGTCAAAACATTTTGTCAAAACTGTTCTCTAATTAAGAACAGGAAAAAGATTGTTGTTTTAGATGACATTGATCTTATTAATGAGCAGAGTCAACAGGTTTTTAGAAACTGCATTGACAAATTTAGTAATAATGTTCACTTTATATCTTCATGCAGTAATATTCAAAAAGTAATTGAAAGCTTACAATCCAGACTTACAATTATTAAGATTAAGCCACTTCAGCGCGAAAATTTAGCCAAGATTATGAATAAAATTAAGACCAATGAGACAATTGAAATTGATAATGATGCCGAAGATTTTATTTTGGATATTTGCAATAATACAGCCAAAATTTTGATTAATTATATGGAGAAATTTAAGCTTTTGAATATGCCAATTACATTAGATTTAGCTACTAATGTCTGCACAAATATTAGTTTTCACTCATTTCAAAAATACACCGAGTTTATCAAAGATAAAAAATTGAATGACGCAATACAGTTGATATATTCAATATTTGACAAAGGATACTCTGTCATGGATATTTTAGATAATTACTTTTTATTTATTAAGACAACAAATATTTTGACTCAGGATGAAAAATATATTATTATTCCATTCATTTGCAAATATATTACAATATTTTATAATATTCACGAGGATGAAATAGAACTCGCGTTATTCACAAATAATTTGATTGAACATTTTGTATAATTTAGCAGTTTTTAGCAAAATTTTATATTCTATAATTATAAATATGTCCAAATTAGTTGTCAAGTTTGATGATAAAATAGTCATAGGATTGAATGAACAATTTGTTTTAGCTAATGTATCTGATTATGATTATTGTATTTTTGTAAACGTTGACTCTGTTGACAACTTTACTCCTGATTTTTCAAAGAAATTTGCGTTTACAAAATCAGTTGCATTCGTTGGCACAAATTTGCGTGTATCAAATGCTCGCACAAAGAATACTATAAATTTAGATTTTTATACCAATCAGTTTAAAAATATGTTTTTAAATATGCACGTTAATGACACTGAAACTTTGTGGTTAGATTTTATTTCTGAAGATAAACTACTTAGTTTTAAACAGTTGGTTTTAACTTTGAACCAACAAGATAACCTGATTGGACTAAATAAACTTAACAATACTCATTACATTGTTAATGTGCAAAACAAGGGTGAAAAAGTTACATTGACTTATGTTAGAAAAGACATCATTTTACATCCCATTTTTGAAGAAATTGTTTCTAATGAATTAGATTTTTCTGTAGAAAAAGAAGGAACTCTTGTTGTTGAAGAAGTAAAAGTTATTGAAGAAGAATCTTTGGGACAGCTTATTAATGAACAAGAATCTGTTATTGAAAAAGAATCTGTTATTGAAGAAGAATCTGTTATTGAAGAAGAATCTGTTATTGAAGAAGAATCTGTTATTGAAGAAGAATCTGTTATTGAAGAAGAATCTGTTATTGAAGAAGAATCTGTTAATGAAGAAGAATCTGTTATTGAACAAGAATCTGTTATTGAAGAAGAATCTTTGGAAGAACCCGTTAAAAAGAAGAGAACTTATATTAAAAAGAAAAAGGTCTAATAGCTGAAAACTTTAGGACAAATTAATTTACCTGGATTTTAATATAATGATATATACCATATACATGTCAAATCAAACATTTAAAAAAGAAATTCCCAAAGAACTATTTTTTGATTTTTTACAAAATGTTTGCATAAAAAACGATAAATACTATATATTTAATAACGATTCATATAAAAAAGGAGTTTTTAATAATATAATAAATGAATTTCTTGGAAAATGTAAACCATATTATCATTTATCAAAACAGAAATATCTTGAAAGAAAACTTACTTATAATAGGTTCACTACTATCTTGCGTCAAATATGCAATTTTACAAAGGTTACCTACACCTCAGTAATAAAATATGACAAATCAAGTTATAATATTATTTATTACGTTTATTTCTAATTTCATATAACCTCATGTTAAATTAAATATGAGGTTATGTTCAATTATATACAGTTGTTTTGTATTTTTTTCTTGTAGGACGTCTCCTATAAAGTTTGATTTGCTTCACAAAAAAGATGAAGATAAATCCGAAAACGAAGAAGAAGATTAACAAATCAGCTGCGTTCAATAATTTACTTAATCGCTGAATTTAAGGCTTAGGGTCCGTTTTTTTCATTATCAAATGTGTGGCAAATGGTTGGGGTTTTGGTCCCCACAATCCAAATCCAGAAGGAACTTGCCAATATCCAATCCAATGATTTGACCATCCATTATTATTATTCATTGGTTCAATTGTTCCCTTCTTTGAATCTGGTGTGCTCGCTAATAATATGTATTTGCAAATAATAACATTTGATTCCAATACCTGTTTTTGCGACATTCTGGCAAACCACTCATAATGTCTTCTCATTAATATTTCCTTAGCAGGTATGTAAATCCCATAAGCTTGAGGATACAATTCAATATAGTCATTTGATAACAAATTATCAACCAAAATCATCGTGTCATCCATTGTCTTTGTTCCAATCAACTTTCCTGGAATCAAATTAATCTGATGTTTTTGCACGCGACTATTACACCAACGATTAAAATCACCCAAAAACTCGGCTTGAGCGGTAAAATCAGAAGAGATTGTTCTTTGCATAAAATCAATCATATCTTTAACAACTGGACACTCCTTTGGAGATCCCATAAAACTAATATCTGAATAAAACTCATGTGTAGTTGACGTAATATTTCTATCTACTGTTTCGCAAATAAACATCTTTTCACCGCTTGTTCCCATTGCATATAAATCAATCAAGTTGCGCATGCATAAGAATGAAGGAGGAACAATTAAACCTCCATATTTGTAAAGGATTTTACTTAACGCGAGAGAACGCATATAATCTGAAACAGGACTTGCAATAGTTCCCATATTAACTGTCCAATTGGGTAATATTTTTCCAAACGATTCATCATCTATTATGCAAATGTGGAATGAGTCTTGACACTGATTAATAATGCTCCTTACTGTTAAATATATATAAGGCTGGTTTAGATCAAAAGAACTGCGAGAACCAAAACTAATCCAATTACGAGAATTATATTCATAGGTAATTGGAATCCAAAGAATAGGTTTTTTTGTATCAGCTAAAGATGTTTCGTTCAATAAGTATTTTTGAATCGCGTCATAATTTCCAACATTTTCCTCTCTTGCGCGTTTATCTTCATATCTATTATATAAAAACCAAAGGACTATTAAAATGACAATTAGATAAATATAATTAATGTAATTTTTCACCTTAAATGACATATATAATATTATTATATATTTTATTTATTCTGTAATAGTTGCAAACCACTCCAAAATTCTTGGTTTTTCTGTTTTGCTAGTTCTGTCTGTTTAGCTAATTCATATGCTCTTCTAACTGCCTTCTCTTCTTCCTTTGCATTACGCTGATTTAAATATTGTTGAGCTTGAGCCTCGGAGAGCGGTTTCGTATCCTGATTATTTCTATAGCTTTGATACTCATTGACGCTTCTAAATTTTTGTTTTTGTTCGTAATCCTCTTCTGTCACTGGAATTACTGTTTCTGTATGCGCTTTGTATAAATCTTGAAAACCTAAACCGCTAAACAATCCAGAATCATATGTTACTGGAGAATCGTTTGACAATTCTGCAGATGAACTAGAAAATGAGTTATTAGAAAATATTTCCTGAACATCTTCTCTCACAATGAGAGAACGTGCTTTATACTTCTTTTTATCAAATTCTTGTTTCATGGTTGCCATTGATACGTTGTTTGCCGCTTCATCTATGTCTTCATCGGTTTTTAACCACTCTCCATAACCTTTCTCTTCTGCCTCATTAGATAACTTATTTCTCTCAAATTGCTCGTTGAACCATCTATTAAAGTTTGCGCTTTTCTTAAATTTCTCATTGGATTCAAAGAACTGGTCTAACAAGATATTCTTATCTTCGTCTGAGTAATTTGAATACTCTGTATTCTTCGGGTTCTTTGAATCCACTTCTCCACGCTTTCTAAATTCCCATACAGAATGTAACATCTTATAAGCTTTTGAATAAAAAAGAAAATATTCTGCTGGTAGTTTTGATTTATCTGGATGAGTTTTTAATACTACTTGTTTTGCCATTTTCATATCAAGTTCATCAAAGTTAACTGGAATTTTAAATAATGAGAGAATATCTTGTAAATTATAATTGTTTATATCTAAATCAACTGAGTCCATATAAAAACAACAGAAAAGGTTATAATTAATTTTACTCAACTATTAGAATTGCAAGAAGAACAACAATTCAATCCTGTATTTTCATATTCATATGTAAGTTTATAAACAACTGATGTCGGAACAGGATAAATAGGTTTAAAAAAAATTTGGTTTTCTAATATAATATTTCTAATTGGAGTGGTGTCATTTTGAATATTCAAACTTTTAATAAGTATTATATTTCCACTTGCATCTCTTGTAGTTGCATATACTTTAATTTTGTTTTCAGGTTTAATGTCAAACTGACACTCAATATTTCTATATAAATCGGCGCAAGTGGAATTCTTGAATGCTGGAACTATTTCAGAATATCCACAGCATTTGCTTACTTCAAATATATAACAATTGCTGCGAATACTGTCTACGTATTTTTTAAACCCCTGCTTAAACTGTGGGTCTTCCATTTGATAATAATTGGATTACTTAAAAATCCTTTAAATTGTTTATACTTTTCATTGGAGTTAATCTAATTGCAACCAGTTTTCCGGCAAGCAAACCCACTTATAATAACTAATTTTGTCCCACTTGAACAAGTCGTTTGATATATTGAATGATTCAATTTTGACCGAGCCGTGGTCCTTGAAGTTGTCGCGGTCTTTATATTCAACTGTTGGCGTGGAATGAATAATGAGTTGGTTCTTAATTGTTTTTGTTTCACCCACATCGTCGTAAACTACGGCAAGATGTCCTTGGTCCTTTTCGCCATTATCCTTGGCCTTGTAACGCGCCATTAAAAGCGTGCCTCTTGGATATCGCGCATTGATGTCAAATTTTTGGACGCGTTTATTCTGATACAAGTATGCAAACCATGCAGTAGTTCCGCCAGGATATTGTTTATATACATCGCCATATTTGCCGCGAATTTTTGGACCGAGCCCAGGAATGGTTAGTCCACAGAATCTGCGCAGCAAGTTCGGCAGTCCTGTGCATACAATATATTTATCTTGCAGTCTGATTTCTTCGGAGGACGGCGGCAAAGAATTTTCGCACCAGAATGCATTATTTCCAGAAAACGTTTCTAGTTCTCTCTTGACATACCACCTAAACGGCAGACCAATAAGTGATTCTGCGTAAAGCATGATGTCGTTAATATTTGGTGCCATTTTTGGAAGATTTAGTATTGTTTGGTTCAAGTCAAGAGAGAAATAGTTTTTCAATTTTTTATCAAAATGATAAGAAATTGAAGTATTTTTATTATATTTTTACTTATTTTATTTAATCTATAAGAATTTACTGCCTATTTAATTCGGGCAATGCCTGTCTGACTTCTTCGCCAGTTAGAACACCGTTTTCAAGCAACTTCTGAATAAGCTTATCTACGCTTTCTTTATTTTCAGAAAGAACGGTTTTGGCCTCAGCATAAGCACTTTTAACCAAGTTTAACGATTCTTTATCAAATATTTCCTTTGTATGCTCTGAATACTTGGCTCCCATAGATAAGCTTCGTCCCAGGAATGGATTTCTCTCATTATCAACCTCGTCGTTATAGAAAACTTCCATCTTTAAACCCATACCATAATTACCAATCATTCTTTGCGCCAACGAGTTTGTCTGTTTTAAATCTTGGACCGCTCCAACAGATACATGTTCATCGCCATAAAAAATATTTTCGGCAGCCTTTCCTCCCATTCCAACCATAAGCCTCTTAAATAGCAAATCCTTAGTGTAAAGACCACTTTCAGTAATGTTTCTGTATTCATTAAACACCGTGTAACCACCAGCGCCATTATATGTGCTTTGAATGCTGACTTTCTTTAAGTTAAAATAATTATTATATATTGCTGCCAAAATAGCATGACCTGATTCATGAATGGCAACGCGGCGCTTGGCCTCATCATCCCTTGTATCTATCTTCTTTACAATTCCAACAATCAACTTATCCAATGCATCCAAAATAATTTTACCTGTAATTATAATATTTCCATCTCTTGCAGATAATATTGCAGCTTCGTTCATTAAGTTCTTTAATTGGGCCCCAGAAAATCCACCTGTCAATTCTGCAATCAAATTCAAATTTACTGACTCATCCAAAACTTTATTCTTAGTGTGAACTTTTAGAATTTTTACACGCGACTCAACGTCTGGAAGAGGCACATTAATGATTCTATCAAAGCGACCAGGTCTTAGAAGAGCAGCATCCAAAACATCGCGCCTATTTGTAGCTCCCATAATGAGGATATCCTTGTTATCCGCAAAACCGTCCATCTCTGCCAAAAGTTGATTTAATGTTTGCTCTCTCTCGTCGTTTGCCATATTTACGCCTGCACCACGCTGTCTTCCAACAGCATCAATCTCATCAATGAAAATAATACAAGGCTTATTGTCTCTTGCAGTTTTGAATAGATTTCTAATTTTTGAAGCACCCATTCCAACGAATATCTCAACAAACTCACTTGCAGCAATTGAAATAAAATTGGCATCAGCTTCACTTGCAATTGCCTTAGCCAATAGAGTTTTTCCTGTGCCTGGAGAACCCTCTAATAAAATTCCACGAGGAATCTCTGCACCAGCCTGTTCATAGAGTGTGCTATTCTTTAAATATGATACAACCTCAACACATTCTTGAAAAATTTCAGGACTTCCGGCAAAGCTTGCGAGAGAAATATTGGCTTTTTGCATATTAATTTTATCCTTAGTTAAATCATTTGACATACCACCACCCAAAAAGGCTGATGGATTACGAATCTGATTATTAACTCTAAAAAAACTAATTATTACACTAAGCAAAATACCTGGCAAAAGAAACATTTCTGCGCCATTTACCACATTTCCAATAATCTGAAAATATGGATTTGGTGCAGGAACTTGAGCAAATGTCGTTGTTACTTCATTTTTAACAGAAAGATCAACCAATTTGTCTGTTATAAAAGGAGTTATCTTTGTAACAGTATAGTCCTCTATAGGAGAATCATGTTCCTCTGAATCCTCTGCAATAACTGTGTCAAGTTTTTCATTAAAATAAAGATTCTTTACCTTATGGTCTTCAATATTTTTAACCAATGTATTATATGACTTTTCGCCAAAAAGATATCTTTTTCTGGCAATATTATCAGGAATATTCATGCGCATATTTAATGAATGCGTCAAGCTTAATAAACTAAAAAAAATGGCTATTATGTTCATACGCTATTTTGTATTGTTATATCGTTCATTATTTTTAAATTATAATAAATATAATAATTTAAAAAAATACGTTGTCCGAAAATGCCGCATTCATATTATAATGCTGTTCTGTCTCGGTATATCCACCAATATATCGTCCATCATAGAAAACCATGGGAAAAATCTTAACTTCTTTTCCTACTAGTGCTTCTATAAAACTCAAAAAATTTTCTTTATTTTCAAGTATATATTCGTCACAGTTTATAACTAATAGTTTTGCACCAGCTTCACACAAATATTTCTTTATTTTTAAACAATTTGGGCAACCACTTTTTGAATAAATCGTGTAATCATTCTCAGCAGGTAATTCATATTCTTCTTTGCCCATTTATATATAAATGATTATATTTTTATTACTGTTTTCTAAACATTGCATAATCTTTACAATTTCATTCTTTTCTTTGGCGGTTGCTCGCATTTTCCTTCCATAAGTGGAGTATAAAAGTCTGTAGTGCTAACTTGCGCGTCAACTTGTATCTGTTTTGAAATCTGTTTTTCCACTTTTTTAAGTTTTTCTGAGATGGATTCTAGTTCCATCATAATAATTGAGCAACGAATTGCAAAATTCTCTCTTTCGTCAAATTGGTCCATGGTTCAATAAGTATGTAAATTTCAATTTAAAGAAAAAACACAATCAATTTTTTTTCGCGAGTTTATATATGCCGAGTCCAAGAAGTTCATCAAGAAGGTCGTCAAAAAGTTCATCAAAAAGTTCGTCTACACGTTCTTCATCTAGCAAGAAAGCCAAAACAAGAAAGCGGGTTAGAATAAATTCTCCATTAAATCAAGTGCGTGCATATACTTTAAGCTCAACCGAAAAAGCTAATAAAAGACATACCCATCGTTATAAAGCATGTCCAAAATACCCTGAAGAAGACGACTTTCCATGCAGTAAGGCATACGCTGTATTTGAAAATATGAAAGATTATGAACAACATAAAGATGATTTTGGATTAAGAGATCATTCAAAACGTCAGTCAATTAGAAGTCATTATTCACAAATGCGAGGGAAATTTGCATTAGAGGGGAAACTTGCTAGAAAAATTCCTCAAGAATATCGTCTTTATGACACGGATACTGGCGCAGTTCATGACCTCAGATTTTTCGGCAAATAATTTATTTACCAACCGCAGCATATGCATTTTTAACTGCTAAAAGATGAAGACCGCATCTTTTGAAAAACGCATCTAATTGACCAGGGTCGCCTCCAGTAACACTATCATCTGGAACAAAAGAAACGTTTCCCCTTTTATATAATAAAATAACGGGTATACCATTTACCATGCGCTTTTGCTTTAAATATGAATATAAATCTATACTCTCATCAACGTCAATATCCGCACATATAACATCAGGTGGAGATGAAGCAAAAAAACCTTCAACTAGATGGGCAATTTTACGGCAAGGACCACACCATGTTGCGCCCAATTTTACAATAACCAAACCAGGATTTACCTTTAATAGTTTTAAGAATTCGTCACGATTAGCAAAAGCGTTAATTACTTGCTTTGAAACAGCCGGTTGGTTCAAAAGTGTCGCCATTTATATTTTGTAAAGGTTATAAAATATAAATCTAAACTATTTATTTTTGTTAATTACGACTTCCTTTGCAATATTGCGAATTATTTTTTCGCGTTTCTTATCGTCGTCTTCTAAAGTTGAACCACCCATTGCTTCCAATAGTATATTCTGATATTCTAAATGTTTCTTGGTTTCAGTGTCTTCTGCCGATGGATTCTCCTCTCTCCATTGAGGAATTTGTTTAATATTTTTATGTTCAATCTCTTTTATGGCGCGTTTAATTTTAAAATTTTCACCGTTCTCTTTTTCCCAGGAATCCTTATCCTTTATGTAAAGTGTTTCTCTCTTTAAATCACTGCAGTGAATGGGTCTTTTGAATACATCAAGAGCATGGAGGTTGCGCATAAATATTTTGCTCATTCCCTCAACATAACCCACGCGTCCTATCATGTCTAAATCCGATAACTGCAATTTAATTTGCTCTACAAAGTCACCCAAGTTTAATGCATCTTTGCATTGCTCGTTTAAAAATAATTGCAAATTGAAATGATTGTTATTAGTATTTGTTGTGTTATTGGTCGTATTATTATTATTAATTACAGTGTTTTTCTCCTTACACAGTTCAATTATCTGTTTTTGTAGCTCCATATTCTGATTTAGAAGTGACATAACAAGGTCATTTGTGGGTGGATGTGTTAGCGTTATTTGTTCACACGATGTGTTTGGAGAATTTAAATTTTCCTCTTCAGCGCATTTTTTTTCATGATACCAAAGGCTATTTCTCGCGGAATACGTTTTATTACATTTATTACACACGTAATTATGGTGTTGAGCGCTTTTTACGCATTTTTGTTCTAAATTTGTTCTATTTAGATGTTTGCGTGTCAAAATATGTCTATCCCAGTCATGTTTTTTGCTGCATGTAAAGTGACAATCTTTACAAACAAATGATGTGGCGTTTTTTTGCGCTTTTTTCATTCTAAACCGTTCTATATTATAGAACAGAAAAAGCGCCTAAATTATTTTGGGCTAAAATACTTAAAAATTATCGTAACAAAATTTCAATGATTTTTTTGGTGGCCCAGACCATAATGCTCACAAGGGAGAAATTTTGACCCCTTTTTCATAAAATGTTTTCACTTTTGAAAATTGGACATTTTTTTTGTCCATTTTTGGATTTTGGAAACACTTTTGACCCTTTTTTATTCGAAATTTCGCCCTGATTGAGATTATAAAACTAAAATAATATATTCTAATATTTGCATGATAATAAATAACAAGTCAAAAACACAAACAACAACTTGACACGATAAGTATAAAATATTCTATTGGAGCAAGCTTTAACTTATTTAGCAAATTTTATTTTTTTAATACTAGAATATATAATGGAAGGCGGTCTAATGATGTTGTTGCATTCTATAATAATTGGTGTTTTATTATACCTCTTTATGTTTTTTATACTTGGTCAAAAACAAATTGTTGCTGAAAACCGAAGTGTTTTATTGGCTGCATTTGTATTAGTTTACATGATTTTATTTGGTCATGGATTACCAACTTCAATTAACAAAAATTTGTTTTAAACGTTCAAATGTTCAAATGTTCAAATGTTCAAATGTTTAATTAATTTAAATATTTAATAATATATTAACTTATATGCTAATAAAATTTTTATTATTTGCTTGTATGATTCAAACAAGCGTTCAATATATGTCCGGGTTTTTTAACTATTGGCATTGTGTTGGTATTAAGGATAAGATTGATTTTTCAAAGCCATATAAATTTAATATTGGAGAACTTCCTTTGGTAGCATGGAAAAACAATAAAGACGAATTATTTACAACATTGAACATTTGCAAACACATGGGGTCTCAATTGGATAATGGAATTATTACGTCAAGTGGATGTCTAAAATGCCGATATCATGGATTAGAGTTCTCTCGCGATGACCGTTTTGGTGAAACTGTTGAGCAAGATGGCAAGATATTTTGGTCCTATAAACCTAGCCAAAAACTTCCTCATAAGGTTCCATTCTTTAATAATAAGGATTATGAAACTTCTTTTTTGCAAATAGATATGGAAGCATCTTTGCCTGATAGTGCTTTTAATACAATGGATTTGAGACACCCAGAATATGTTCATAAGGGTGGATTTGGAAGTGCAATCCCACCTACTAATATAAAACAATACAAGTTCAAAGACCGAATTGGATTAGCATTTGATTACCAATCTAATGCTATGATGAAATCAATGAACGACAATAAAAGAACTACACACAATTTTCACATGTTTGTTTATCCAACGTTTACTTGGTCTCGTGTATCATTTAATGATAAGCATTTAATTATTGCTGTTAATTTGCTTCCTCTTGAAAATAAAAAAACCAGGTGGTTTGTTACCATTTGTCATAATTATTACAAATCCCCTATTCAAAAGAATGTAATGAAAGGGTTGGCTACGTTCATTTTAAGCCAGGATTATTTTCAAATGAAGAATCAATACCCTGAGAACAAATTGAAGGCTGCCGTTCTTTTTAATCACATCTTCAAGGATGAAGATGTAATATTATGGTTAAGAGAAGAATTCCGCGAATATAAATTCCCTGACATTAATACTTGTCTTGATTTATTTACAGAATACAACGAGAATAGAAAAACAACTAAACCATAGCTTCGTAAACATATTGTTCCAACTCACTAATATCTATTTCTGGAAGTTCCACGTGGGATTCCCAGAAATATTTGCAAAATGCCCATGTAAATTCGCAATCTGTTGGATACAAATCTGCATGTTCATTCTTGAGCTTTTTATAGAGCTTTTCTGGTAGAAACCCTAGACTTTGTCTTGGCAAAACATAGCATAATTGAACCAGGGAATTAACCGCTTTTGAATCATTTTTCTTGATAAACGTTGTATCAAAATATGGAATATAACGAATCAAGTCTTGCAGTAAAGGAGGATAATTGTGGTTGTAACACCATCTCCAATCTGGACAACCAGATGTATAATATTTCATTGTCCACTCCAACCCTTGCAAATAATTAACGCAAATTTCTTTGCATCTGTCTTCGTCAATATCAACCTTGAATAGGCATTTATAGTATCTATGCCTCCAACCATCCTTGAAAGGGTTTATATATTTCTCCAGCTCTCGCTCATAATTTGGAATTGCATCAAACTTTGCGTATTTTTGCTCAGGTGTTCCTGTTGGATATGAAAATTTTTCTCTTTTATCACGTAACTTCATTTCATTCTTAAAATATTCATCCTCCAAACCAGCTAAGAACTCCACAAACTTTCTAACATTCTTCCAGTAAATTGTTTTTCCATCAGTGAGATTTTCATTAGTTCCTCCGAGTGTTGCCTTGTAAGCATTAAGTAGTTTATCAACACCTCCAGTGCGGATGTTAACTGCCGGAAAATGAGGCATGAAATCATTGCCTAGAAGAAAACACATAAATATATAGTCATAAACGCGATTTTTTTGCTGTTCAGTTGTGAGTTCCACGTCATTATTCATATTTAATGTTATTATATTAGCTAACTCTGGAATATCCAACAAATAGGTTTCATTTGGTTCTAAAGAGTTATCAATAGTTTTAATGAATTCAGGAGTTTCTCTGAACAAATAAATCTTTTCACTTATTGGTAAGTGATTAATTGACAACATAATAAGGTCTGCGTCTAGACCATATATAACAGTAGATTTTGCTTTATGTTCCGATTCATTTTGACGGATATATTCAAATATTTTATGCTCACCTTCACCTATTTCATCTGATGTAGAAACAATAATTTTAGTTATGCCATATTTTTGAGGATTATTAAAATGCGCTGAAATAATTGACCCTAGTTCTTGCATGAAAACTGTTCCAGGAGTAATTGCTGTAGTGTTCCACGGGTCTGAATCAGCTACCTTCTTATAGATGGTCTTGGAAATTTCATTTTGATACCAAGATTTGTATCTACGATTTCGTTGTTGTTCCAACTTTGCTACAGGAGCGACACCATCAAACGCAATCATTAGAATATTATCAGGACAAATAAGTGAGATATACTCTTCAATCTTTTGAATTACACGAAATATAATTGTTTTAGTTGCTGATTCAGTCAATTCCTCAAAATTTATGTTACGAACCGAGTCATAAATAATAGAATTACAATCCATGTATAAATTATTAATTATCATTTGACCATTTAATAATTTTTTAATAATTTCCGGATGATTCCTTACAATATATGAAAAGTAACTTGGTATTCCCATTCTTAGTTATATTATAATATTATGTTTAATATGATTTACACATATCTACTTCAATTTTTTATAATCCCAAAGAAAATAGTTTTGCATTTTTTTTCTTATTTTCTTATATTTGCATAAATTAGGCGATATGAATAAAAAAATTCAGATAAATACTGTAAATACAGTATTGAAAAATGAACAGGATATAACAATTCTGGTTGAAAAGAAGTTAGCATTCTTCCAGGATGTAATACAGAAAACAATATTAAATGCTCAAAAAAATAAGATGCTAGATATTTTAGGAGTTAGTGATTTGTCAACATGCATTAATACATTGAATAGTATAAGCGATAGAATGAAAACAATCAGTGAAAGTGCGACACTTTTGCCAACCGACAATATAATAAGCAACTTACAGGTGTTAAATAACGAACTGTCAGGGTTATTAAAATGTTATGGAACAGAATCGTTTGATGATTTACTTTCAATTTGCTTTGGAAACAATAATGCAATTGTAACAAGTGAGGATGATTCTTTAAAATATGATTTATTAAAAAAATATTTTCATCCGACGCAATACAAGGTTGTAAATTTAAAAAAAACAGAAAAAGAAACAGATGGTAAATTAAAAACAACCTTTATGGATGATTATATTACAGAAAAAACCAAAAACTTTGATTGCACAGATATTGCTTTAAATTCAAAACAATTTCACATGAAGGTCTACGGTTTAAAGGTATATGTTTATCATTCTGCATTTAATAAGCACTTGTTAATTTATGGAATAGTTGATGACATTATAATACAATTTTTAAATAATAAATTTATAAATAATGTAGCGTCTAGTATAAAAAACAATTTGCCAATAGATGATAGTTTCAAGGGAGAAAGCTTTGAACGTTTTTTTGCATCTTTAACATTGAAGGATTATCTCATAATGAATAATAATGATGTTTATAATAAATTTATTGGTTGGCAGACTCAACACAAGTTATTAAAACAAAAAACATTGTTGTTTATTGTGAAAGATTTTATTGGAAGCGATTTATACACAAAGAGAAATACTCTTATTTATTTATTAGTAACTTCAAATGAATATGATAACAAGTATCTAGCTTATTTATTATATGATTTATTATCAAATGACAATAATGGAACAGTGGATACAGTAGAGCAGACCATTTTATTTGACAGTTTTCCATGGTCAATAAAGCAATATTTTCGCGAGGCAATGAAGAAAACAATACAATATACAAATGATTTGTCAAACTTTGACATGAACAAAATTCCATTGGAGCAGCAGATTTGTTTAATGAAAACAACCGACACCGTAAAGGAAAAGGCTATGGTTAAATTGAAAGAAATCAAAGCAAAATCAGAGGATTCGGGGTCAAAAGCACGTCAATATTTGGATGGTCTATTGAAAATACCATTTAACGTTTATACCAAAGAACCAGTTATGTGTATAATGGACCAAAATAGATTGCTGATGAGTGAAATGCTTAAAAATCCTAAAATAACAGAGTTGATTACAGACATTCAAAAGAAGGATAAATATACTAGCATTGAAATTTTGTCTAATGTGAAAAAAATAAAGGCAAAAGTCTTTGGAAATAATATGTCTTCAATAATAAAAAAAATAAAGAAGCACATAACTGCTATGGATAAACATCAATTAGTCTCTCTTATAAATGTAATCAACATGATAATTGAAAAGGATAGTCTAAGCTTTGCAAAAATAAATCATCAGTGCAAGAATAAAAAGGAATTGACGCAAAGCGTTATGTTGTTTGTGGATTTTAGTAGTGTTACGAATCCTGAGATATTGTTAGATAAACAGTTAAAATTTGATATTTCTATAGATTTCTTGAATGATATAAAAGAAATTACATCAAATTTTGGAAAGATTGGTGACTACATGAAGAATGTTAAGACGGTTTTAGATGAAGCTGTTCACGGACACGACAAGGCCAAGAAGCAAATAGAGAGAATTATCGGTCAATGGATAAATGGCGAACAAGATGGTTACTGTTTTGGCTTTGAAGGCCCTCCAGGCGTTGGCAAAACCTCTCTATCAAAACGCGGCCTCGCTAATTGTTTGATTGATGAGAAGGGTAATAGCAGACCTTTTTCTATGATTCAAATGGGTGGTGATAGCAATGGCAGCACATTGCATGGTCATAATTATACCTATGTTGGTTCAACTTGGGGAGGAATAGTGCAGATTTTGATTGATAAGAAATGCATGAATCCAATTATTTTTATAGACGAGTTGGATAAGATTTCCAAGACGGAACATGGAAAAGAGATTGTTGGCATTTTGACGCATTTACTAGACCCTACACAAAATGACGTGTTCCAAGACAAGTATTTCTCAGGCATAGATTTGGATTTATCCAAGGCGCTATTTGTTCTCTCTTATAATGATGTTGATTCAATTGATAAGATTTTGTTGGACCGTATTCATCGTATTAAATTCTCAAATCTCTCTCTTGAAGACAAACTTATTATTGCAAAGACTCATATGCTTCCTGAAGTTTATAAGAAGATGGGTCTAGAAGACATTATAATAATGGATGACGACGTTCTCAAGTTCATTATAGATGAATATACTTCTGAGCCCGGAGTAAGAAAGCTGAGAGAAATTATATTTGAAATAGTGGGTGAAATAAATATTGATATATTGAAGAATTGCAGCTGCGAGTATCCTATAAATATTTCAATTGACGACATTAAAAATAAGTATTTCAAGGATAAACACGAAGTTAAGCATAAAAAGATTCACGAAACAAGCACAGTTGGTATTATTAATGGTTTGTGGGCAAACGCAATGGGAAAAGGTGGTGTTATACCAATTCAGGCTCGTTTTTATCCTTGTGATACATTTTTGAATTTGAAGTTAACCGGAATGCAGGGAGACGTAATGAAAGAATCAATGAACGTTGCATTAACCCTTGCGTGGAATTTAACCTCTTTTGAAATTAAGGAGAAGATTCGCCAATTATATGAAGACAAAAAGCACGGAATTCATATTCATTGTCCCGAAGGTAGCGTTCCAAAGGATGGACCCAGTGCTGGAACAGCAATAACGAGCGTTATTTATAGCTTATTGAATCAGAAAAAGATTAAGTGTAATATTGCTATAACTGGTGAAATTTCCTTGGATGGTTGCGTGACTGAAATTGGTGGGCTAGACCTTAAATTTTTGGGAGGTATAAAAGCAGGAGTAAAAGAATTCTTGTATCCAGTTGAAAATGAAAAAGATTACAAGTCGTTTAAGGAAAAATATGAAAAAACTGAAATAGTAAAGGATATTACATTTCATCCAGTTAGTAATATTCATGAAGTATTTGAATTAATATTTGAAGAAGAATAATATTTCTAGTATATAAGAATGTCAAACGGACAATTTTGGGTTGGACAATATGGGTTTTTATACAAAAAAAATGTAGGTGTAGGAGGACGTAGAAGCACAAGAATGGGGCCAGGGTTAAACGCAAATTCAAATCAACCAACTGATTTGAATAACAAATATAGTCCCGGTGGTGGAGGTGTTGGTGCATCAAGTATTGCAAATAGACGAGCAAAAAATAGATTGGCTACTAATTGCGGATTAAGCAGGAAATGTTTTCCTGGTTATCCAACGCTTGGATTATATAGTCAAAATCCAAATGGATTTTATTTTTTACCGGGGCCGATTACACCCAATACATGCCCTCCATTTTCTTCCTCTTTTACAATTAATTATGATGCAATACTTGCTTATCATTGTCCGTTAGATTCCACTACTACATTAATGTTTGCTCCAATCATTAGTCAAGGAACTCCGACTGGCGGAGTTTTTACAATAAGCCAACAACCAAACATACCCGGTGTAAATCCTCTATTCACAATTGATTCGTCTACAGGAGTTGTTACAATTCCTCCAGGATCTGATGGTCATGCGCTTGAACAGGGAGTTTACATCTTCACTTACACCGTTTGTGGATACGTTATCCAGTGGTCAGGAAATATAGGAGCATGCTAGCAAAGAAAAAAATAAATTACGAATATAATAATAAAAAACTATAGTTTATTATTATATAAAATAATGTCAAATGGTCAATTTTGGATAGGACAATATGGGTTTTTATATAAGAAAAATGTAGGTGTAGGAGCCCGCAGAAGCACAAGAATGGGGCCAGGATTAAATGCAAATTCAAATCAACCAACGGATTTGAATAACAGATATAGTCCAGGCGGAGGGGGCGTTGGCGCATCAAGCGTTGCAAATAGACGTTCAAAAAATAGATTGGCTACTAGCTGCGGGCCAAATGGAAAATGCTTTCCTTGTTATAAAACACTTGGATTATATAGTCAAAATCCAAATGGATTTTATTTTTGTCTATCTACTCCAGTTATTCCTACTTGCAGTGGCGCTATTTTGGTTGATGGAAATGTTTTAGCCAATATGAATAAAAGTGGAATGACACCATTAACATTTACTCCAAGTGATGATGCATTTGCGTATTTACCTTTTACAGGAATGGATTTCTACTTTTTTGGAACAAATTATGGAAATTCAACTGAAAGCATTTATATGTCTACTAACTACGCATTTGGATTTGGTATTCTTGGCCTGTGACTAGTCCCGCTATTTTATTTGATTTTTTTTGATGGTTATAATTTTGAGTCGTATGTTTTGCCACCCCAAAATGGAACAATTTCAGGTGTTAAGTATATAAGAATTGTTTCTATTGGAACAGACTATAATTCTTATTTTTCCGGTGATGTCGAAATTAGAAAAATGTATGAAATATTTTACGCAAGAGATAACTGTTTTCAATATATGCAATTTAATTGTTTTCTTGAAACTGTAGATAGAACGCAATATAATAGCGATAAACCTGCTCCGGGTAATATTTCCAATATAACAAATGGAACTGATTTTCAAAATACATTTGGGTCAACCGATGGGTCATTTGGTGTTAATCCGCCAAATAATGAAGGGCCACAAACAGGTGGTAGTTATGTTATTAGAAGTGACTTAAACGGAAATAATTGGCAATTTTTTCCAAATACTCATTTAGTTTTATAAAATATATTCAAAAAGAATGAAAATAAATTAGAATGCAATAACAAAATATTATATAGTTTATTATTATATGAGCAATATTACTTCAAAAATACCAACAATGCAAACCGATAATTTTAACCAACCACTCATTATGTTTCAACCAATGAACATCATTGTCTTGCTAACATTTTATAGTCCATTAATAGTAGCTCTAGGAGTTTTTAGCATGTCATTTGTTTTTCAGAACTTCAAGGGCTTTATATATTTAGGCTTTTTATTGGCCATTTCAGTAGCAAGAGAGTTCCTTTTGATGATATCAGGTGCTTCTCCAAAAGCCTCACAAAATAGGGTTTGTGACATGGCTCAATACAGCAAATACGGAAACACTGGCTTCAGTTTATTCGTATTAGCCTTTACAGTTTGCTATATTTGCATGCCAATGTTTTTAAATAAGGACGTAAATTGGTGGGTGTTTGGTGGATTACTAACTTATCTACTAATGGACATTGGAATTAGATATATGAAGCAATGCATTACAAGCGTTGCAGACATATTATTAAATTTGATAACAGGTGCCGCAGCAGGAGTGTTAATTCCCGGATTATTATATGTGGGTGGGTCATCCAAATACTTGTTTTTTAATGAGATGTCAAATAGTAAGGAAATATGCTCTATGCCAAAGAAACAGCAATTTCGATGTTCGGTTTATAAAAACGGCGAACTAGTTACAAGTACAACTTCTAAGTAAATAAACTTTATTCTTTGGGAATTTAACTAGATTCAGCATTACTATTTACTTGGGTAATTTGTGATGCAGTATCATCAACAATTATGACAGGTTGTTGCATTGGAGTAATAAAAAACTGGATATTATTTAAAAACCACTTTCTAAAATCAGATAAAACAAGCTTTCGTTGAAAAGTTTCCGCTAAAAGTTTCATATTTCCTTTAGTGTGAAAAACACTTACAAAATTATTAAATTCAGTTATCACATTTTTGTTACCATATATATTTGTCAAATTCAACGGGTTAAAAGGAACTTTATTTTTGCGACGATTTACAATGTTGTGAAATATGCACATTATATTTCTAAAATCCTGTTTGTTTCTGACTCCCGCGGGGTTTATTTTGGATAAGAATTGAACTGCGTGTTCAGAGCACTCAGGGCAAGGTAAAACTCTGCATATTCTAAAAATAAAGCTGAATAAAGATGGAAATATATGATGAAACCTATCTGGATTAATTTTTTCTGCGAGCGTATGAAAAAAAGACCATATTGGTGGACCCCATTTATTAGGCGACATTATTATTATAACTAAAGAAAGATAAAAAATATAAAGACTAAATGCATAATTAAAGTAATGCCAAATTATAAAATAGAGGGGGATGTTAATTTTTATGATGAGTTATACAAGTCTCTAGACGAACCGGAAGACGTTAATGATGCAAGCGTTTGTTTAATTACAAACAAACCTCTTGAAGAAAATTGTGTTACTCTTTCTTGTAATCACAAGTTTAATTATGACGCTATTTACAATGATATTTTTAATCATAAGAAAAAATATAATGCAATGGAAAGAAACGCTGTGAAATCAACGCAAATTAGATGCCCTTATTGTAGAAGTATTCAGAATAAATTATTGCCTGAAAAAGAAGGTTATAAAAAGGTTCATGGGGTTAATTTTTATGATGAGGAACAAGAAATTGTAATTAAAATTAATTATTCAACATCACAGTTTAAACAAGGAAAATGTTGTTATATATATCCAGATGCTTCGGAATCTAATCCAGGATGTTATAATAAATATGTTAAGACACTTGATTTAGATAATAAAACCTATTGTTCTTTTCATTATAATCATGTTCTTAACAAGTTATATAAAGAGAAAAAACTAAAAGAGAAGCAAGCAAGGGAACAAAAGAAGGCTAAAGATTTATTGGAAAAAATAAAAGCTCAAGAAGAAAAACAGAAATTAAAAGAAGAAAAGCAGAAAGAAAAGCAGAAAGAAAAGGAAGAAAAACAGAAGGCAAAGGATGAAGAAAAGTTGAAGAAATCAGCTGAGAAGACACAAAAGAATTATCATAAATCGCAAAATGAAAATGTAATTATTTCTGCTTCTTCGTCTTCTTCTCCAAATTCTGGTTGTATTCAACTTCTAAAAACAGGAAAGAACAAGGGAACACAATGTGGTTGCAAGATTAGTCAAGACGGATTATGTGGACGTCATTATAAGTTAATACATCCAGTTTCTCCTAACGAGAAAACGTAATTCAAATAAAAATTATTTATTTTGAATAATAATATAAAATTAATTTACTGTTAATTTTATATGGAGACTAAAGAAGAGCTAATTACAAATATTAAAGAGTGGATCAAAATTGACACTGAAATAAATAAGTTGCAGCAAGAAATAAAAGATAGAAAGAATAATAAGAAGAAATTAACTGAGGCTTTGATGACAGTGATGAAAAAAAATGAGATAGAATGCTTTGATATTAATGGAGGAAGTTTGGTATACAAACAAAGCAAGGTAAAAAAACCTATTAATGCCAAATCATTGATTGCTACCCTGCAAACTTATTTTGCATCAACCCCTGCAAAGGCAGAGGAAGTGACTAAATTTATTCTAGATAATAGAGAAGAACAAATTAAGGAATCTATAAAGAGAAAAATTGAAAAATAGAATAAAAACTCATTTTATGGATACTTATGTGGGACGTTTGTTTGGTTTGTATTTATTTACCTTTTTTGGATAATACTTTGGATGAGATTTTGATTTTTTAAATTTATTAGTTGGATTCTTTGTTTGTTTTATACCATTGAAGATTACCGTTTTAACAATAGACTTATTTGGAATTATCTTAGGTTTAATTTTTTTCTTAATAGTTTTTGGTATTATTTTTTGAACATATCTGGGTTTTTTATTAATTTGATTAATTTTCTTGGCAATAACCTTAATAATATTTCTAAAGTCCTTTGGATTTTTAATTTTCTTAATATTTTTGGGAGTCGCTAATATATGATGTGACTTAGTAGGTGCTGGTTTTTTACTTCTATAACTTTTGTATTTAGTTGAACCATAGTCAGAAGAATCAGAGTTTTTTATATCATATTTATTGGAAGATGAATCTTGGGAGCTATAATTACCCCCACCATATTGTAAAATCTGCATATTATATACACTAATACTTTTATTCACCATTGATGTGATAAACAAAGCAAACATAATGCATTTTGAGAAAATTCTCATATATTATATAATGATTATAAAAATATATATTTAAAATGATATTTCTATTAAATAATATAAATGAGCGATAACGAAAGTGAATGTGATATTGAATATATTGAAAGAATAAACGAAATGTATGATCTAGAGCGAAAAGGATTGAATGATTATTTGGAGATGATTAATAATAATGAAGAAAATAGTTTACCGAATGAAATTGAAGAAACCTCAACCCAACCTTATGTAAACTATCCTGGTGTTGAAACATTGTCTGATGATTTAGAATTAGCCACAAATAATTACCATAATGGAAATATTCATATTTGCACTTATTATATCAATAAATCAGGTAAGGTGCCTTTTTTACAATATATTTTGAGAAAATACGATGAAACACACGAAATAAAAAAGGACATGGTAACATTTCCAAGTTTTTTTTATGAGAGAGGATTTCCCGTTATGTATTATGTTAATCTTATATTAGAAATAATTCGCACTTCTTATAGAATAAAAACTGGTATTTACGAATATAAAGGATTTATAAATAATGGAAATCAATTTTACGTATTTTATGATTTTAGTGAATGTGGTATAGGATGTCATGATTTACGTAGAATGAACGATTTATGGTTGGTTACAATGGATGAAATTTTAAATCATAAAAAGGTTTGTAATTTTCCAATAGATAAAAAGGTAACAGAGTTTTTGTCTGACCCGAATAATTTGAAGTTTACTTATTTGACGGATAGAGACAATAATATTTATGAGGAACCAATTGTTGCTTATGTTGGGTTGGATGTAAAAAAGATAGATTTTACGTGTTGTTTTGGAGAAATAAAATCTTTGAAAGAAAATCTTAAGGAGCCATATTATTATTTTACTGATTACCAAAATGCATTCAAGATTATAGGTTTTACAAAAAGAGTTGAAGACTGTTCAAAACAAAATAATGTTTTTGATTTAAATAGTAATAAAGTTGGTTTGGTGCGATTTGCGCTGTTTACAGGTTATGTAAAAATTTTTTCTGAAAATAATAAGGGAAATGAGGAAGACAAATTATATAACAGCATTTATATTAGCGACGATGATGGACATCCAACGTGGGCGCTTAAGAAATACAATCAACAGTGTCCATTGACGTGTCATTATATAAATAAACCAGTATTAGGAGAAGAATGGAATAATGATAATGATTATTTTATAATTTAATTAGCTGAAATAATTGGTGCATATAAGTATTTAATTTTCTCAAATAATTATATGTCGGCAGGTAAAATAATAAGTATAATAGGGTTTTCAATAATATTTCTCTACGTAATTATTCAAATACTTACCTTCTATGGAATAGGTTCTGACGCTTACGGAACATATATAGGGTTTTATTTATTTTTATTATTATCAATGGTTATATTACCAAATTCATACCAAACTTTGTATTAAACTGGTAAAGAATTTTCATTTCCAGATGAAAAAACAATAGTAGGTTGAAGTAAATTACGTTGTTCATTAATAATGTTCTGTAATACTGATAACTCCATTTTATCTTTCAAGTTATCAATAATTTCAGAATCCATTGGTTCACGATTATTTAAATTAAAAAATGTGCATTTAAATTCTTTGACAAGATTTCTATTAGATTTATCAAGTTGTTTTTGTCTAGATTCCTTTAATGCCTTTGTTCTTGCAAGTTCAGCAATATTTTTCTCTTTGTTCTCTTCGTTAGACCATGGATTTCTGTAACTTTCTGTAGATACAAGCACATCGCAAATTTCTGGTTTAATAATTTTATCAAAGGCTTCGCTTTGTTTAAATGATTTTTTGAAGGAATTAACAATTTTTTCAGGTATATTGGGACTGGTTTCCATTAAACGATCAAATTCTTCCTTGGACATCTTTAACATTTGTCCTGGAGGCATTCTCTCAGAAGGGTGTTTTGCAAGCTCAATCTTGACATTTCTATAAAATTTATCCCATGAAATGCCGCTGACTCTGTGAGCTTCATTTAATTGTGTAATTTTTAAGAATTGTTGAACAGTGGAAATAATTCCTCCTAAAATATTAAATCCTCCGACAACCATTGCAAAATAGTTTTGATACTGTTCAGGCACACGATTTTGGGCAAAGTTTGCAGTTCCAGTAAGAGTTGATATAACAATAACTGGTATAGTATACCAAGCATTTAAATTTGAAAATAATGTGTTTGATTTAGAGTGTAGCCATCTATAACACATCGCTTTATCTGCCCATTCAACTAGAATTTGTTCATGTTCAGCGGTCCATTCAACATCGTTACTATTAATTGAAATTAAATTTGATTGTTCGTCAATATAATTATCTTGTGTATTATCCATAAATATTATTTACAAATTAATTTTATCATAATATTTTATGGATATAGATAAACGTATTAATAACCTAAAAATAGATTTTACAAAAGTGATAGACTTGAAAAATGAGAATGTTAAGATGTTTGAAACATTGGATGGTAAAATAGGTCAACTTAAAACAATCTATTCAGAATTTATAAAGTCAAATAAGCAAAATTTATTTATTTTTGGATTAGATTCATTTCACTTTCAAGGAAAGTTATTAGATATAGAGTATGAAGACATGAAGCGCCTTTATTCTGCTATAACAAATCGCATATACTGTGAATATTTTAAATTGTATAAAATTGTAGTTGAATACTTAATTGAAAATATAACAGATGATAAGAAAATATTGGATTTAATAAATGTCAATAAAAGCAGTTATCCTGTTTATAAAGATTTAGAACCATTTAAACAATATGATTTTGAAATTATTCAAAGTGTACATGAAACTATAATTACTTTATTAACATCAATACACAATTATTACTTAAATAAACAACATGATTTGAAACATCATCAACTTAAGAATTCAACTGGTTTAAATATAGACAATTTTGTGCATACTTTTAATTATAATAATGTCGTTCTAAGAGAGAAATTAACCTTGTTTGTAACATACTTAGAATTTTTTCACAAATTGCATACAAAATATTTTACACGTTTTACAACAAAAATGCAGTTGTTTACAAGCCAAATAATACACGATATTAAATTTGAGGATTCAGTTGAGATGCATAAAATGAAAAGAAAGTCTATGATGGAAACGCTTATAAGTGAAGATGTTGACAAGGAAATATTAAGTGATTTGAAAAAAAGTGTAAGTGAACCTTCATCAACACCAAAATCTACATCATTCTCCTCTTCTTCTTTTGATTCAAACGCAGATATTCCGGTTTTAGGTAAGCCACCCAAGAGAGAAAATACCTTAGAAGGTATATTTTTAAATATTGATGAACCAAATGAGGTTGTTATTATAGAAGAACAAAAAGAAGAACAAAATGCGGAAGAAAGTGAGGAAAAAAAAGAAGAAACGCAAACAGAAATAATAGAAAATAAATCAGACACGGATGATATGTCTATATTAACATCTGAGACTGAACCCAAGTCAGAAACTCCGTCACCAGAAGCAAAACCAAAAAGAAAATATACACCAAGAAAGAAGAAGACGGACCCAACAAATCCTCTTTAAATTGTTTTTTTATATATTTAAAAAATTGAACTAAAGTTAATACAATAATGTAATGTAACCAATCAAGATGGAGCGCAGAATTAATAAGCGACTAGATGGATATATTACTACATTCAAGGACAGCATTCGCGACAAGGCTACCGCTTTGGGAATCACTCAGAATGAACAAATGAGTTCTCTGCTGCAGCATATTTATGATTATGATAGATTTGCATTGTCTAAGGAGGATTTCATGAAGAGAAAGCGTGTTAAAAACGTTGTTCCATTTTGTGACCGTTGTTCTGCAAAGCGCGCAAATGGTGAGCAATGCACTCGGCGAAAAAAGGAAGAGGATGAATATTGTGGAACTCATATGAAGGGGACTCCTCACGGCGTGGTTGATTTGCAAGAAGATAATAAGCAGACCACGCAAAAGATTGAGGTTTGGGCGCAAGACATTCAAGGTATTGTCTATTACATTGACAAAAATATGAATGTTTATCAAGCTGAAGACATTGTCAGCAATAAGACAAACCCCAAGATTATTGCAAAGTATACAAAAAATGGAGATTCTTACACTATTCCAGAATTTGGAATTTGAATTTATAACCTTGAAGATTAATTTAGATAAAAATATAAACATTTTTTATATTTTTATTACATTAATGGAACAATTAGAAAATTCAACTCCAACTGACATAGAAGGAATAGATGAAATTAGCAAAAAAATATTGATTGCAACTGGAATACTTATTAATAGTAAAGATTATCCAGATGAAATACTTATTTTGCGTGATATGCTGATAAATAACGATATTTACGTTTCTCTCAACAATGATATTTTAAATCTCAAAAAGAATCTTAGTTCTTCCTCTTTGACGAGTTTGCAAAAGGATGCAGACAAAAATCAAAAATGGCCTCTTTTAAATTTAGTAAGACAAATATTAAATGTTTATGGATATAAAATGATTCCTATTAGAAAATGTGATGGTTACACATTAGATGGAATTAAAAAATTTAAAAGATATTTTCAAGTAGTTAAAAAAAATTGAACCTAACTAATAGATTTAATATGTGATTTAAACACTTGAATAATAATGTCAACACAAGTGCATTCCGATATAGAAAACAATGATTCATTCACAGAATTAAAAAGTATTCTTGTTAAACCTAATGAGCAAAAAAATATTCTTTTTGCACAAACGTTTGCTCGGGTTTTAAATTTCTTGTTTTTATTTATTTTTGTATTTCCTATGATCTTTTGCGATTACTATTTTTCAATGAATAACGATGAATGTGTTAAGCAGCATTTGAATATAAGTTTGACAATGTATGATTATCTTATTGTTAATGCTATATTTGGTTCTATTGTTGTTTTTGGGATTTTGTTATTATTTATTTATTTCACAGGCGAATCGTCTGGAAAATTAACAGAAAACTATTTATTTATAATATTAATAAACCTTTCAAGGTGTTTTGGTATTTCTTGGGTAGTTGTTGGAACTGTTATATACTGGGGAGAAATGAATAGAACGTTGTGTTCACAACAAACAAATGATTATTTAACTGCTTCTCTTATACTCAGAATTATAATGACGTCATTTGAGTTAAATAATATTTATAATAAGAAACGTGAAAATTAAAGTATAAATAATTTAATTGATATAAAAATAATAATTTAATAAATTAAAATGATACAGTTTTTTAGGACTTTAACAACTATTTCATTATTGAATGGTGTGAATATGTTGAGAACCTTAAATAGATATTCGCACTCGCATTCTAGGAAGGTATTTTATAACATGAAAAAAGATTCAGGAGATTTAAAGGCAATGTCTTTTTTTTACAAGCCAAAATCTGCAAACCAAGAACAGTATGTAAAATGTTTGAGTGACCAAAATATTAAAATATTATTTGCTGTTGGTCCTGCAGGAACCGGAAAGACGATGTTGGCGTGTAATCAAGCTATTAAAGACCTAAAAGCTGGACTAGTTGATAAGATTGTTTTAACACGTCCGGTTGTACCAGTTGAAGAAGAAGAAATTGGGTTTCTTCCTGGAAACATTAATAAGAAAATGGACCCATGGACCAGGCCAATTTTTGATATATTTAATGAGTTTTATCAGAAAAGAGACATTGATGCAATGTTATATAATAATGTTATTGAAATATCTCCTCTAGCATTTATGAGAGGACGAACATTTAAAAACGCGTTTATTATTGCTGACGAAATGCAGAACAGTTCTCCCAATCAAATGTTAATGCTTACAACGAGAATTGGTGAAGGAAGTAAAATGGTAATTACAGGTGATTTGAAACAGTCTGATAGAGGAATGAACAGCGGTTTATCAGATTTTATAACAAAATATAATAAATATAACAATTTTTTAATAAGAAACAATACGGATAATGATATTGGTATTAAGATTGTTGAACTCAATAGTAATGATATTGAGAGAAGTAAAGTTATTAAAAAGTTATTGGATATTTATGATTTTAAAGAACCTGTCTTATCAAAAAAAGAAGAAATATTAGAGGAACACCATAAAATGAAAAATGTTAATACAGTTAAAATAAATAATTTAAACAACAATGATGCTGCATTAATTCCTTTATCTCATTCAACAAGAAACTATAATAAAGGTGATTATGGAGTTGATATGGGAGCTACGTTTTAGATGGGAACAATACTTTATCTAAAGTGGTTCTAACACAAAAAAATCTATGTAAAACTATTCCTAAAATGAATAAACCAAGTGCAGTATAAATAAAAGACCAATTAAAAACGTAAGCCAAAATAAGAGCCCCGATTAATGTCATAATAACATCCGCAATTGCAACCCCGAATAGTCTATATGAATGAATTCCTTTTCTTGGTTTTCCAAGAACGTTTTTATATTTACATAAATCAAACATTTATATAATAAAATATAAACTTATTTTATTATTTTATATAAAGTATGGATAATTCAACAAAAATTTTTTTAAATCAAATTAAAGATAATATTTTAATTACTGAAAATATAAATAAAATTAATAAAATATATAATGATTTTAAAACGTATGATGTAAAAAAATTAACAATTGATATTGTGAGAGAAATATTTGATAAAATAAACGAAGAGTTTTATAATGGAAAATTTTATGATTATTTAGAAGCTGCTCCAAAAAAAAGCAGCAAATTAAATTTTAGTGATATTAACAAACCATGTAAAGATGTGGCTGCAATATTTGAAGTTACTGAATATTATTTTTGGCACAGGCAATATTATGCTGGTCATAGTTTTGGTTTTAATATTGCATTAACTTGTTTAAATTCAATTTTAGAAGAAAAAATTTATTATTCTGGTGGATATATTACTAAAAGTAAGGTGATATTCATTATTTTAATGTTGTTGCACGAATCCATACACATAATAGAATTTAAAGATAGTTATTTAACTTTGGCGTGGGTTGCACACAGAGTTTTATTTTATAAATTAGGTTTTAAACATTTTAATATTATATCTAGATTATCTGAATTTATTGACGATGAATCTTTGTTAGATTTTGAAGACGATGAACGCATTAAAGATATAGAAAAATTATTTTTAAATAATAGTAATGTATTTAATGCATCTGATGGTGTGCCACTATTGAATGATCATTCTCACTATATAGATGATGCGGGAAATGAGAAACCTTTGGGTTATATTGTTCATAAAGAGTTTAAGGATAAAGCGTCTGGACAGCTTATATTTGTTGAAGATTTTGCTCCACCGCAAATGAAAACTGAAGAGACTCAGATTCACCCCCAGATTCAACCACAGATTCAACCACAGATTAAACCACAGAATCAGTTTGAATCATTATCAACCGACAGTGTTATTGAAGAGCCTTTGGGTGAAACAATAACGTTAAAAAATATTGAAGTTGGTGGAACAAGACGTAGATTAAAACAAAAAACGAAACGTATAAATAAATCAAAAAAAATAATAAAGAGAAAAAAAACAATTAAAAATAAGAATAAAAATAGAAGAAATTTTATATACTAAATTTTGTAAAC
>Ga0214917_10001401_pt1 | contig 30935 bp, 50 predicted proteins | sample LL_1208_BB_MetaG_FD_177983 | JGI IMG/M metagenome (GOLD analysis project Ga0214917, IMG submission 177983) | Freshwater microbial communities from Lake Lanier, Atlanta, Georgia, United States - LL_1208_BB | ecosystem: Environmental > Aquatic > Freshwater > Lake | place: USA: Georgia | collected... | reverse complement strand
ACCCTAACTTCTCTGCGTGATAAATATATCACTTGCCTCGAAGCGATAGCGGTGGCGGGTTCAAGCTATTCGATAGCTGGACGCTCTTTTTCTAGGGCGAATCTGGGTGAGGTAAGAGATACGATTGCAGAATTGACCCTAGCCATTCAGCAAGCAACTGGTGGAAGAGTTCGCACTACTTACGCAAAGTTCGGCCCTGCTCGTTCGATTGGGATGGCGTAAGTGAAAAAGGTCGAACTAAACCTAATTGATAAGGCGATTGCCTTTGTTAATCCACAGGCCGCCGTTCAGCGTTTGGCTTCTAGGGCAAAGCTCACAGCTTTTGAATATGACGCAACTCAATACAACAGACAACGCCGAGGGCCGTCCTCTTTGTCTGGTGCAGAGGGTTTCCGATCTAACTATGACCGAGTAGAATTGTTAAAGCGTTCTAGGGACTTGGCAGAGAATGTCGGCCTAGTGCGTGGTCTATTGATGAAGTTCGCCAGTCATTGTGCTGGTAATATCTCTTATCAAGCTAGAACAGAAAGCCCCCAAGTTAATAGCGATGTTGAGGCTTATTGGAATGAATGGTGGGATAAGTGCGATTTATCTGGAAGGCATACTGGCTCATTCCTAATGCAAGTGGCTATGATGTCGATGCTCCGAGACGGAGATTTTCTTTTTGTTTTAGTTAGATCGCAAGATGGAAGTTTGAAACTACAAGGCATCGAAGCCGACAGACTTGGAGACCCAAACCGAACCTATACAAGCCTCAACCTTATTAGCGGTATTCACATTGACCAAGAAACTGGCTCGCCAGTTGGATATGATATTTACCTTCGCACATATGGAAACGCTTACATCTTCCAAACAACCGTACCAGCAAGCCAAGCGTTTCACTTGTATGACCCACTTCGGATTGACCAATATAGGGGAATCTCTGCTTTTCACACAGCAATCAATGATTGCGTAGACATATACGAAATAATTGCATCAGAGAAGATGGCCGCTAAATATGCCAGTTCACAAGCTGGAATTATAAAGCGGAATAATAATAATGCCTCTGATCTTTCAAGCCTCACAAACGACCTAAACGCTGACAATCAAGGAATCAAGCTAGAAACTATTGAACCGGGCAGGGTTAGCTATTTAGAGGTTAATGAAGATATTATTTTCCCAGACGGCCCAAGCCGTCCTTCTGGTGCATTTGCAGAGTTTCATAAGATTCTTTTGCGAAACATTTGTATGGGTGTTGGAATCCCTTATAGTTTTGCCGTAGACCCCTCCTCAATGTCTGGTCCGACAGCTAGGCTTGAAATGCAACAAGCTGGACGCACCTTCCGAAGATACCAGAAACTTCTTGAGGATAGAGTTCTTCGCCCCCTAAAAAACATTGTAATTGCAGATGGAGTGTCTAGGGGGTTGATCGCAAACAATCTTGGAAGCAAAAGCACCAAGGGCATTTTTAATTTTGGGGCTAATGTCTCTATTGATTTAGGCCGGGAGTCCGAATCATCCATAGCCGAGTTTAAGACTGGATTGCGAACCGCCTCTGATATTTACAGCGAGCGAGGCCAAGATTTTGAGACATCATTAAGGCAAAGGGCACAAGAGGCAAGTTTCATTAAGAAACTAGCAAAAGAATACGATATCCCAGCCGTTGCAATTTCCGATATTGTGGAAAGCTTGGTGTACGCACAGCAAGCCGTGGAAAGATCGGGACAAGGACAAGCCGCATCGAACAACCAAGCCAATCAATCCTATGTCGCAGATCAAGCCCTTAATGGAGCACAAGTTGCATCGCTCATTCAAGTTGTAAATGCAGTTGCTTCTGGTGCAATTTCTAGAGAAGGCTCTATTTCAATTATCACAGCGGCGTTCCCATTTTTTACACGAGAAGAGGCCAATCAAATTGTAGGTGGTATTAACATCGGAGCTATCGCCCCGCTTGGAAAAACTCCAGCAATTCCAACAACTCAAAAAATGGAAGAAGAGCCACAAGACGAAAATGCAGTTGTGGTTGTCCCTCCAATTAAAGAGCAAGACACGGCAACTCGCACAACTGGTGGAGATGGTGATATTGATGTTGGCGAGGAGCGTGAACCTACTGAAAAAGGAGAAACCGAGGACACAAGCAAGATTGGTGGCAAGCAGATTGATAACAACCTTGAGAAATTGTCCAAGCTAGATTCTAAAGGAATAGATATGGTTGTTAGCGGAATGCTTAATGCTTGCGAGCTAGGCAAGTATTCAGACATTGATTTTACGCCCCCACAAGGAGCTAGGGATGCGGCCAAACGAGCTTTAGCGGTTCGAGGCAATAAGCCATCAAGCCAGCGAGGAATGACCTCTGTGGGCATCGCTAGGGCTAGAGATTTGATTGCTGGTAAAACCCTATCACCAGACACAATTCGCAGAATGCACTCTTTCTTTAGCCGTCACGAAGTCGATAAGAAGGGTGCTGGCTGGGACGATCAAGGCAAGGGATGGCAAGCGTGGAATGGTTGGGGAGGTGATGCTGGCTTCTCTTGGGTCAAGAAACTTATCAAGCAAATGGACAGCCGAGATGAAAAGCTAGAAGAACCAGCTTCTTGCCCAATCGCAACTCAAGACATCAAAACCAATTTATCAAATAGGCAAAACGCAGTTGATGACGCAAACTACGGCCCTGCAAATCCCAACGAGCCAAACGATGCCTACTGGAAAGCCAAGGCAGACGAGTTCCAAGGCGATGTAGCCACGGCCAGAAAGATGCGATGTGGTAATTGTGCGGCCTTCAATCAGACCAACAAACTTCTGGGTTGCATTAAGAAGGGTATTGGTGAGGATGCAAATGAAGTGGCAGTTGGTGGCGACTTAGGATACTGCGAGATTTTTGACTTTAAGTGTGCGGCTAAACGCACTTGTGATGCTTGGATTGTTGGTGGGCCGATTAAAGACAAAGCCAAGTAATTGACAAACTAGAAAGGTGATTATGGAAAACGCCAACGGCGAGACAATTCTCACAACTTTACTGACCTACCAGAATCAGTATAAGATATTTCATTGGCAGACAAAGAGTTATAGCCAACATAAGAGCTTTGGTGAAATCTATGAGTCTCTTACAGAGAACATTGATGAGTTTGTTGAAACCTTTATGGGCAAGTATGGCAGAATTATCTCTGCCTCTACCTTTGACTTTAGCCTAGATAACTACTTCGAGGGCTTTGCTGAATACAACGATGAGTTTATTTCATTCCTTTCTGATGAGCTACCGGGTTATCTGAATGAAGGTGACACCGACTTGTTGAATATCCGAGATGAGATTCTTGGAAGCGTGAACCAACTCAAATACCTCTTAACCCTAGTTTAATAATATGCCACTAATCACACCAGAAAAAGGCGAGAAAACAAAGGACTTCGTTGGTCGCTTTATGGGCAACAAGACAGCCGTAAAGGATTTTCCAGATGTTAAGCAAAGGGCGGCAGTTGCCTACCAGACCTATCGAGACACAAAAAAGAAGCAACGCAAAGAGGCCAGACTTGAAGAAGATTCCACAGTTATCCCTAATGTGTATATTTTGAGCCAAGGCGAAGCACGAGGCCACGACCTATTCATTGATAAGACCTCGATTGAGAAGGCTTATGAGCTAATGTCTCAAGCACCCAATGGCGTGAAGGTTAAGATGAACCACGGCTCGGGATTGGACGCAGTTTTAGGATTTGCTCGTAATCCCCGTATTGAGGGGGACAAGCTATTGGCCGATCTTCACTTGTTAAAAAGCTCCCCTCATTATGGCCTAGTTAAAGAGATGGCAAACGAAGCCCCCGACCAGTTTGGCGTTAGTCTTGCCTTCTTGAATGAATCTGAAACTATTGGAGGCAAGGACTACATTCGCCCCCAGAGGATTGAATCTGCCGATCTAGTTTCTAGTCCTGCAAGTAATGAGAAATTTAGAGACTTTCAAAGCAAAAATATTGAGATGCTTGTTTTCGCAGTTGGGACAAAGTTCCGTTGCTGGGAAGGTTACAAACCAGCAAAGGGAGTTCCGGCATACGAATCTGGTTCTTGCGTAAAGGCAGAATCAAAATTGGCATATAATTCGGGAGGCGTGAGCATCCCTGCCGACACACAAGCAGTTGTGGAACACGACCCAATACTTGACAACAAGGAGAATAAAAATATGGACAAGAAATATATGGACGAATTGAGCGAACTTAAAGCTCGCCTAGAGGCTCTCGAAGCCGCTATGAAACCCGCAGACGAAGCCGCAGACCAAGCTGAGGACAAAGCCGAAGCACCAGTCGTTCCCTCAACCGAAGTTCCTTCCGTTGATGATAAGGCCAAGAAGGACGAAAGCCAGATGGCTGAGAAGCTCAAAGCAGTTCTCACAGAGTTTGGCATTAAGCCCATCTCTGCTTCACCAGTTGTCGAAGCCCCCGCGAAGGTTGAACCCAAAACTTTTGAAGAACTCGTAGCCGCCCACAGCGATTACGGAACTTCAAAGCTCAAGGCGATGAACGCCGTGATGCTATCTAACCCCACAGAATATGCCGAGGCTAAAAACCGTGGCATTTCTAAAATCTAACAAAAGGATAAAAGAAAATGTCTACTCAAGTTGATGGTAATTTTCGCACATTCGGCTCGGCTTCTGCCATCTCGGCGTTCCGATTCGTTCAGCCCGACACCACCACGGCTGGCTTCGTTAATGTTGCGGTAACTGGTGCAAGCAAATCTATCGGCGTAACTCAAGAAGATGTTGCCGCTGGTGGTTTCGTTGCGGTTAAGTTGTTTCACCCGACCTTCTTCGCGACCGTCTCTGGCGTTGCGGCAGTCGGTGATACGCTCAAATTTGATGCGTCTGGCTTGGTGACCACATTGGCCGCCAACCTCGTAACGGCTGGTGTTGCACTCGAAGCGGCTACAAGTTCATCGGCTGTTATCGAAATCGCAATCCCGATGTTCTAAACAACGAAACAATAAACAAAAGAAAGAATAATATAAAATGAGCTTTATTTCTGGTGGCACGACCATTCGTGCTGATATTAACCAAGCCCTAATCGAAGCCCCCGCAGAGATTGGCTTGATCGGTGCAGACATTCTTCCTCTCTTGCCAGTAACGGCAAAGAGTGGCGTGTATCTCAAAGTGCAGACGGCTGATGCTGACCTCCTCAATGCTGATGCGGCCAAGCGTACTGCTGGTTCTGAATACGCTCGTGCGATTCGGAAATTCACGAGTGATACCTACGATTGTATCGAAACCGGCTTGGAAGAGCTAATTGACGATAGTTTCAAGCAGGATGCAAACAGGTTTTTTTCGCTGGAAAGCGAAACTGCCAAGTTCTTGCTCCGACAAGTTAAACTCTCCCACGAAAAGCGGGTGGCTGACTTGCTCTGGGCGACAACGACCCCATTCACCACGGCTGATTTAAGCCCTACGGCCTCCTACATTGAAGGCAACTTGGCAACCATCAACGCCCCTGCGGATGTTGCGGCTGGCAAGCTCGCCCTGAACAAGCTCGGTTACGAAGCCAATGCGGTGATTATGTCTGCCAATGTGTACGAGAGAGTTCGCCGTACCACCCTCTTGCAGAATCAATTCTACGGAGTTGTTTCTAATACTGGTGGACGCTTGCTCGATGAGAAGCAGATTGCCGAAGCGTTTGGTGTTCAGAATGTGTATGTAGGCCGTGCGGCTTACAACACAGCGAACAAGAACAAAGCCTACTCTGGCTCGTTCATTGTTCCCGACACCAAGATCGTTGTTGCTAATGTTGCTGGCGGTCAGTTCACTGCTGGTGGATTAGGACGCACCTTGGTCTGGTCTGATGACGCTCCCGGTGGTTTCGTCTCCGAGAGCTATCGTGACGAAGCTCGTCGCTCCAATGTTCTCCGTGTTCGTATGAACACAGCCGAGAAAGTCATTGATGCGAACGCCGCCGTCCGAATCACCACGACTTACAGCTAAAGACTTAGTTGGTTGATTCCTCCGAAGAGGGGGGGATGGGTGAATAACCTATCCCCCCCTTTTCTTTTAATTGACATCCTCTAGCAATTAGAAATCCTAACCAAGTGAAATATCCTATTTCAGTCTATCTCATCGCTGGAAATGAAGAAGAATACATTGAGCGTTGCCTCAAGTCGTTTGCCCCCATCGCAAAAGAAATGGTTGTATGTATTTCTAGGGGGTCAGCTACGCCCGACAAGACAGAGGAGATTGCGAGTGGGCTTGGGGCGAAGATCGTTCACTACCAGAATAAAAGAACTGATTGGAATCACATAGACGATTTTGCCACGGCAAGGAACACGGCTCTTGAGGCTTGCTCAAATGAGTGGTGCTTGTGGGTAGATGCTGACGATGTGATGGCCGAGGATGGGGCGAAGGTTGTCGAGGAGGCTATTGACCTTGCCATTCAAAAAGACGCTCACCTAGTGGCGTTAAAATACAATGTAGACAACGCCGGACTTATTCCACTCCGAGAGGAAATCTCCAAGAAGGGAACTTGTAGCTGGAAGAACCGAGTTCACGAAATGCTAGTTTGCAAAGAGCCGAACAAGACGATTGGCGTGGATAAGATTTTCCGAATCCATAAGCCTCACGGCTACAAGCCCAGAAGTGCTGAAAGGAACTTTAATATATTAGCCGACACCCTAGCCCCAGCCGCCAACTCTCTCTACTACCAAGCTCAAGAATATTTCTTATCTAATCAACACGAAAAGTGCATTGATTCTAGTATGCGAGCATTGTCTTTCCCAGACCTAGAGGATACGCTTCGATACGATGTGCTTTGCAACTTGGGAAGGATTGTACCAGAAAATGAGAGGCTTGCTTACCTTGGGCAAGCCGTGGCCTTACAACCCGATAGGCGAGAGGCTTACTTCTATATCGCTAATCATTGGTCTGGAAAGGGCAACTGGATTAAGACTTATGGAGCTATTAGGTCTTGTATGACCTTGCATCGCCCAAAATCTCACTACTGGAATCTTGTAGAGGCAATTTACAATTGGCAAGCGATGGATTTATACGAGACGGCTTCGGTGTGTGTAGGAGAAGCTGGCGAAGTAGAAAAGATCAAGAAGATGCGACCAGCCCCCAAGATAAGCATTGTTCACGCTACTCGATGCAGACCACAGATTGCTTGGCAGAGGCGGTGGATGTGGCTTTCTTTAGCCGAAAAGCCCCTTGAAATTGAGTGGTTATTTATGGTCGATCATAACGACCCAACCGACTACACCCCCCACCAAGCCATTAGGTGCAATCCGGGCGGGATGATTAACGCTTGGAACGCAGGGGCAAAAATAGCCAAAGGGGACATTGTTATTCAAATGAGCGATGATTGGACACCCCCCCGCCATTGGGATACCCTAATTTCGACCGCTATTGGGGATACAACGCCAGAGAAAGTGCTGGCAGTATCTGACGGCCTACGGCAAGATAAACTGCTCTGTATGGCGATTCTGACGCAATCTAGGCTCAAGAAGCAAGGGCATCTATTCCACCCAGACTACCAAGAGTCGGACGGCATCTATTCAGACAACGAGTTCACGGATAGAGCCTATGCAGAACAAGCCGTGGTTGAGGCTAGACATATTCAATTCAAACACGATAACCCTATGTTTAATGGTGGGCAACCAGACGAACAACTAAAGAACCACAACAAGCCAGAATTCTACGAGAAAGGAAAAGCGATCTATGAAAAACGCAAAGCAAATAATTGGATGTAGGAAATCGAAAAAGGGAGAGAGTACGAAGGGGCTTGGTATGATTACCTTCGGCAAGTCTAGCGTAGACAAAACAAAGTATGTGCTAGTGGATATTACCTATGATGATAAGGCTGGGAAGGAATTGTATGAGGCTGGGATGCTTGCCTTAAAACACGACCCAGAAGCCGTGATTGAGTACGCAATCAAAAAAGCATTAACGAGTATGGCAAAATGCAAGAGATAACCATTAACGATTCATTTGGAAAAGCCCTTGCAAAATATAGCGAGGGGCTGGATGTTGGCCTAGAAATCGGTGGAGGAACTGGGGATGGTTCAACTCAATGTATTAGGACAAAAAGGCTATTCAGCATTGAGAACCACCCAGACCGCATCGGTAGGCATTCGATGAATCTATCCGCAAGGGGAGGAGTTGCTATCAACGGCACAGCAACCTTATCAAAGCTATGGATGAACAAGAACGACATTGAGGAGTTCTACCGAACTACCAAAACAAGCCTCAATCAGTATCCCCTAGAAACAGTTATGGGCTGGCACAATGTCTGTCTAGAGACTGCCTACCCATATTCAACCAACGCCATCGAGGACATCCACTTTGAGCATAATGTAGATTTTAACTTTGTGCTGATTGATGGCTCGCCTTTTTCTGGTGAGGCCGAACTCCGTTGCGTAAGGCCATTCCTAGCAGAAAAGGCAATCATCGCATTGGACGATGTGAACGACATCAAGAACTTGGCGAACTACAACAAGCTCAATGGATTTGCTAAACTGCTTTGGGAGGATTGGTCTGTTCGTAATGGTGCGGCCATCTTTGAGCTATGACTAAAGGAATCATCACATCGGAGTCTCCCGAAATCCATTGGGAGCATCTCAAGGTGGCTGGCGGGAGGGTGCTGGACTTGGGGTGTGCGTTCTGGACGGAAGCAGAAAGGCAAGAGGCCAATGGAACAACCAAGTATTTTCTGTCACAAAAGCCAGAGTTTTATATGGGGGTGGACATAAACCAAGGGGACATCAACACCCTTTCTCAACAATATCCACAAGGAAAGTTCTTATGCGAAAAGGCAGATTCCGCATTTCAAATGGATACTTGGATAACAGAGAACTCAATTACCCACATTAAATGCGACATCGAAGGAGACGAGACTCAACTTCTGCAAATTGGGAATGTCCACAATCTAAAAGAAATTGCCATCGAGCTACACTATTCAGATACTTGGCTAAATGAGTTTATTGCTTGGTTTGATTCGATTGGGTTTGAATGCTATCGGCACGACTCGGTTTCTTTTTGTGCAGAGATTAGCGTTATCTATGGTCGCTTGAAATGCTGACCATCTTTACCATCGTCCTCAATGGGATGCCCTATATTCAAAGGCATCTAGCAGAGTTTCAAAAGCTAAAGATTCCTTGGGAGTGGAAGATTGTCGAGGGAGTGGCCGAGCCTCTGGGATGCACCCGCTGGTGCAAACAAGTTCCAGAGAAGTACCATAAGAACTTTGTGAGCGTGGACGGAACGCACGAATATCTTGAGAGCATTAGGGGCGAGAATGTTTCAGTCTATTGGCAAGCAAAGCCCTTCCCCGGTAAGCTAGCGATGATTGGTGAGGCGTTGCGAGGGGTGGAGAAGGGGGTTGTGATGCAGATTGATTCTGACGAGATATGGAGAGCCGACCAGCTAGACGCAATCTTTGGGCATCTTAAGGGATGCGAGGAGGGGCGAGCGATGCAGTTCCATTGTAACTATTATGTGGGGCAGAATAAAAAAGTTGTGACTAGGAAAGGATTTGCTTCGCATTGGTACGAATGGTTGCGGGCTTGGAAGTGGGGCAGGGGAGTTGAGTTCATTAGCCACGAACCACCCAAGTTGAATGTGCAGTCGATGATGATTCCAAGGGGAGTGACGGAAACTTGGGGGCTAACCTTTGACCACTTCGCCTACGCCACAAAGGAGCAAGCCCAATTTAAGGAAGATTTCTATGGGTATAACGGGTTGGTCGAGGGATGGGAGAGCCTACAACAAACCACTAGCCCAGTTAGATTGAGAGATTATTTCCCCTTCATAACAGACAAGAGCGTTGTCGATGAGTGTTAAAACTATCAAATACTCGCAGAGGTTGGGGGATGTGCTTCGTTGCCTACCAGCCGCCAAGCATCTAGCCGACCAAGGCCACGAAGTTTTCTTTGATTGCTTCGCCCAATATCACGGAGTTTTTGAGCTTACCAGCTATGTGAAGGCTGGGCATAGGATGGGCGATGTTATTGATCTGGAAGTATGGCCGAACCAGTACGAGGCTTATCGGAAAAGCAAGAGAAGCTGGACTGACTTTGTTTATAGTCACCCAGAAATTAAAGACGCAAACAAGACCAACATTGTCCTAGACAAGCTGGACGAGAAACCAGCCGAGGGACTCCCAGAGACTTATAACCTAGTTGCCCCCTTTGGGCTATCCCAAGGCTACTACCGCAACCCACTAGAGTTAATCGTGAGGGCTAGGCAGACTATGGGCAAAGATAACTTCTTTGTGTTATGTCCAGAGGATATTAAAATTCAAGGGTTAAACACCTACACAGCAAAATCACTTGAGCAGATGGCCAAGGCAATCCGTGGAGCTACGGACTTTTGGGCAATCAATAGCACCCCGATCATCCTTGCGTCAGTTACAAGAAGGGATAAGCGAACTGGCTTTTTCCCACAGAAAAACGAGTGGGAAACTGACAACATATTTGCCTTTGAGGGGCTAGTTAGTATGGATTGACATAAGGGGTGGGTTTATGGCTGGAACTATCAGCACCTCCTATTTTGCAACCGATCTTTCCTATATGATAGGAGACTTGTATCAGAGCGTTACTGGCCTTGGTTCTTCTGCTATTTCTGCCTCTGTCACAGACCTAGTAACAGCAAGCGATTTAGAGATTGGTGGAGAGGTGTTTAGGGTGACGCAAAGTATAGTGGTTTTAGCTTCGTCAATCTCTGCCCCTACTATTGGCTCGCTCTGTACCGTAAGTGGGGTGGAGCGTATGGTTGGAGGATTTTCGCAAAGCACAGATGGCCTTTCATATACCATCGAACTTGCGGAGATAACAACCTAATGGCCTCTATCGAGAGGGAGGTTGAAAACGCCCTCCTTAATGTGGTTTCTGGTATTACTGGGGTGAACTTCTTTACAAGTGAAAGAGGCACAGCTAGAACAATGCCAAGCGTCACGGTTCAAGCACAAATCAGCGGCGAGGAGGTTATGCCCTTTTCTGGCGTATTCAGAACCCCAGCATCTATTACTTATGTAGCCAGAGCAGATACAATCGCTCGAGCCGACTTCGATGCCAAATTTTACGACATTCTAGAACAACTCTATCGTGACCCAGACTTGGCAAGCTATCTTACAACCAACTCAAATATCACTTTTTATGTCGCAAAAGTAACAGATGATAGCCCTGCAATCAATGGTCAAAATAGAACTTGGTCAAGAGCCATGACTTTAGACATTATAGCAACCGCAAAAAAATGACGAATAGCGTTCAAATCAATGTGGAGGATGCGTTAGACAAAATTCTGACTAATGTCTCTGGCCTCAATGTGTATAAGAGCAATCGGGTAGGGGCAAAGCTATTTCCCTTCGCCACAATCTCTGCATCGGTAGGGGGGCAGTTGCTTGGAAATTATACCGGGGTATATGAAGTGGCTGTCACAATCGACTACTCCGACACGGCGGCCAAGATTAGCCAAGAGGCTTTTGACGCTGAATACTGCTCAATCTTCGAGGCTTTATACTCTGAAACGCCACCCCTCTTTACCAAGATTCAAAACAACATATTCGATACAAAGGTCTATACTGCTCGCATTACCGGTCAAACCCCAACCATTAGAACGGCTAAAAGGGCTTGGCAAAGGGGTTTGAAGATAAGCCTTATATGCACCCCATCAGAACTGGACGATGGCTTGCGATATTTGAACTTCTATCAAAAGCAAAACTCAATGTATGTTGCCGTGATTTAACAAGGAGCTTGAGAATATGGCACTTTCCATTTTAGACGGCAATCAGTCGGCAACCACGCTCTCAACCATTCTTTCTAGTGGGCAACACATCACCGCCCATACGGTTGTTAGCCTTGGCACTCAAGCGATTACAGATATGCGGAGTGCAGTAAGTGGAAGCGTTGTGTCCATCTCCAACCTCCCTGCCACTCAGACGATAGCTGGCACGGTGACGGCGAATGCTGGGGATGGTTTCCCCGCAGTAATATATTCTGGTATTCTTCAATATATAGATGCCGAAGGAGCTATTCCAGTCGGCATCGGCTCTGCCCTACCCGCTGGCACAAACCGCATCGGCGTGGTGACCATCGGTGCTGGCACGGTAACCATTGGAGCAGGCACGGCACAAATCGGAAGCGTGACGGCGAATATCCCGTTGGTGAATATACAGCCAACTGTTACAGCTGGGCTTGGTGTGATCTTGCTTACAGACGAAGGAAAGTCTGTTTTCGACAATTCATCATCAATAAAATCAACACTCACAACTGCCCTTCCCACTGGCACAAACCGCATTGGAGTAGTGACGATTGGCGGCGGGACGGTAACAATCGGGGCAGGAACGGCACAGATAGGCTCAGTCACGGCATCCATCAGCGGGACGGTTCCGATTAGCATCTCCTCCGTCACGGTTGGCAATAGCGTCACCATCGGCTCGCTCCCTGCGATTAGTGGTACGGTCACCGCCAATACCTTCGCCATCCAAGGCACAGCAGTCACCACCTCTAACTTTACCAGCACCACCGCCTCTACCGTGCTGGCTAGTTACAATGCGACAAGGGAAGTGCTGACAATTTTCAACGAGGGAGCGGGTAATTTGCATATCTGTGCGGGGGCAACTTGCACCACCATCGCCTACCAGGTGCGCCTATCGGCAGGGGATTACTACGAGGTGCCTAATCATCAAACGACGATTACCCACTCGGCCGTGTTCGCAACCGCAGGGACGGCTAGGATTTGCCAACTTAGCTAAGGATCGGAAGATGCCTCTTTACCGCAGGCAAATAATTAAGCCAACGGCTGACTTAGACGCTGTTGCCTACATTGGAAGAGCGGGGATTACGGACGTAGTAACACAAAATGCGATTAATGATTTTGTTTTAGGGATTAAAGATCTTGGTATTTGGAGTAGTATAGTTAGTTGGCCTCTACGCTCTACCCAGAACGCTCAAAGCGGCACGACTGTTTATAGCTTGGGCGGTTTTGGGACTTTTGATGGGACGCTAGCTGGATCACCACTTCCAACTCGGGGAGTAGATGGAATTACTTTTACTTCTGGTTTTTCTCAATCAATAAACATCCCAAACATTGCTATAACCGCAACTGATTTAATTTTAGCTACCTGCCAAGCCGCTACATCTGGGAATTTAAGAACTATTAACGCAACGGCTAGCGGAGCAGATCCGGGCATTTGGGCGGGATTTGGTGGTTCGTATTATTGGGATGTAAGATCTAGTGCAAATGCATTGAATAGACTACAGGGAGGATCAACTCCAACAAGCCGAGTATTTACGCACGGGATTGCCTCAGCAAGCGGTTCAACATTCTTTGTTAATGGAACTTCAATTTTAAGCAATGCAGTTTCATCTGCAAATGCAAATATGACATCTTTTAAAATAAATTCAAACGGCGGGAATGGTAACTTTGCTTTTGCTTTGTTCTCTCAATCAATAACTGGCAATGCATCGCTCTACTCCCTCTACAAAACAACCCTCGGGGCAGGCTTAGGATTGCCGTAATGCCCCTCCTCCTCCTCACCCTCTTTCTCTGCTCTTGCTCGCCACGCCCAGCAGACAATAACGTCCTGCCACGATACAGCGACATGGGTGCGGCTGAAGATGCGGGGAAGGTGAAATGAATGAGTGTCACAGATGATAGCGATGCCCCTAGCTGGCGAGATTTTATGGCAAGCCTCAAGTTCTTGGAGGCCGAGGGATACATAGAGATATTTTACAACGACAAGGGCGAGCAGATGGTTCGGATTGCCCCCGGTGCGGAGCAAGCTACGCTATGAGTGCAGATCAAGTTGCAGAACTTCAAGAGCGTTTATCTACTGTCCGAGAGGCTATCGCAAGAATAGAAGAAAGACAGCAAAATATAATCTCGGTTTTAGAGCGTCATACAAGCGAACTTGCTCAATGGACAAATAAAATTAACACTAAGGTAGACACCCTAGAGAGGGATGCCCACACCATCAAAACGAAGCTATGGCTAGTTGCCCTAGTGTCGGGGGCGGTATTCTCTACAATCTGGGAACTCATAAAGGTGCGGGTGTTCCCACGATAATTTGACACCCTTAAAGTAGAACTATGATTAACAATTTTTTTGAGGTTTCAATCTAATGCCGGCGATTACAGTTGGACAGCAGAATCTTGTGTTCGGATTAACCACGGAGACGATTGGTCTTGTACAAAGCTTCTCTGAAACACGGAATGTAGAGAAAAATGAAGTCCGTAATGCCAGTGGCGATGTTGTTGGAATTGGATATTACAATCCAACGACAGCCTATTCCTTGAGCGTTGCCATCACTGGGGCTAACACAAGCCTAACGGTTGGCGGTTCTTTTGCTACTCTTGCTAATGCTACTACGGTTGGAACTTGTCGAATTGACTCAATCGCCCTCAACAAGACGAACACCGGCTTCGTCACTATCGACATCTCGGCTACTGGATACCCTAACGTAAGTTAATAGAGGTTCTAGTCCTCTAATGAAATCCTAATCTTATGGAAGGCAGTAGTTACTGGGGCACGACAAACATTAAGGTGGCGAGTGCCGTGGCCGCTTTCGGTGGAACTCTTCGACAAACAGACCCAGTTACCCACATAGTCCGTGAGGATGGCTCGAAGCAGATTACCTTTTGGTTTAACTCTGGTGGGTCTGGAAGCACGGCAAAGAAAGAAATGGAAGCCAAGTGGTCAGATATGACTAGCGACCAAGAAGCTCCCATTCGTTATGTCCGAGCCGCACTAGAGAATCGAGAAACGCTCCTAGGATTGGTTAAAAGAGCCGAGCCAATACAGATCATAAAGAGAGGGGGGCAGACGCTCCTCGTCCCTACAAACGCCAAACCAGAGCTAAAAAGGGCTATCCTAAAGGCAATATAATATGAGTGACATCCTAGATGACGAACTGAATGGTAGCTTTGTAAAACCCGGCAGGGATTACAAGGGAGAAGCAATAGCCGACTATACGGAAGGCTCTCGCCTATTGATGCTTCAATGCAAAGAACCGCAAGACTCCTCTGTATATTTTGTATGGGCTTTTCTTTACATCCATATTCTGATCGCAAAGAACCGCAAAGAAGCAATCAAACTAGCGTGGAATAGGGATGAGTTTAGGGACAAGTTGCTTGGCTGGATAGAGGACAAGACAGAGGAAGATAGAGCCGTAGCCACAAACATAGTTTCAGAAATGATCGAAGAAGCGTCTAGGGCAAAAGTTTCAGTTGTACTATCTGGGAATATCGCATCGGGAAACGACTAACGCCAGCGTGGACGGCTTACACCCTCTTTACGCTGGCAGAGAAAACTGGATGGAACTTAGACTATATGCTTTGGAACATTCCAATCCGACTCCTTAACCAAGCCACCCACACCTACCTTTATGAAGAGGGCTATCGGTTAATGCGTGAATCCTCCGCAACATCATCAGACAAGTTAGAGATGGCAAAACTGATGGGGATTGAGGTTTAACATCAGCTAATTTTGTGGCAATGAACATTTTAACCGCATCCGTAGGCAATAATGGAGGCATAATCTCTAATGTTGATGCAGTAAAACAAGCATTAGAAGCCTATGTAAAAGTTAGAAACCAGTCTGTATTTGAATCGGTAAAAGAAAAGATGGCAAACATAGCCTATAAAGCCTCACAAAATACATATTTTTCCCCACCACAGACCATAAGAAATCAATTAACTTCACTTCCTATTACTAAAGATGAGGGGAAAAAGAGATACGGAGATACACAATTTGTTGGCCTATATAAGCTAATGAATTGGCAAAGAAAGAATATGGGGCTTTTCCCTTTGGGTGGAAGCAAAAACAGAATCAATAAAAAGGGTAAAAAAATTAAGCAAGTCCCAAGAAACACTGGGCCGTCTGCTGGATTGAATAGATTTATGGATGGCAAGACCAAGGCATTTCTAAAGGCAAGAGCTAGAGGTTCAAAGTTCTTGAGGATTGGCTGGGCTTTGGCCGCCTCTGCAATGGGCAAGCCATTCGGAAGGGGAGACTTTGGCTCAGCTACACTTGCAAGACTATCTGGAAAGGCATACGGAGGAGGGGCAACGATAGATAGAATTGCACCGGGCCAATCAGTTTTTACAATATACAATGGGGCTGGCGTGTTTGACCTTCGATACAAGGGAACACCTATGCGTAGCTCTAACGACATTGAAAAAGCACGAGCCATTCAAGAGGCTGGCTTGCGGATTGGAGTTGATGCAGAGATCAAATCAATGTATGAGCTTGTGATTAAGAGAAACTCTGAAGCGTGGTTTGGCAAGAAAATGAATGTAAAGGCAGACTAATGGAACCGCTAATCTTTAAGATCGAAACGCAAGCTGATGATGCGGGGGTGCGTCAATATGATAAGAGTCTAAGTGGCCTAGATGTATCATCAAAGAAGGCCTCTGGTGCGTTAAAGTCTTTCGTTCAAGATGTAGCACAAGCAAAAGATGGAACAGATGTTGCCTCGGCGGCTCTTGGAGCATTTAGCCGAGTGCTTGGGTCATCATTGGCTGGAACTGGAATTATTATTGCTGGGAAGGCATTGATAGATGCGTTTTCAAAGATTGATGAGGCAGTAAAAGAATCAGAGATAGCAGTTTCCGAGGCATTCGCTGGAATGGATAAGGCCGGGAAGGCGATGAGTTTTGCAGAGGCAGTTGGGCAAGCAAATAATTTTGAGGGAGTTGCAGAGAAAATTAGGAAAAAGATTAAAGAGATCAACGATTCCCCATTCACAAGCATAATCGACAACATCACGCAATCCACAAAGCTGATGGATGTGCAAGCTACGATTGCAGAAAATCAAGCTAGAGAAATCAAGCGAATGGGGGCTGAGTCGGAATTGGCTCATTTACAAAGGATGCACGGGCTTGATGCAGAAAACAAAGCATTAGAATTAAACTCAAGAGCCTTAGCCAAGGAACTTGAGGGCATTAGTGCCATCGATGAAAGCGAGACAGCCCTAGCCATTACTCGCAAATATCAGCTACAAGCGGATGAGATTAGGGCAAAATTTGCAGATGAGCGAAATAAGGCAGAAGTTGAAAACGCAGCGAAAAGACAAAAGGAAATAGATGCTCAAATCCAAAAGGAGAGAGAGCTAGGGCAAGCTCAGCAGAAAAGATTCAACGACCTATATAATGCAGAGGTAAAGGCTCAAGAAGAAACTCAAAGCAGAATAGACGCACATCTTGAGGCAGAAGAAGAACTAGCGACTAAACTGCTAGAACTCTATGACGCACTAGATAAAGCAAGGAATAAACCACCGAGTGCGGGTGGTATAGGAGGCGGTGGAGGAGGTGGAGGTGGAGGGGGAGGAACGCCGGGGGTACAACCGGGAAGCTCGGCTGATATAGGTGCTCAACAAGCGGCACAAAGGGCATATATACAAGGATTAAAAGACTCGGCAGAGCAACTTAGACAATACACAGCAAATCAATTAAGGGCGAATGGCCTAGCCTATGATTCTAATGCCGTAAATAATAAGCTGATACAAACAGCCAAAGACCTTGCATACGAACAAGGCAGATCAAAGTATGGGATTCAAGACTTTATTGATGCAATAAGAACAGCAGAACAAAACCTTGCGGATTTCAAGCAAAGCACCCAAGACGCAAGCAAAATAACAAGTCAGTTTAGCACTAGTATGGAGGAAATATTCCCAGCCTTCGATAAGACAGTAAAAAGTGCCGAGAATTTTTCTGATAGTATTACGGAAAATACGGGTGACTTAGTTAAGGATTTTCTAAAGACGGGGGATGAAACTGCTGATGTTGGGAAAGACTTTAATGAGTTGGGGACAGCCACCGATGACCTTGCCACTAAGTTAAAAGAGGCTAGTAAAGAGGCCGAGATTAAGGAAAAAAAAGCTGACAACACAGAGAAGGTTTTAACAGATATTCACAAACTATTAGAAAGCAACCTAGAAGAAATGCGTACTTACGCTTTTGTAAGATAAACATATGGCGACCACAATACTCGGCACATTCCCAATCCTTAATTCAAAAAAGTCAGAGACAGACGAGTATGGCTTTGATTATGTGTCATATCAGTACACAATTAAGACAAGCACCATAGGCAGTTACAATATTAAGAAAGATGATATCTTCGATGGCATAGAAACTTGGCGTGGCATTTCTTGGACTAAAAGCTCTAATCCCGGTTCGCTTTATGTCGTAGACAGCGTTGCAACTCAAGATGTTGCGGGAGGATTAACACAGCTTACGGTCAATACCATTGGAACTAAAAACATCGCAAACCCTCCGAGAGTCTCTCTTCTTTCTAGTGGCCCGCTTATATTTGGATTATCTGGCACACCTGCAAGCGGAAATATTTATGGCTACGGAATTAGTGGAGCAGGGCAGAGCATTGAGGTTAAGTTTCTTGCTGGTGGTGGAGCCGCTGGGCAACAAGCAGTTTTCACAACACATTTCTCGTCTGCTATGCCAACAACTTTGGGTGGAGCTAGTCTACCTGTTCCAGCAAGGGGGGATGGTTCGTTTAGTGACGAAAGGGTAATAAACGAATTTTCAAGCAACCCCACTCTTGTTGGTAATGGTGGAACATACTATGGTTTTGTTTGTAAAACAATTTTAACAGAGAAGCGGGGAAGCCTACTTCTTGTGACGCTTGTTTTTTCTGAGGCTGGATTTGCCTTTACTTGGGGGGGGGAAGATGCCCAAGGAAATCAAGCAACTGTTTCAAGATATTTCTTCCCACGATTAGGATAAAATTATGCCACAAGAACCCAGACTTCAAATGTTACCCGATAGTTCTATGAAACTATCCGGGCAACACTTTAGAAGAGTAGTAAGAAGAATTGAATCTATCGTTCCTCTTGCGGGGGATAATATAACCGTAGAACCCAAAGAGGGCGGCTATGAAATAAACGCAACCCTTCCATCTTTTAATGTCATAACCCTAAATGTGTGTTCTAATGGTAGCCCAAGTACGATTAGCGTGTATGGGCCTCTTGACCTTGAGGCTTTCGGAGTTTAACAAGAGCCAACCAATATGGCATCAAACATCGACATTCTTTTAGACAAATCTGGTGGGCTACTCTTAGGCGGTTCAGCCCCTGCGGGTGTACTGCCAGAGTTTACCAGAAATGATGTCTACCCCTTTCGAATCCGTGTGCTTGAACGCAACGCAGACGGCTCATATACAGACGCAAATCTCTCTAGCCCATCCTTCTCGCTAGGCATAGGGAACATTGATGCAGTAGCAACAGACGGCCAATTCAAGCTAACCACGACCACGGGAACTTCCACGGCCATATCCTTTAACGCCACTACTGCCCAAGTGCTTTCTGCGGTTAGTGCTATTGCTGGGAATGTAAGCGTAGCCACCTATGGTGATTCTGGTTCAGCTTGGATTATCACGGCGGCTACCCCTAACACGGCACTCAGCTTTGGTGCGTTGCCATTCACCCTTTTCCCAACTTCGGCTGTCCAAGTGAACACACGAAGAGTCCCCACCGCCTCAATCAACGCACAGCAAATAATTTCATTAAGCCGAAACCCAGCCGTTTTCTCTGACTCCTTTACATCGGTTTCTGGACAGGGCGTTGCTCTCACAAAAATACAAGACGGCTCGGCCTCACTGAACGAGACCTATGCCCTCAGTATTGGAAACGATGTTTATGGAGGTTCATACAGCTTGGCTTATGGGGGCTATTCTGTTGGCATTGGTTTTAATCAGACCGCAATCAATGTAACTACAATTTTGTCTGCGATAACTGGAATCGGAGCGGGCAATATCTCCGTTGTCAGCGATTCAAAGAGAGGATTGATTATATCTTTTGTTAATTCTCTTGGCCTACAGAATGTATCTACTGCCCTCACTTTAGACTCCTCTGGGGTGCAGGTTTATAATTGGTATTCGGCCACAGTTACAATGTCCACGAGTGAGATGGAGGAGCTATTCAACGAGGCCGGTACAGATACCATAACGCCCACCTTAGAGATTGAGATGACGGAGAGTGGTCAGACAAAGACCCTTCTTCAGTACACGGCATCCATCAGCAAGGACTTAATTTTGACTGGTGCTTTAGTGCCCGCCGATTTAGCTCTCTACTACACCAAGGCACAAGTGGACGCTGGATTCATTGCGGACTCAGCGACAAATGTTAATGCAGTTAATCGGGTGCTCAAATCTTCTAGCGGCGTTACTGCGGTAAACTATGGCGGCCGCACCCTAGTAAACAGTGCTGGCTCAAATGTGATTAGCTTTTCCACTGGCCTAGCCCTATCTGGCGCAATGGGCTTTTATGGAAGCACGCCAACCGCTCAACCCGCTAACATTAACGCAGTTTCTGGAATGATTGCCGTTGGTTTGCTAGCAAGTGGCACCAGCTACGGTGTTCTTCCGCAATCGCCATACACTGTTACCACTCTTACCTCGGTAAGCTTTGGAACTGTAAACGCAAATGACCAGCATTACCGAGACGTTACTGTGACAGGTGCGGCCATAAATAATCTCGTATTACTTGGCTTACCGGCTGCCGTGTCCGCTGGAGCCGTTATTCAAGGAGTTGTATATAAGGCCAATACTGTGTGTCTATCCTGTATTAATACGGACAACGCTGCGATCGACGTAAACACTGCCACTTACAGAATTACTGTCATTGGTTATTAACCCTGAGGGAATTCCCTCATGAAATCCTATGGGTAAAGTTCTTCACGCTAGCTACAGCGGATATTTTCCTACTTGCATTATAGACGGAACTCCGACTCCATCTCAAGACTACTTAAGCCTAACCCTAGAACAAGCGATGGCCTTATTTTGGAGAGTGAGGACTTGGGAGGCAAGAGCGAGCGGCTCGTTTTATAGTTACAATATCAATTCTAATATCACATATACCTCTAATTCATTTTTAGATATGACCCCAGGTATTACGATTCAAGAAGAGAAGAACTTGGTATGTAAGGGAAGCGAGACCTTTTCTTTTGAAAGAGCCGCAACAGCCACCATTACCCCAGATGTCGGTGCTCCATACAATGTCGATGGCACTATAAATTTTCAGTACATATTTACTTCAATCAAAAAAAATTCCTCAACTTATTATCCAAGTTTTATTATTAGTTCTATTAACGCCATATCATCTTATGCCCTTTCTTTCACCGCAAAAATAGGAACATATAAGATTACATATTTAGATTATGATATTACGGGTGATATTTTTGGTGCAGATGGCTCGTCTGGTTCTGCCTTAATTGAAATTAACGCAAAGGAATACTGGACTTATGGGGGAACATACAACTCTCAAACTGGTTAGCCCTTTGACATATTAGCTTTGATATGAATCAACTCCTAGCCTTCGTTCAGTCTCAAGATGTGTTTGCTTGGTTGGGTGCTTTGGTCGCCCTCCTCTCTGCTGTGATTGCCGTGGCCTCTTTGATTCCGGGTGATGAGCCAGAGGCAACCTTGACCAAGGTGGTTCAGTTCTTGAGTCGCTTCTCTAGAAAGTAACAATGTGGGAGGCCATTCTCGCCTCGCTTGCTGGACTGATTGGGATTGTGGCTTGGTGGACTAAAAATCGTGCAAAGACCCGCAAGGAAAGAGACGATGAAGAAATCGCTTACAAACGCCGTCTGCGAGATACGGAAGTCGATTCTTGGATTCACCGCCGCTAGTTTGATTTGCGGGTGTGCGACCACCCGCCCTTACGACATTGGGGAAGTGCCACACCAAGATTCGATTAGCGACTACATTATGCGGTGGGATAAACTCGACAGAAGCAAGGCAACCCCAGAAGAATACAGACAGCTTTATGGGCAAACGCTCAAAACGATTTCTCGACTCGTGGAGGAAAATGAACGACTCCGCAAGAGGCTTGACCAATGACGCTTCGAGAGGCGGTGGAAAGGTCAAGAGGCCACATAGAAAAGTGTGAGCCTAGCTTCGGCAAGAGGGTTGGGGCTTGGTACTCGGAGTTGATGAGCAAAAAGATTCCAGTTTTGATCTACTGCTCGGTGCGTACTCCTCAAGAGCAAGAGGAACTCTACGCCCAAGGCCGAACCAAGGCGGGTAGGAAAGTTACAAACGCTCGCGGAATACCACCGCAATCGCTTCACATTGACCAAGGAATAGGGGCACACGCAATAGACTATGTTCCCCTATCCCGCACCCCGACTGGCAATCTATTGGCTTCTTGGGACGATGAACAAACCTATTCGATATGCCAGAAAATCGCACAGAAGCACCAGCTACGGCATCTCGATTGGGAGCAACCCCATTTAGAGGACGCAACAATCTCTGGATGGAGAGAGTTAATTTCTCCGCAAAAACAAGAGGTGAATAATCAAAAGGTTTCTCTAGTCAGCAAGCGTCCGTGGTCTAGTCGTTAATGGATGACATCAACGCAGGGCGTGGAGAAAACCCAAAAGCATTTTACTAAAAAGCACGAACTTCATTTAACGACTTTGCAAGTTGCGGCAGTCGAATCGATGGAGAAGAAATACAAGCGGGGAGTTGAGGAAAACAAAGGAACGAAGTTGTGGGAGATGCCCACGGCCAGATTGGTTGAGGAGTCAATAGCGGAGGCAACCGATCAAATGGTTTATCTTTTGTCCCTTCGCCAACAAATGCACATCGTTATGGAGTTGGCGAAAGAGGGATGCACGGATGAAACATTGACAAATCCTCGTGCTAGAGAGTGTTGCAATCTTATTTACACTACTCTAACTGGACAATCTAAACCCCCATTATGAAGCCAATTAAGTTCGTTGCTTGTGGAGACATTCACGGCGATGAACAAGACGCTCCTTCGGTAAAGGCTTTACTCGCCTTCACGAAAGAATACCAACCAGACCTAGTCGTTTGCATCGGTGACCTTTGGGACTTCCGAGCAATACGAAAGGGTGCGGGGGATGAGGAACAAGCATCTAGCTTGCAGAAGGATTGGGATTGTGGAGAGGAGTTCATTCGAGAGTTCTTTAAGTTCGGAGATGAGAGAATATTTTTAAGGGGCAACCACGATGAACGCATATTTGATTTGAGCCGCAACTCTCGAAGCGGGATAGCAAGGGACTACGCCAACGATGGGATTGAAAATATTGAGGCCATTATGAAAGAGACAAAGGGAAGAATGTTCCCTTACGATTCCGTTGCTGGTATCTACAAGTGCGGGACGCTATCATTCGCACACGGGTACGGCCACGCTATGCACTCTGCAAAGCAACATAGCGATGCGTATGGAGATGTTATCTTTGGGCACACTCACGCCATCGATTACTTTAGAAGCATCTCCATTGACCCCCGCACCGGGTACAACATCGGATGCCTCTGCAGTAAAACTCCCGAATACAATCGAGGTCAGTTGCGTAGATTAAGATGGCAACACGGATGGGCTTATGGGATGATTCACCCCGATAAAACCCACGATGTATTTCAAGCAAGACAACGAGGCAACAAGTTTCATCTGCCCACAAACATAAAATCCTTCTAATGAAATCCCCACGAAATCCTTGGCAGAAACTACTACAAGAACACATTTACAATCGCTTTACCCCACCACGCCCAGAGGGTTTTTACACTCGGCCAGAAATTGCAAAGCTATGGGGATTGAAAACGAACACCACCGCAAGACTCATCAAGGATATGATGAAAAATAAAAAGCTAGAGATGCGGAAGCACCCATTCCTAATCGCGACAAAAACAAAACCATCCATTCGCCAGCTACAAATCTACAAAATCCTGCCCACAAAGCCCCCTCGCAAGTAGCGTGTTTATAGATACTTACAAACAATCGTAAATAAACCCTTGACAAGTTGTGGGGGTGTGATAGAGTGCGGGTATGCAAGCAACAACAACAAGAACCGAAGTCACCCCGGTCAAAGTGGGTTACACAAGGATTCTCGGCTATTGGGTTAAGTTAGGAACAAAGCGACACTCCATTTTGGTGCAAACCAAAAAACATTTAGATGATTTGCGAGCAGCCGAAATAAGCGAATGGAAAAACAAATAACCAACCAAGAAAGAAAAACCAAATGAACAAAATCCTCATAGCCTATATCATCGGCCTAGTTGTGGGTGCTGGTGCAACCCTTTGCATCGTTGAGCAACTCCTAAAATAAGTCTTGCCACAACTAAACCAAATCCCTACAAAAAAAACAATGACATCCTTCCCCCTCCCAGCAAGGCCAGTAGGTTCAGTCGTGCCAGCCAATCACGATGAGTTCTCCGATGGGTTCTCCATTGAGGGTAAGCTCAACGGATGGCGGGGCTGGTTCGACCAACAGACTCAGCAAGGCTACAATCGCCACGGCAAGTTTGCTACCAATCACAAGCTAATGGCAGATCGAATCCTCGGTGCTGGAATCAAATCACGCTTTGTCGATTGTGAAATAATGGGACAGAGAACCAAGACTGGCAAGGGCACAATCGTTGTGATGGACGCATTTGACCCAGCAAATCCCAAACCCTACGCCGAGAGGATGAAAGAGATCGAACACCTAGAAGCCGTGACCTTTGATGTGCCACAGAACAAGCTTCTTCGCTTTGTTCAGCTTGCCCACCATAAAATCAATTCGATATGGGAGGAGATGAACTTTCAGAATAACAAGGCTGGCGAGGTAATCTGGGAAGGCTTTGTTATGAAGGCGATGGATGACGGCAAGTATCCATTCATTACAAACCCTAACTACTGCTCACCTGCTTGGCAGAAACAGAGGATTCGCTGGTGATCTTTGGCCTCATCATCTTTGTAGGACTGGTGATTGTTCGAGGGCTTTATATGATCGCCCAGCACATCGACCAGCAGAACTACGAAAGACGAAGATTCTATTTGTCCGTAGCCGCTGACCTAGACCGCTTGGACAAGATCGTGGCCGAAGGCAACCAGCCCAAAGAGCCAGAGCTAGTCTTGCCTACAAAGAACTGGGTGGGGCGTAACTAAAATGAAGCTCACGCCATCTGCCAAGTTCGAGATTCTATGGAAGAGTCTTGGTGGGTGGGGGCTGTTAAAGGAATACAAGTTTGCTGATGGCAGAAGATTTAGATTCGACTATTACCACATCGATGGAGTAGCCGTAGAATTGGAGGGGGGGATTTGGGTGCGTGGTCGCCATACGAATCCATCTGGCTTCTTGAACGATATGGAGAAATATAATCTCGCCGCATCTATGGGCATCCTAGTTTTCCGAGTGCCGTCTCACGACATCAGCACCAAATGGCTTTCCCCGATAATCAAAACTATAAACGAAAGGATAACCAAATGAGTGATTGTGTACCAAGATATCCCAAACGCCTTGAAGGAGAAACATTGGAAGAATGGGTGACGAGAGTGGATGGCCCGATTCCAGATACACTTTATGACCAGACGCACGATGCAAGATGTTTGAATCTTCCAATCAGAGGAAGCAGAGAAGATCGTGAGTCGCTGGGAGACTACGACTACAACCAACAACCAATAAGGAGAATGAAATAATGAGTGATAACCAATTAGTAGTTCAGAATGGCAACGGAGTCTCAACCCACATTCGCCAAGCGACTGATGTGGCTGGGGCTTGTCGTGCCATCGTAAAGGAAACTTGCCAACGCATAGGCCAAAAGGACTATGTGCGAGTTGAAGGCTGGCAAGCAATCGCAGTAGCACACGGATGCGTAGCATCGGCCAGAGATGTTGAGCGTCTTGAAGATGGCTATCGGTGCATCGGTGAGGTGAAGCGAATGGACAACGGCCAAGTAATCTCAAGTGCCGAGGGGTTCTTGGGTGATGACGAAAAGATGTGGTTCGAGCGTCCGACCTATGCAAAAAGGGCTATGGTTCAGACCAGAGCAATTAGCAGGGCTTGTCGTTCAGCATTCGCACATATCGTCGTGCTAATAGATTCTAAATTAAGTACGACCCCGGCAGAGGAAATTCCCATTGGTGGGTTCGAGGACATCAACACGGACAAGTATGAGCCAGCCCCAAAGCCAGTTAAGTTAGACACAGTAAAAGCAGACTTCATCAGCAAGGCCGACTTAGCAGACATTACGGCCAAGCTCAACGGAGTTGCGGTCAAGACGAATGGCGGTGAGCCGAGGGATATGGAATTGAAGTTCGGCAAGCACAAAGGCTCGACCCTTCGTGAGATCGCCGCCTTCGGAAACAAGGGTTTGGATTACTTGGAGTGGCTATCCAAACAAGACCTCAAGCCCGGTGCAGATGGTAAGCCCTATAAGAACGACATCGTCAGAAACGAAATCATCGCAGAGATTCTTGCGGAAGCCGACTCAATCCAGAAAGGAAAGCCCGAAGATGAAATCCCATTCTGACCTAATCCAAGACATCATCGATGATGCGATGCGTAAGGCCGCCGCCCTCGAAAGGGAGCGGTGTGCCGAACTTGTCCAACGACTAGCAGACGGAACAGAAGATCAAGTCATCCAAGACATTCTCAACGAAGTTGTCGTTGCCTTGCGGAGGCTTACGGATGAGCGTTGATGTCGATGTTCCAAAGCTAAAATGGTCAATGATTGAATGGCATACAGCCAAGGAGTGCCCAAAAAAAGATGAAAGAATACTTATGGAATCTGGCGGTGTGGTTTTTAGTGGTAGGTATCTCGATGATCGCTTTGTGTGTGCGTTTGGCGAGGTACTTAAAAAGGACATTCGGCTCTGGTCAAGCTGGCCGACTGCACCCAAATGGTAACTTTCCTTTTATCCATAGGGAGAGCTTTGTGGGACTTGTTCGTCATCGGTTTAGGGTGCTTGAGTCTCTATCTCACAATCATATTTGTGAGCGGAGCATTGTGGGATTTGGGAAAAGACATAATCGAAAGGATTAAGAAAAAGAAATGAGCGTTAAAAGATTAAAGTTAGTAGATGAGTTTCACGCAATCGTGTCGAAAAGGTTGAAGGATTTATTCAAGGACTTCGACCACGCAAAGCGGGAGAACTACAAGGACATCATCAGCCACCTAGATTATAGCCATCGTATCACTAAAGAGCTATTGGAACGAGCAAAGAAGTACCAGAAGATCGATATGGAAAAGGCCAAGAAATGAAGTTGCTTTCAATCCTACTCTATCACCTTGGGGATATAGTCAGCATAACCCTTTGTCATTGGCGTTGGGGCGGCTGGCTTTACCAGAAGTTGATGTTGCTATCCGTAAATTGCGACAAGGGCTTTGATGTTTGGAAAGAGGTTAAAAACAAATGAGGCGAGATTCTTTCTGGTTTCCCTTTGAGCCTAACCGCTGGCTGGCTAATGAGAAGCTGGCATTGGTAAGCCTTGCCTCTAAAGGGCTATGGATTCACTTGCTCTGCCTTATGTATAAGGCCAACGCCGGCGGCAAGCTAACCATCAACGGACACATACCCACCCCCGAACAGATCAGCAGAATGGTTGGGCAAGATGCCAAGCCTTTACTGCAAGAGCTTGAGGTTGCTGGGGTTTATGAGCTAAAGGATGGGGCAATCTATCACGGAGGAGTGGCCTCTGGACTGGCAAAGATGGAGGAAAGATCGGCTGGATATGCACGAAGGATGAACCATAGATCGTCCATCTATGTACCATCTATGAACCATCTATGTACCAAAGATGAGCCATCTATTGTATATAATAATAGTAATAGTAATAGTAACAATAATAGTAAGATAGATAACAAGAAAGAGAGAGAGGGCTTACGCCCCACGCTCGCTGAATGGATTGCCTTTGCTAAAGAGATCGGATGGAGGCATACGGACGCAGAGTCGGCTTTTGATTACTACCAGAGCAACGGATGGAGGGTCGGAGGCAGGGCATCGGTTAAGGACTGGCGAGCGTGTGCGAGGAACTGTCAGAGACGGAGCAACCAACAACCAACGAAAGGAAACAACCAACCAATGAAGAAACCAATCAAATCGGGATGCGAATCCCCACCAACCTATAAATTAGCTGGATTCAACACGCATAGCGACTGGGTAGAAGCGGGGTGTCCGTGAACTACCCTCAAGATATGGTTTTAGCCGCCACAATCCACCGAGTGAAGATGTGCGAGGACAAATTGCGTGAGTTTGAGCAAATGGTGACCACACTCACCGCTACAATGGCACAAAATCGAGCAGAATTGGTCTCACAAGGGCTTGAAAAGCTCGTAATGGGTGTAACTACCCCCCTAGACATCCCCAAAGAGCTTATTCCGACTCGTGGAAAGGATGGAGCAAGGCGAAATCGTGAATACTCCACAGTTAAGAAGCGATGGACGCTCTGGAAACACCAACTCGATAGCGGAATGTCGATGAGCGAGCTTGCAAGAGCTTGGGGCGTTCATAGAACAACTATAATGAACGCAAAGAGCCGCAACTTTGCAGTTCGTAAGGCCAAGGGAGGTTCAAGATGATCGCGATGGTAGAGGCAGAGCAGTTTGAGTTGCCTTTTATGAGGACAACTCATCCAGTAAAGACGGAAGGCAACGACCAGAACGCTCGCATCCTAGCCCATTTGCAATCGGGCCGAACGCTTACGGCTTTGGAGGCACTCGATTGGTTCAAGTGCTTCCGACTGGCAAGCCGAGTTTGTGATTTGCGTAAGGCTGGGCATATGGTCGAGAAGCGAACAGTCAAAACCAACAGCGGCAAAAACATCGCTCAATACTATTTGGCATAATGTCGAATAACCCAAAACCAACCCTTGCCTCAATAAAAACTCAAAGTAAGTTGCAAACTCAATGAACGAAGCATACACAACCCCAGAGGCAAAGGCCAACGGCATCCTTTCCGACCGCTATCCCGGAAAGGAATTAGAAAAGCTCTACGCAACGACTCGCAACCAAGCGACAATCGATATGTTGAGAGATGCCGTGTTCACACTTATCACCAACGAGATTCCGACTTGCACGATTGCGGAAGTGCTAAAGAAAACACACGGAGCGATTCAGTACCACCTACGATATTTAGAGGGAAGGGGCAAGATCAAAAGGCCAAACAAGCGATGCCATTGGACGGAGGTAAAGCGTGAAGATTAACAAGATGGAGGCCAAGGCAATCGAGGCACAGATCGACAAGCTCAAGACCCCGATTGACAACGAGCAAGGCAAAAGAACTAAAGGGGACGAATCACCCTCAAGACGCTACCGCCATTTGTGCGAGCGACTCCACTTCTTAACGATGAAAAAAGCCATCATCATCCTAGCCATCACGCTCTTATGCTCAAGCCAAGCGGCTAACATAATGATTCAAACCCCAAAGCAACCAGCCAAGAAAACCATTAAGGCTCGTATCACGGCATACTGGTTGGGCGAGGATGAGTTTGGCTATAAAAGCTCTACTGGAAAACGGTTGGTTTCTGGTAAGTCTTGTGCAGTAGACCCCAAAATCATACCCTACGGAACGACCCTGCTAATTGAGGGCAAGGCATACCACGCTCACGACACCGGGACGGCAGTAATCTCACGGAAGGCATCGGGCAAAACCAAGCTCCCAGTTGTCGACCTTTTCTATGCCACAGAACGGCAAGCAAAGCGGGAATTGGCAAGGGTAGGACGGACAGCATTAGTAGAAATCCAATGAACCACCACCAAGGCCAAGACCCAGCCGACTCAATCTTGGCAAGCTATACTCCCAATATGGCCGACCACATCGACACCCTAGAAGATCGTGTGAAGGAACGGCTCTCCAAAATGAAGGCGATGAACCCAGCCATCGATCTAGACCAATTAGCAAAGCTCACGGCAGAGGTGGTAGAACAGACGATCAAGCACGAAGGCGATTCTCAGATGTTGAGGCATAGGCGGGACGATACCTTGGATGAGGCATTACTAGCCCTAGCCAGTAATCGCTCCCCAGACAGTTTAACCTCAATAGCAAAACGGTACATCAATCCCTCAACTGGAAAGCCCTACACTCGGGCGGCCATCTCGGCTCGCCTTACCGAGTTAAGCCAACGCACCGGGCTAGTTTTACGCATCCAACGCTCTGAAAGAGTTAGGCAAATCTACAAGGAACGAGCCTTGAGAGTCCACAAAAAGAGGCGGGAGGAATGCCCCAAGTGGAACAAGGAAGCTTGGGTAAAGGGTATTAAAAAGCGAGGTAAAAAACGGTGACAACTGGCTCTAAAGTAGTATGCGTAGATGACAGATTCCCGCCAGACATCCTAGCCTTTTACAACGCCCTACCAATCAAGGATAGGCAATATACCATAAGGGGCATAGGCATAGGGGTAGCTTTGAACGGAGAGGCAGGGGAAGTGGTCGTGTATTTAGAGGGCATCAACAACCCATTAAGCACCACACCGCCACATCCGGAGCGAGGCTTTGCCCAGCACAGATTTCGAGAGATAGAACCACCCGCAGAAGTCGAGGCCGAGGAGTTGGCCGAGGCTTGCGCATAACCAAGAAGGAAATCCCAAGATGAGTGAAAAACAAATAGGAATGGAATTGCAGAAAACGGTAAGGCTACTGGACAAAGCGAAGCAAAACGCAATCGAGCAGATGGGGGAGGCCATCGGACTGGCGGCAGATGCTGGCGACATCCTCCTATCGGCAAGAGTGGAGGGGCTAGACCTAGACACCATCCAAGAGGTAGCGGGAATAAACGGTGAGCAAGCTAGGCGGTATGAGCGGGTAGCCAAGGCAAGGCCATCCCTGCAAGCCCCTAGCCCTAGTGGTCTAAAGCAGTTAGCCCTTTGGACTGGGCTACTACCCGACCCCATCGAGACCAGCAACCCCAAGGCCGACCAAGCGTGGCATAGCTACATCATCAAGGCTCGCCAATGGCTAGCCAGAAAGAGCGTGACTAACTGGACATCAGTACAGAAGGCCGACTTCGTGTCTGAGGCTGAACCAATCGTTAGAGCCTTCGTTGAAGCTGGTGGAAAATTGCCACCAAATGGGTGAAAAAACACGAAAAAAATCACAGAACAAAGCGACCAAAACCATCAAAACCAACGCAATCCAAATAAAAAACAGAAAAAAAAATTGAAAAAAAAAGAAAAAAAATGTGAAGTCTTTACAAAAAAAATTGGTACCCCCCCAATTGTTTAGGAGACTTCTATCCAACAAAAACTCTAAATAACAGGTTCCCAC